>TARA_B110000037_G_scaffold208447_1_pt1 | contig 15521 bp, 8 predicted proteins | sample TARA_B110000037 | Tara Oceans TARA_B110000037 (sample SAMEA4397196) | marine metagenome | biome: Polar Biome; feature: [MIX] marine epipelagic wind mixed layer (ENVO:01000061); material: water (ENVO:00002006), including particulate matter (ENVO:01000060) such as... | depth 10-100 m
GGAGGCGACCGACCTGCCCCATTCGAAGACCTTGTCATTACGGCAGCAGTGGCCGGAGCGGAGGAGGTCACTTTGTTTTACCGTTTGGAATTTGGAGACGAAGAGACGATCGCAATGACCAGCGAGGACGGGGATAATTTTTCTGTGACGATTCCGGGTGGCCGGCCGGGGAATTTGATCCGCTGGCGTTTCGTAGCGCAGGATGTTGACGGACGGGTGACTAGGGAGCCGCCTTTTTACGACCCCGAGGATTCACACGAATATTTTGGAGTCCCTGTCATAGATCCCGAGGTGGAGAGTCTCGCGGCGGTGGTGGAGTGGTTCATCTCTTCGGCTGACTACAACCGACTGACTTCGTTTCAGTTTGTGAGAGCAGGAGTGTATTTTCTGGGTGAGTACTACGACAACGTTCGGTTTTCACTGCACGGTCAATCGAGCCTCTTTTTTCAAAAGAAGAGTTTCAATATGGACTTTAACAAGACGCAGCGATTTTGTTGGAAGGAAGGCGAGCCTCGCGTCAAGGATCTCGATTTGCTGACCAATTGGGCCGACAAGGCGAAGGTTCGTAATGAAATGGCGTTTGAGATCATGCGTGAATCGGGAGTTCCTACCCACTTCGCTTTCACGGTTCGGCTTCAGCAGAACGGATTCTTTTTTAGTTTGGCTGACATGGTGGAAGACGCGGACGATGTCTACCTGGAACGGGCTGGGCTCGATCCCGAGGGAGTTCTTTACAAGGCGATTGATACCAAATTGGAGATTGAGGAAATCGGAACGTTGGGAAGAGTGAGAAAGCTGACTCGAAAAGAAGAGGGGCTTGGTGACCTGAATACGTTCATCCGGGGGATTAATCAGGAGGGGCCTGATCGTTGGGATTATATTTACGACAATGTCGATCTCCCGATGACGATCAACACTCTCGCAGGGCTGATCGTCGTCATGCAGACCGACATGTTTGGGAAAAATTACTACATCTACCGGGATACCGAAGGAGATGGAGAATGGGCGATTCTTCCGTGGGATTTGGATCTCACCTTCGGGAGGAATTTCACCAGCCGGGCGGGATACTTTGATCAAATTCTCTTTGCCACTGGCTACACCGAGCACGAGGAATCATCCGATGTGGTGAGCCTGGTGGAGTCGTTAATCGATGGGAATCCCCGAACCCGTGCCATGTTTTTTCGACGTCTTCGGACGCTCTCGGATCGCTTCATAGCTTCGGACTACATTGAGAAGAAAACACAGCAACAGTTGGCGCGGTTTTCCCCTTCAACAATTTTTCCGACTGATGCCCTCCGCGATTCCTTCCAGTGGGGGACCTGGCATGACAATGATCTTGTTCCCAAGCCATTCACTACGACGCATCCGGATTCCGAAACCATGGAACGGGCGATTGATCGTTTGGCGATTGAATGGCTTTCCCAGCGCCGAATAGAGATCTACATGAACGTGCCGGAGCTTCCATCAGAGCAGGACGTTCCTGCGATCATGATTGGAGCCTTGGACTTCGATCCTATTTCAGATGACCAGAACCAGGAATTCATCGAGCTTATCAACCAGTCTCCGACAGCCTCTGATATCTCGGGTTGGAAAGTCGATGGTGCGGTGAGAATCACTCTTCCGCCCGGATCCGTCATTCCGTCGGGAGGGAGTGTCTTTCTGTGCCCCAATAAAGCGGCTTTTCGATCCCGGGATCTGAGTCCCACCGGAAAGGAACAGCGATTCGTGATCGGTCCCTACCAAGGGAATCTTGCCGCAGAAGGTGAGACTCTGGAGCTATACGATCCTTCGGGCATCATCCGGGATAGCAAGACCTACAGTGGCCGAAATTCTGGGTTCAACGGCGATAGCCGGGTTGATCAGGATGACGATGGACTGATTGCCATTCTTGAGTGGGCTTTGGGAACCTCGGATATTGAATACAATGCTTTGCCGAAGCCTGTTGATGGGACGTTCACCTATAGGTCCCAGTCGGATCTTAACGGATTCTCGCTGATTGTAGAGACGAGTCATGACCTAGAGAACTGGAGTAGGGGAGCGGCGACCGAAGTGGCCCGTGAGGCTCTGGAAGACGGGTTGGATCGAGTCAGTGTTGAACTGCCACATGACTCCTCACGATGCTTCGTTCGGCTTTCTCTCGAGAGGCAGGAGGGCAATTAAAGATGGGGAGCTCGGCCCGTTCCCTCGCTCGCGCCCGTTCGGAAATGACAGCGCCCTGTCAGGAACTCGGCCCAAAAGATCACCAGATTCGGCCGCCGTCCATCCTCAGAAAAGGAGCTGCTTGGGGCTCAGGATGAGCAACCCAGCAAAGAGATCAAAAGGAAGGCGGACTCGATTGGAAAAGTGATCGACGCCCTCTGTTCCAGCCCTTCTGCTTTGATTTCAAGAGACCAATGAATCGAAGAGTTTTTGCGTTTACCGTTTTCGTAGTTCCCCATCCCCATCCAAACATCCTACCTTCTCCCAAAGATTCCATGAAACGTCTCATCTCCATCCTTGCATTTGCTCTTCTGCTCCCTTTGTCGGCCAGCAAGCCAAATGTCATCTACATTCTTGCCGACGACCTTGGCTACGGCGACCTCGGCTGCTACGGACAAAAAGTCATCAAGACGCCCAACCTTGATCGCATGGCAGCCGAGGGAATTCGCTTCACGCAACACTACTCCGGGAGCACCGTCTGTGCCCCGTCCCGCAGCTGCCTTCTTCAAGGGATGCACACCGGCCACACCTATGTCCGTGGAAATGGCAGCCTTCAGATGCGTCGCGATCCCCACGATCCGATCTTCCCCGCTGCCCTTAAAAGAGTCGGCTATCACACGGCTCTCATCGGGAAGTCAGGCCTTGGCTGCAATACCGACGATGCCGCTCTCGTTCTCGACAAGGGGTTCGATTACTTCTTTGGCTACACTTCGCACACGGCTGCCCACTTTTACTACCCCAACTACCTCTGGCGGAATACCGAAAAGGTCACCTACCCGAATAACACCCTCCACGACGGCGATCATTACTCGTCCGAGGTCGTGACAGGGGAAGCCCTCAATTATATCGAGAAGCAAAAAGACGGCCCCTTTTTTCTCCATCTCGCCCTTCAGGTTCCCCACGCCAGCCTCCGTGCCAAGGAAGAGTGGAAGGAAAAATACCGTCCCATTCTCAAGGAGAAACTTCTCCCCCCCCGCGAAAAGCATCCTCACTACTCATACGAGCGCGAACCAAAGACCACTTTCGCGGCCATGATTTCTTACATGGATCACAACGTTGGACTCTTGATGAAAAAACTTGAGGAACTGGGGATCGCCGAAAATACCCTCGTGATGTTCGCCAGCGATAATGGAGCGATGCGCGAAGGCGGGCATAAAATGGAAAGCTTCAACTCGAGCGGCCCTCTTCGTGGTGGGAAGCGTGATCTCTATGAAGGTGGCGTTCGTGTTCCCATGATTGCATGGTGGCCAGGCAAGATTCAGCCGGGTCAAACCACTGATCATCCTTCCGCCTTCTGGGATATTTCACCCACCGTTCGTGAACTCTCCGGCGCTGAAACCCAGAAAGACACCGATGGGCACTCGCTCGTTCCCACTCTCCTTGGCGGGGGGGATCAAAAGAAACACGATTACCTCTACTGGGAGTTTTTCGAAGCGGGTGGCAAACGCTCCATCCTCAAGGGAAACTGGAAGCTGATTCTCTTCAACACCAACAAGGACGCCAACCCGCGTGCCGAGCTCTACAACATCGGGAACGATCTTGCCGAAAAAACCAACCTTGCTGAAAAGAACTCGGGGAAAGTTGCCGAACTCATCACCCTCATGGATCAGGCTCGGACTCCTTCCGAGAATCGTTCTTTTAGATTGAAATCTGAAAAGTAGGGGGAGTCTCCGAGCCGCTAATCTTAATCCTATTCCAGCTATGCTTCGCGCCCTCGCCATTTTTGCCGCCGCCACCCTCGTCAGTCTGGCCGGGCATCCCATGCCCCCCAATAAAGTGGTCCTCATCATGGCTGATGACATTGGTCTGGAGGGGCTAGGTTGTTACGGCGGATCAGACTACAAAACGCCGCGACTTGATCAGCTCGCTGCCACCGGCCTCCGTTTTACGCACGCCTACTCGCAGCCCCTTTGCTCTCCCACCCGGCTCGAAATCATGACGGGCAAAGAGAACCATCGCAACTGGACCTGTTTTGGAATCCTCCCGCCCGAAGAGAAAACCTTTGGCCATCTCATGCAGTTATTCGGCTATCGGACATGCATCGCCGGCAAGTGGCAGCTTCAGTCGTATGATCCCGTTGATTTCCCCAACGCCGATCAGCGCCGCGGCACCGGGATGCATCCAAAGGACGCAGGCTTCCACGAATACTCGCTCTTTCACTCCCTTCACACCGAGGACAAAGGTTCCCGCTACGCCAATCCCACCTATCTTCAAAACGGAACCCTCTACAAGCAAGTGGACGGCAAATACGGTGAAGACCTCTCGGTTGAGTTCCTCCTCAAATTCCTCGAAGAGAACAAAGACGAGAAGGCCTTCGTTTACTACCCGATGGCCCTTCCGCATTGGCCCGTCAATCCAACCCCTCATTCCAAGATCTGGAATGAAAACCCGTCCAAGCGCCTCGAGGAAGATGACAAATACTTCCCTGACATGGTCTCCTATATGGACACCGTCGTTGGTCGAGTTGTCGATGGGATCGAAAAACTGGGGCTCCGCGATGAAACTCTCATCCTTTTTTATTCCGACAACGGCACGAACAAATCCGTGACCTCCCACCTCAATGGGAAGCTTGTGAAAGGCGGCAAAGCCGAGCCTATTCAAAGCGGAATCCGCGTCCCCCTCATTGCCAATTGGCCCGGAAAAATTAAGCCTGCTATTAACTCCCAGCTGGTAGAGCCTTCCGACTTTCTTCCCACCCTCGCCGAACTCGCCGGAAAGAAGGTCCCTGCAAACTGGCAACACGACGGTGTCTCCTTCGCTTCCGCGCTTCACAAGCATCCCGGTGACCGACCGCGCGATTGGGCCTTCTTCTGGTATGACCCCAGGCCAGGCTGGGACAAGATGGCTTTCACCCGCTCCATCTTCGCCCTCGATCACAACTACAAACTTTTCTCCGACGGCCGACTCTTCGCGATCGATGGACTCGACTACAAAGAAGAAATCCTTGATTCCAAGAGCCTTTCCCTCGAAGCCCAAACTGCCAAAACCAAGCTTCAAAAAGTCATCGCAACCATGATGCAGCCCCCCATTTCGGCCGCCGCTCGAATTGAGGTCGACGCCTTCGGGACCCTCATCACCAAATAATGAAAACCTTCTCTCTGTTCCTCTTGCTCCTCGGTCCGCTTGTCGCAGGGGACCAGCCAAACATTATCCTCATCATCGCCGATGACATGAACTGGAACGATTGCGGCGCCTACGGGCATCCTTCCATCAAAACCCCAAACATCGACGCTCTCGCCAAGTCCGGTCTCACTTTCCAGCACGCCTATCTCACTGCGAACTCTTGCAGTCCCAGTCGCGCCAGTATTATCACCGGCCGATATCCACACAATACGGGAGCGGAACAACTTCACTGGCCGCTCCCCGCCGAATCCCTCACTTTCGTCGAGCAACTCAAGTCCGCCGGATATTACACTGCAGCCGCCGGAAAATGGCACCTCGGCGAAGCCGTCAAAGATCGCTTCAACGATGTTTTTGAAGCTTCGACCGCCGGTTTCATTCTTCCGACCGGAACCGATGCCAAGCCCGGCAAGATGGTCGCCAAATCACCCAGTGGTTGTGAAGCGTGGGTCTCCACTCTTCAGAATCGTCCCAAGGAGAAACCCTTTTTCCTTTGGCTGGCCGCCCTCGATCCTCATCGCGCGTATGAGGACGGAGCTCTTGAACCTCCTCACAAGACCGCTGACATTCGTATTCCTCCCTACATGCCCGACACTCCGGAAGTCCGCGAAGACTACCGGCTTTACTACGACGAGATTGGACGTCTTGACCAATACGTCGGCAAGGTTGTCGCTGAACTTACAAAGCAAAAAGTCACCGAGAACACTCTCATTCTCTTTATCAGCGATAACGGCCGTCCTTTTCCCGGCGATAAAACCACTCTCTACGACGGTGGCATACGTACGCCGTGGATCGTGAAGTGGCCGGCCACCATCAAGCCAGGCCTGCGAACCACCAGTCTCGTTTCCTCCGTCGATATCGCCCCCACCATTTCCCAACTTGCCGGCCTTGAGAGTACCGAAACTTTCGAAGGCACTTCGTTTCTTCCAACCCTCAAAAACCCCGCCACCACCACCCGGCAATACGTTTTCGCCGAGGACCACTGGCATGACTACGAAGACCACGGACGTGCTGTGGCGACCCAACGGTGGAAACTCATCCACAACACCTACTCTGATCTTCCCAATACTCCTTCCGCCGATGCTGGACGCAGCCCCACTTGGACGACCATCCAGCGCCTTAAGAAGGAAAATAAACTCACCCCCGCCCAGCAACGTTGCCTTTCCAATCCTCGAGCTGAATTCGAACTCTACGATCTCAGGAACGACCCCTTCGAACTCACTAATCTGGTCGGGAATGAAAAGCATAAGGCGATCCTCACGGAGTTGAAAGCGGCCCTTAAAAAGCAGTTCAAAGACTCCAACGACTACCTTCCTTCAAAGCGAACGCCCGACGAATTCGACCGCCAAACTGGTGCTCCCGACCACTCGGTCCGCAAGCGGCCTCGTCCGTCCAAAAAGGAGATGTTTAAAACAAACGGAGCTTACTGACGTTTTTGATGAAATCGAGTTTCCGAAGGCGGAGAACAACGAATCCAGTGAGAAGTATCAGGATGCTGGTTGAAGGCTCTGGGTGGAGAGGCCGGTCGCCACGGCCGCCGATAAAATGTATTGAGGCGGTTTCATCATTATGGAACTAGTTCTAGGAAAGACGGGGTTTCCCGTCAATATACTGACCTCCATCATTTCCATGAATTTTTTTTCTCAATTCGCGAGGCTTACCGTGCTGGTTTTTGCCCTGCTTTGTTCAGGGCCTCGTTTGGAAGGATCCGAGCTCTTGGCTTACTACAATTTCAACGGGCAATCAGCAGACCAGTCGGGTAATGGTGCCAATGCCACCTTGAACGGAGGAGGCCAAATCAGTGGGGATACCCAAGGTTTCAGTAGCACGCGGGGTGACCGGGCGCTCGATGTTGGGGCTTCCGGAAACGGAGCGCGTGCCGACGCGATCGTCGATTTTTCCGCTGCGACGACGAACAACGCCATGGCGGTGAGTTTTTGGCAATACAACCTGGGCAATGGGGGCGGTGGGAATGCTTCGAGCACGTCCTTTGGAATTGTGGCCTCCAGCGGCGGAGGAAATCGTGGCTTCCAGGCACATCTTCCCTGGGGAAATTCCAATGCCTACTTTGATCACGGGGGTGCCTGTTGTGGCGCTGCAAATCGTAGAAGTGTTTCGCTCGGGACTTCGACTTTGAACCAATGGAAGCATGTCGTTTTGCAAGTTGCTGGAGGAATCAAGCAAATCTGGATTGATGGCGCGATGCTTGATGAACAGACCTCCGGAGCCACAGCTATCCCCACTTTCAGCGGGCAGCTCATGATTGGGGCTGAGCCGGCTGGAACAAACAACGGCTTCGGCGGGCGTATCGATGAGTTTGCAGTCTGGGCAAGCTTTTTAACCCCGGCCGAAATCGCAACCCTTGCCGCGGGGTCTCCGGCCACCGACCTCAGTGGAGCGAACACCGATCTTGCTGATTTGAACGTCACTCGGGCAGATGCCATCACGCCATTGAGTGCGACTCTGAACGGGGTGGTGATTGACGAAGGAATAGCTGCTCCCACCGTCACGATCTATTATGGTGACGAAGACGGCGGACAAAACGGGGGGTCTTGGGACAGCTCAGTGATACTTCCCGGAACTCAATCAGGAAACTTTTCCACCAATGTCACCGGATTGCTTCCAGCAACGACCTACTACTTTGGGACAAAGGCGGATAATGCCGGAGGCGCGAGTTGGGCTTCGGAAACGGAAACCTTCACCACTCTTCCGCTGGATCCCGCCGTTTCGAACCTGGCGGCACAGAATGTTGAGGCAAATTCGGTCACCCTCGGTGCGCAAGTCACTTCCACCGGAGGCGAGGACCCCACCGTCACCATTTTCTATGGCCCGTCGGACGGAGGAACGAATGCGGGAGGATGGCAAGGTAGCGTGAGTCTTGGAACGACCGGCGGGAGTCAAACCTCCGAAGTGATCGGATTGATCGATGGCATGACCTACTTTTTCCGGGCCTTCGCGTCGAACTCAGGGGGAGACACCTGGGCGGCGGCTGGCGGAAGTTTCACGACACCCGTTGCGATTCCAGCCAGCGTCGTCAATCGTAGTGCCATAAACATTACCGGATCCTCCGCCCGACTCGAGGGAACGGTCACCGATACCGGCAGTGACACTCCGAGTTTGATCTTTTACTACGGCACGAGTGATGGTGGAACAATCCCCGCGTCATGGGAGAAAATCGCATCTGCTGGTTCCGATGCGGGTGATTTTTCCAAGACGGTTTCCTTGCTCGCTCCCGAAACAATTTACTACTTCCGTGTGCGCGCTGAGAACAGTGCGGGGGTGAGTTGGGCTTCCGACACCCAATCTTTCACCACGACCGCGGCGACGGCGTTGGGTGTCGTCATCAACGAGGTTCACTACGATGCCGACCCCAAAACCGAAGCGGCGGAGTTTATTGAATTGCACAACGCGGGTGACCTTGCGATCGACCTGTCCGGATGGTCGATTGTTGGCGTGGGGGATTATCTCTTCCCGAATGGCACTTCGCTCGATCCCGGTGCCTATCTCGTGATCGCCGAGGATACCGAGACCATGCAATCGAAATTTGGGGTCACGACCTCACATCAATACCCCGGAAGTTTGAGTGTGGAAGGTGATGACCTGCGTTTGCTCGATAATGGAGGAGCTGAAGTTGACCGCGTGGATTACAAGGCGGGGTTCCCTTGGCCTAGTGCTGCCCGGGGAACCGGGGCCTCGATGGAACTCATCTATCCGGCACTCGACAATGATCTGGGAGCGTCCTGGCGAAGTTCGGGAACCGGACCCGTTGGCCCCGAAGTGACCTACCTTCCCGCCGGGTCTACTTGGAAATATCGCAAGGGCTCGAGTGAAGCCTCCACCCCAATCAGCGCGTGGCGCGAACTCAGTTTTTCCGAAGATGCCACCTGGCTTTCCGGAGGCACTCCCATTGGATACGGCGACGGCGATGATGTCACCGTGCTTAGAGATATGCAAAACGGCTACACCACCGTTTATCTCCGCAAAAGCTTTACGGTTCCAGCCGATCAAATCCCTTCGCGTCTTCTTGTGAGAGTTTACTGCGACGATGGCGTAATCGTCTGGATCAACGGACAGGAAGTGGGTCGGGTTTCTGTCACCGGGGGCGACAAGGCCTTCAATGGGACCGGGACAAACCACGAGGCGGCCTGGGAGGAAATTTTGGTTAACAATGCCAGCAACGTTCTCGTAGGTGGCAGTAATATTATCGCGCTTCATGCCCTCAACGCGGGAGCGAGGAGCAGTGACTTTTCCATCGATGCCGAGCTCAAGACCCCCGATCAAGGCACGATCATGGGCAACCCGACACCGGGTGCCGCCAATAGTGTGAAGTCTCCGACCTTGAGTGCCGCGCCGCCAGCCATTCGACAGGTGGATCATACTCCGAAGCAGCCTGCAGGTGACGAGGAGGTGAAGGTGACCGCTTTGATCACCGACCCAGATGGGATTGGGCCGGTGACGCTCGCTTATCAAATTTTGGATCCCGGCAGCTACATTCGAAAGAGCGATGGAGCATTCGATACGAATTGGATCGATGTTCCCATGGTGGATGATGGCACCGCAGGTGACATCTCCGCAGGTGACTCTGTTTTTACTGCCACCATGCCCCCTGCGTTGCAAGTTCACCGCCGCGTCATTCGCTACCGGATCAATCTTGAGGATACTTTTGGCAACGAGATCCGGGTTCCATTCGCGGATGATGAACAACCAAACTTCGCTTACTTTGTTTACGATGGAGTGCCTTCCTGGACGGCGGCCAAACAACCCGGCTCGACGGCCGCCCAGACCATTTCGGCCGAGGTTATGGGGAACTCCCAGCCTGTTTATCACCTCATTGCAAATTCGACGGATGTCACCAATAGCCAGTATTCCAATGGCTCCGATGGTGTTCGGATGTGGGGAACCTTGGTCTACGAAGGCCGGGTTTATGATCACATTCAGTTTTACAACCGGGGCGAGGCTTCGACCTATGTGAGCGGTAAAAACAAGTGGCGTTTTAAGTTCAATCGCACACATGACTTTAAGGCTCGCAACGCCTATGGTGAGCGCTATCGAACGAGCTGGAAGACGCTGAACTTTAACTCCTGTGCATCGCCCTGGCTTTCCTCCCAACGAGGCGTCGCCGGCCTCAACGAGATGGTCCCGCACCGACTTTATCAACTCGCGAGTGTCACGGGTTCAAAGACTCATCACGTCCACTTTCGTGTCATCGATGGGTCTGCGGAGTCTCCCTCCAACCAATATTCAGGGGATTTTTTGGGGCTCTATCAGGCGATCGAACACCCGGATGGCCGTTTCCTTGACGAACATGGATTGGCCGACGGGAACGTCTACAAGATCCAGGGCGGGGGAGGAGACAAAAAGAATCAAGGCCCCACCCAGGTGGAAAATTCTTCGGATTGGAATACCTTTTACTCCGCCAGTGCTAATCTCAACACCGTTGCTTGGTGGCGTGAGAATTTTCACCTTGAGAGCTACTATAGCTTCCGTGCCATCAACCGGGCCACTGGGAATGTCGATCTCCGTGATACCACCAACTATTACTTCTATCACGAACCGACGGCCGACCAATGGCGCGTCATTCCCTGGGACCTCGATATGATGTATGCTCCGGTTAAGCACGTGTGGAGCGGCGTGATTCGCGCCGACCGGTGTCTCGATCATTCCGAGATCAGATTGGGATTCAGGAACCGTTGCCGCGAGTTGGGTGATCTTCTTTTTTCGGATATCAATCGTGCGGGTGGCCATGCTGCCCAGCTTGTCGAAGAGATCTCACAGTTTGTGAACCCAAGCGGGGTGCCTTTGACCATGGTTGATGCCGATGAGTTCATGTGGTCGTATCATCCACAGACGAGAGGTGGGCATCGTGGTCCGTGGTATTGGCCGAAATTTGAAACCGGACTTCAGACCAACTACTCCCGCACCATCCCAACTGCAGATCACGAAGGCTTCCAGCAAAACATCATCGACTACATGTATGACGTCGATCCCACTCCTTTCGCCGTCAACGATCGGGATGAGGATGGATATGGCTGGGGATACCTTGCCCAGGAAGCTGCCGATAGCGCTATCCCCAACACTCCGACGATCACCTATACTGGGGGAGGAGGATTTCCTGCTGACAGTCTCAGTTTTCAGAGCAGTGTGTTTTCGGATCCACAAGGGAGCGGAACCTTTGCCTCAATCGAATGGAGAATTGGAGAAATTTACAATCCCAGCACGCTGGGATATCTCTCCGGCGATCCCTGGAAATACGAAATTGAAGATGTCTGGTCGGCGACTGGAGCAACCACTGTATCAATTCCCACCTCGGCATTACGACCGGGCAAGACTTACCGCGCTCGTGTGAGGCACTTCGATGACTCCGGCCGCAGCAGCCATTGGGCGGACCCTATTGAGTTTATTGCGGGTGATCCCAACGTGACGCCTTATCGCGATGGTCTTGTGATCAGCGAAGTGATGTATCATCCCGCCGGTGACGAGCTTCTTGAGTATGTCGAATTGCACAATGTTGGTGGTGCTACGCTCAATCTCAACGGCGTTCGTTTCACCAAGGGAATCGACTTCGATTTTCCCGAAGGGAGCACAATCGGCCCAGGAGCCTATTTATTGATCGTAGCCGATAGGCCCTCTTTTGAGGCCAAGTATGGCGTCGGCTTTTCCATTGCAGGCCAGTGGGAAACCGGCGATCGATTGAGTAATGGAGGAGAGGATCTGAAACTCTCTCTCGGCCAGGGAACATCGATTCATGAGTTTGCCTATGATGATATTTCTCCGTGGCCGACCGCGGCCGATGGTGGGGGTTACTCGCTGACCATGGGATGCCCTGTGAGTGGGATTGATCATGCCGTTTCCGATAACTGGCGCGCCAGTGTTTCACTTGACGGTTCTCCCGGTACCAGTGACAGCGTCTCTCTCGATGATTGGCTGACTCTCCACGGGTTATCACCTGGAGATGAACTACGTGATTCTGACCTCGATAAAATTCCGGCCATCGTCGAATACGTGACCGGCACCGACCCGAATCTTCACAACGGCAATCTGATCACGGTCGAAATGGTGGATGGTGAATTCCAATTCAGCTACGAACGATCCCGATCTGCGTGTGGGGTCATGGTGGCGACCGAGTTTTCCGACGATCTCCTTACCTGGTCTCCGGGTGGCGTGGTTAGCACTTCTTCCCTTACGGGAGGGAAAGATCTCGTAATCATAAGCTCGCCACTCCCCGCTGGATCCCGAAAATTTGCCCGCCTCAGAGTGGTAACAATTCCATAAACATCGACGATCTTTTTTGAGAGGTAAGCTGTCCAGAAGACCGCGCAAAAATCAAAATCCCATCCCCTGATATGATTAGAACTCTCTTTCTTGCCGCTTTCCTCGCTCTGCCCGCCTGTGCCGATCAGGAGAACAAAAAAGTGGAAGGCACCACCAAAGACATCCAATGGGGTCAACCCTGGGCCGGCCCCGAAGTGAAAGGTCCCGCCGATCTCAAAGGCAAAGTTGTTCTCCTGAAAATTTGGGGCGGATGAGTGGGCTGCCAAAAAATTACTCCTGGCATGGTCGGTCTGGCCAAATCGCTTAAGGAGGAGCCCTTTCACCTCATCGCCTCCTACTGTCAACGCGGCACCAAGGAAGGCGCCTTGGCTGCCCTCAAAAAAGAAGGATGGACCAAGGAGTTAAAAAACACCTCGGTCATGAATCAAACCCGATTCCCGAAGGCTCCCGTTAAATACGTTCCATATTATCTCATCTTTGATCACACCGGAAAGCTCCGCTACAACCATATGGCCGGCCCCTTCCACGGCGGCGATAGTGACAATTACAAGAAACTGGTGAAAGAACTCCTAAAGGAAGTTCCAAAATAGAGGGAAACGGATCCCAATTCGGTTTGTCTGTTTATCCGGCGGTAGAGGCGAACAAAAAACCCCGGCCAGCGAACTGACCGGGGTGGGGGAGGATTACGTGACTCCGTTAAGCTTTCACATCAAAGCGATCAAGGTTCATGACCTTGTCCCATGCTGCCACGAAATCGCGGACGAAACTCTCTTTCGAGTCATCGCAGGCATAGACTTCAGCGAGGGCGCGGAGTTGTGAGTTCGATCCGAAGACGACATCAACGGAAGATCCGGTCCACTTGACATCTCCCGAGGAGCGATCTTTTCCTTCGAAGAAGAATTCGCATTTCTCCGACTGCTCCCACGTCATCCCCATGTCGAGGAGGTTGACGAAGAAGTCGTTGCTCAGAGTTCCGGCGTTGTCGGTGAGAACTCCGAAGGAAGTTCCGCCCGCGTTCGCATCGAGTGCCCGCAAGCCACCTATTAGCACCGTCATCTCAGGTGCGGTCAGCGTGAGCAACTGTGCCTTATTAACCAACAGTTCCACGGGTGTCCGGCGTGCGTTCTCCGGATTAATGTAGTTGCGGAAGCCATCGGCTACTGGCTCGAGCACGGCAAACGATTCCACATCCGTCTGCTCTTGCGTGGCATCTGTCCGGCCGGGAGTGAAAGGAACAGTCACCTCGTGACCACCTTTTTTCGCCGCCGCTTCCACGGCGGCACAGCCCCCGAGCACGATGAGGTCGGCGAGCGATACTTTTTTACCGTCAGCGTTGAACCCTGCTTGAATCTTCTCGAGCGCAACCAGCACTTTTGCGAGCTCGTCCGGGGAGTTCACCGCCCAATCTTTCTGGGGAACCAGGCGAATTCGCGCGCCGTTTGCGCCACCGCGTTTGTCACTGCCACGGAAGGTCGAAGCCGAAGCCCAGGCGGTCCTTACCAACTCTTGCCCGGTCAGTCCCGACCCGAGGATTGCTTCCTTCAGAGAAGCGATGTCCGCATCAGCGATCAACTCGTGATCGACAGCCGGAACTGGGTCCTGCCAAATTGCTGGTTCCGCAGGAACCATTGAGCCGAGGAATCGCGATGGCGGTCCCATGTCACGGTGGGTCAGCTTATACCAGGCCTTCGCAAAAGCGGTTGCAAACTCATCCGGGTTTTCATGAAAACGACGGGAGATCTTTCCATACGCTGGATCCATCCGCAGCGCGATGTCCGAGGTGAACATGATGGGAGCATGCTTTTTCTCCGGATCGTGGGCATCAGGCACCAAATCAGCAGCCTCGGGATCGGTTGGAATCCACTGGAAGGCTCCCGCCGGGCTCTTGGTCAGATCCCAGTCATACTTGAACAAGGTATCAAAGTAGCTGTTGTCCCAGGTGATGGGTGTCGGTGTCCAGGCTCCTTCGAGACCACTGCCGATGGTATCGCCGGCATTGCCTGTTCCGTAGTTGTTCTTCCAACCCAACCCCTGCTCTGCAAGAGGGGCGGCTTCAGGTTCGCGTTCGACATGCTTGCTCGGGTCCGCCGCGCCGTGGGCCTTGCCGAAGGTGTGACCTCCGGCAATCAGCGCGACTGTCTCCTCATCATTCATGGCCATGCGCGCGAAAGTCTCGCGAATATCCTTCGCCGATTCCAAAGCACTTGGATTGCCATTCGGCCCCTCGGGGTTGACATAAATGAGCCCCATCTGCACTGCGCCGAGAGGATCATCGAGCTCACGATCTCCCTTGTAACGTTCATCACCGAGCCATTCCGTTTCCGGTCCCCAATAGATGTCCTCTTCGGGCTCCCAAATGTCTGCACGGCCTCCTCCGAATCCTGCGGTCTTGAGACCCATCGATTCCAAAGCGCAGTTCCCGGTGAAGACCATCAAGTCAGCCCATGAAAGCTTGCGGCCATATTTCTGCTTAAGCGGCCAGAGCAAGCGACGTGCCTTGTCCAAGTTCACATTATCAGGCCAGCTGTTAAGTGGCGCAAATCGCATCGATCCGGAAGATGCTCCACCGCGACCGTCGAGGGTCCGGTAGGTTCCCGCACTGTGCCAGGCCATGCGAATGAAAAAGGGGCCATAGTGGCCGTAGTCTGCCGGCCACCAATCCTGGGAAGTGGTCATGAGTTCTTCGATGTCTTTTTTCAACTCGTCCAAATCGACAGTCTTGAATTCTTCGGCATAGTCGAAGTCTCCATTCATGGGATCACAGAGATCCGAGTTTTGGCTCAGGATTTTCAGGTTCAATTGATTCGGCCACCAATGTTGATTTGAGGTACTGCCGCCGGCATTCTGAGCATTCGCCCCGCTCATGACCGGGCATTTGCTGATATCGTTGTCTGTCATTTCTTTGTGTTTATGAGTTGGTTGTTATTTTT
>TARA_B110000037_G_scaffold20710_1_pt1 | contig 15511 bp, 13 predicted proteins | sample TARA_B110000037 | Tara Oceans TARA_B110000037 (sample SAMEA4397196) | marine metagenome | biome: Polar Biome; feature: [MIX] marine epipelagic wind mixed layer (ENVO:01000061); material: water (ENVO:00002006), including particulate matter (ENVO:01000060) such as... | depth 10-100 m
TGTCATGCTTTCTACAAAATAGCTTCCTGCTAAAGGATCTACTGTATCCATAATACCAGTTTCATGTTGCAGAATTAATTGAGTATTTCTTGCTATCTTTGCAGAGAATTCAGTTGGCAAACCAATAGCTTCATCGAATGAGTTTGTATGTAAAGACTGAGTTCCACCCAAAGTAGCAGCAAGCGCTTCAATAGTAGTTCTAATTATATTATTATATGGATCTTGCTCTTGAAGACTAGCTCCAGAAGTTTGACAATGAGTTCTAAGCATTTGAGATTTTTTATTTTTACAGTCAAATAGTTTTGTTATCCAGACTGACCATAAATATCTAGCCGCCCTTAATTTTGCCGCTTCCATAAAAAAATTCATTCCAATAGCAAAAAAGAAAGATAACCTAGGGGCAAATTCATCAACTAATAATCCTTGTTTAGACGCTGCTCTTACATACTCTAATCCGTCAGCTATTGTAAAAGCTAACTCTTGAACTAAGGTAGCTCCAGCTTCTTGCATATGATAACCTGAAATAGAAATGGAATTAAATTTAGGCATTTTCTTAGATGTAAAATCAATAATATCTGAAACAATTCTCATTGATGGTTCAGGGGGATAAATATAAGTATTTCTAACCATGAATTCTTTTAATATATCATTTTGTATCGTTCCACTAAGTTTTTCACTACTCACACCTTGCTCCTCAGCAGCTACAATATAACCTGCTAAAACGGGAAGCACTGCACCATTCATAGTCATAGATACAGACATCTCATTAAGTGGAATTCCATCGAATAGAATTTTCATATCTTCGACACTATCTATAGCAACACCTGCTTTACCTACGTCGCCATGAACCCTTTCATGATCAGAGTCATAACCTCTATGAGTAGCTAGATCAAAAGCAACAGAGAGACCTTTTTGCCCCGAAGCTAGATTTTTTTTATAAAACTCATTAGATTCGGATGCTGTTGAAAATCCAGCATATTGCCTTATTGTCCAAGGCCTACCTGTATACATTGTAGCTTTAGGGCCTCTTAGAAAAGGTTCTTCACCAGGTAATGTATTTAAATGTTTTACCTCTTCTATATCTAAAGAAGTATATAAAGGTTTTATTTGAATACCTTCAGATGTTTCAACAACTACACCATCAAAGTTTTTTTGCTTCAATTCATTTAAAGCATTTTTTTTCCAATTTTCTAAATTAATTTTTTTAGCAATCATTTCAATCCCATAAAATTAAGTTATTATTTTTCAAATATAAATTCCATTATCGTTTGGTCTACAGACAAAGTGTCACCTTCGATAAAATTTATAGATTTAATAGTACAGTTTTTTTGAGCAACTAATGTATTTTCCATCTTCATTGCTTCAATTACACATAAAGTTTGCCCTTCTTCGACAATTTCTTGTTCTTCAACCATAACCTTTAAAAGTTTACCTGGCATAGGACACAAAAGTAAATTTGATTTATCTATAATTTTAATGGGTTTCATATATTTAGACAAATCAGCAATATGTTTTGGAAGAACCAAAGCCTCTATATTTACACCTCTATAATTAAGCTCTATGGAAGGATTAATATATTTAATTCTGTAATTTATTTTATTGGACAACATTAGACTTCCATCATTGTCATTGAACATTTCTAAGAAGGAAGCAACTAATTTATTAGAATAATCTTTTTTGATATCAACTTTTATATAACCTTTATTCATCCCCTTTATTTCTTTGAATGGAAGAGGTTTAACGTAAAATTCAACGTTGTTTTTAGACGGTTGTTTAATTTTAAAGTTATATGTATTTTTTACTGTACTATTAAGCTTGTTTTGTATTTGGACTTGCCAATCCAAAGAGAATCCCTCGTCAAAATAAAAATCTTTACGGATCTCACTTAAGTGAAACACTAAGAAAAGTGAAGAGAAAATCCAATTTTCACTTTCATTAGCTGACAAACCTTTAAAGCCATTTGGATACTCATCTTCTATAAACGAAGTTGTCAAATCACCTGATTTAAATCTTTGGCTCCCTATAATAGACGATAAAAAAGGTATATTGTTATCTATACCTTCAAGTAAAAATTTATCTAAAGCTGATTCCATTCGATTAATTGAAATTTCTCGTGTTTTACCCCAAGTACACAACTTTGCTATCATTGGATCATAAAAAATAGATACTTCGTCACCTTCTTTAACTCCAGTATCATTTCTAGTAACTGTACCATCATCATGTTTTTTTTCTAATGGTGGATTATATTTAGTCAACCTTCCAATTGATGGTAAAAATCCTTTGTATGGATTTTCTGCGTATATCCGACTTTCAATGGCTGAACCATTTAATTGAATATCTTCTTGAGTCAATTCTAATTTTTGACCGTAAGCAATCTTAATCATTTCTTCAACTAAATCTAAACCAGTTATTAGTTCTGTAACAGGGTGCTCAACTTGAAGACGAGTATTCATTTCTAAAAAATAAAAATTTTTATTTTTATCAACAATAAACTCAACAGTGCCAGCACTAGAATAATTTACAATCTCAGACAATTTTATAGCTTGTTGACCCATAGCTTTTCTAGTTTTTTCATCTAGAAAAGGTGAAGGCGCCTCTTCAATAACTTTTTGATTTCTCCTTTGAATAGAACATTCTCTTTCACCTAAATAAATTGTATTTCCATAGTTGTCGGCCAGCACTTGGATTTCTATATGTCTTGGCTCAGTAATAAATTTTTCAATAAAAACTCGTTTATCACCAAAACTATTAATTGCTTCGCTTGTGGCTCTTTCAAAACTATCAGCAACTTGGTCTGTTGAAAATGCAATCCTCATCCCTTTTCCACCACCACCAGCACTTGCCTTAATCATTACTGGATAACCTATATCATCTGCAATTTTAATAGCCTTTTCTTTATTTTCTATTACACCAATATATCCTGGGACTGTGTTAACTCCAGCTGATTTTGCTATTTTTTTTGATTCGATTTTATCACCCATTGAAGCAATAGCTGACTTTGAAGGCCCAATAAAAACTATGCCTGCCTTTTCTAAGGCATCAGCAAAATTAGAATTTTCTGATAAAAAACCATAACCAGGATGTAATGCTTCACATTTTTGATCTAAACAGGCTTGTATAATAAATTCTGATTTTAAATAGCTTTTATTTGCCGGTGATGGCCCTAAGTAAACTGCTTCATCAGCCATACGTACATGTTCAGCAGATCTATCTGCATCTGAGTATACTGCCACAGTTTGTATATTCATTTTTTTTGCAGTTTTTATAATTCTACATGCAATTTCACCACGATTAGCTATGAGTATCTTTTTGAACATATTTAACTTCTTTTTTATTATAAAGGAATGTTTCCAAACTTCTTTTTAGGATTACTTTGGGTTTTATTTTTTAATTTTGAGAATGCTTGAATTAATCTATATCTAGAATTACTAGGTATAATAACATCATCTAAAAATCCTCTTTCAGCAGCGATAAATGGATTTGCAAATCGTTCTTCATAATCGAGCGTTCTTTTTTGAATTTTTTGATCATCATTTAACTCATTTCTAAATAAAATTTCAACAGCTCCTTTTGCACCCATTACAGCTATTTCAGCTGTAGGCCATGCATAATTAGCATCACCTCTTAAATGCTTAGAACTCATTACATCATAAGCTCCACCATAAGCCTTTCTTGTAATTAACGTTACTTTAGGCGTGGTGGCTTCCGCATATGCAAATAATAATTTAGCTCCATGCTTAATTATACCACCATATTCTTGTGCGGTTCCTGGCATAAAACCAGGAACATCAACTAAAGTTAAAATAGGAACATTAAAGGCGTCGCAAAACCTAACAAATCTTGCAGCTTTTCTGCTAGAATCTATATCTAAACAACCTGCCAGAACTTTTGGTTGGTTTGCAACAACCCCAATAGCTTGTCCGTCTAACCTTATAAAACCAATAAGAATATTTTTTGCATAATTTTCTTGCAATTCAAAAAAATCATTTTGATCAGAAACAGTTAAGATAAGCTCTTTCATATCATAAGGGAGATTTGGATTCTCTGGAATCAAGGTATCTAGAGCTAAAGAAATCCTTTTTTTAGAATCCTCAGTTTTTCTTAAAGAAAGAACATCTTCATTATTAGATGGAAGAAAACTTAAAAACCTTCTTAAACCTATTAAAGCTTCAATATCATTATTAAATGAACCATCTGCAACTGAGGAAATTGATGTATGAGTTTCGGCTCCACCAAGTTCTTCTGCTGTAACTTCCTCAGAAGTAACTGTTTTCACAACATCTGGACCAGTTACAAACATATAGCTTGTACCCTTAACCATAAATGTAAAATCTGTCATAGCTGGAGAGTAAACAGCCCCACCTGCACAAGGACCCATTATCATCGAGATTTGTGGAACAACGCCTGAAGCTAGAGCATTTTGAAGGAATACATCTGCATAACCACCTAAAGATTCCACTCCTTCTTGAATTCTAGCTCCTCCACTATCGTTCAGACCAATAATTGGAGCACGGTTTTGTATAGCTAAATTCATTATCTTTACTATTTTACTTGCATGAGCAGCTGACAAAGAACCACCAAAAACGGTGAAATCTTGAGCATAAATATAGATTAATCTTCCATTAACCTTTCCAGATCCAGTAATAACACCATCGCCAGGAATAGTTTTTCCGTCCATACCAAAGTCTCTGATACGATGAACAACAAACATATCAGTTTCTTCAAAGGATCCTTCGTCCAAAAGTGAGTTTATTCTTTCTCTAGCTGTTAGTTTACCAGATACATGTTGTTTATCTATTCTTTCTGTCCCTCCACCTAGGCGCGCTTTTTCACGTCTAGACTGAAGTTCTGAAATTATTTCTCTACTTGTCTTTTTAATGATCAAACCCTCTCGTAAATAATTCTAATCTCAATTTAACAAAATTCATTTAATTTCACCAGTGTTAATAGTTTTATTCATATTTTTTAATCTTAACTTAAATAATTCTTTAAAATTCTGATATATTATAAATAAATTTTTATTGAGGAATTATAAATGAAAAAGAATATATCTGATATTGGTAGATTAAATCATATCGCTATAGCAGTACCTAATTTAGAAAAGGCTGCTTTAACTTGGGAAATAGCTCTAGGAGCATCAGTAAGTTCTCCTCAAGCTTTACCTGAACATGGAGTTACGTTAGCATTTATAGAATCTCCAAACTCTAAAGTTGAATTATTAGAACCATTAGGAGAAAATAGTCCTATAAAAAAATTCCTTGAAAAAAATCCTAACGGAGGAATACATCATATTTGTTATGAAGTTAAAAATTTAAACTCTGCATCTGAAAAACTCAAATCAGCAGGAGCGAGAATATTAGGAGATGGCTCTCCAAAAATTGGGGCTCATGGGAATCCTGTTTTATTTTTAAATCCCTCTGATTTTTCAGGTACTCTAATTGAGTTAGAAGAAACCAAAAAATAGATTAACTAATATTTAGTTTATATAAAACAGCAGAACCACATTTTTTACAAATCAAATTTGATTTTCTTCTATGTATTTTTTGTTCCCAACATTGATTTGGGCAAAATCTAATCCATTTATATTCAGAAAATTCAAGAGTATGACATCGTCTTGCAGTGCAACCTAATTTTATTGCCATTTCTTTCCACACCTTATTGTGGCCATTTTTAGAGCCAACAAGCGCATGGGCAATTTCATGAAGAATTGTATCTTTAATATCGTTATGTTTTGAGTTTTTGATAAAGTTCCTTGAAAAGGTTATTTTTTTTTCTCCAAAATGACAAGCTCCAGCTCTGACTTTGGCAAAATCAAGTTCTAATCCCCAATCAAATAAATTATTTTTATCCATTTCAGTTCTTGCTAAGGTTAAAAATTCTTTAAATAAACCATTATCTTTTTGAATTCTAATTACTTTTTTTGTTTTTGTTTTGGGAGTTGAGATTTTTTTTTTAATTTGTGAAAAGAGATTTATCATTTTGAGGTTTCTTTGGAGAATTAATAATAATATAGTTATATTTATAATAATTATATTTTCAAATAGGTATAGAAAAATTTGTTAGAGTTAAAAAATATTTCGATGCACTGGGACGCATTAAAAGCAAAGCCTTTTCTGAAAAATTTAAACTTAAAAATAAATAATGGAAAGATTTTAACTGTTTTTGGTAAAAGTGGTATCGGAAAATCTTCTTTAATAAATATTATTGCAGGTGTTTATGAAAAAAACTTATTTTTTACTGGTGACATTATTTTAAATAACAAAATAATATCAAAAACTCTTCCTGAAGATAGAAGAATTGGTTTACTTCTTCAAGATCCTCTCTTATTTCCTCACTTAAGTGTTAAACAAAATATGATATTTGGTATGAAAACAAAATATACAAATAAGCAAAAAACTAATTTAATAGAAGAAAGTTTGTTAAATGCTGATATGAAAGGTTTTGAAGATAGGTATAGCAACACATTATCTGGAGGCCAAAAAGCAAGAATAGCTTGTCTGCGGGCAATTTTGTCAGAGCCAGAAGCTCTTTTGTTAGACGAACCATTTTCTTCTATTGATCCCAAACAAAGAAATAGTTTTAGGTTATTTGTAATAGAGCAAGTTAGAAATAGAAAAATACCCTGTATACTTGTTACTCACGACGAAAGCGACAAGGCTATAAGTGATTATAAACCCATGGACTTGAAAATTTTTTGTTAGCGACGATATAAACACAATTAAGATAATAATTACTTCTCTAATATAAAAATTTTTGTTAGTAATTTATCAAAATCAAAAGGGTATACTATGAATTCTTACGGAAGTAGTTCAAACACAGCCACCATTCAAGAAAGCAAAGCTAATTTAACACAAGCTGATGCTGAAGAAGCTATTAAAACATTGATTGAATATTTGGGCGATGATCCAAATAGAGAAGGTTTAGTTGATACTCCAAAAAGAGTGGTGAAATCTTTTAAGGAGTTTTATGCCGGATACCAACTAGACGCAGAAGAAATATTATCTAAAACATTTGAAGATGTTGAGGGTTATGATGATATAGTAATCTTAAAAAATATTAACTTTGAAAGTCACTGTGAACATCATATGGTACCTATCATTGGTCGAGCATCAATAGGTTATTACCCAAATAATAGGGTTGTAGGCATTTCTAAATTAGCAAGAGTGCTAAACGTCTTTGCAAAAAGGTTGCAAACTCAGGAAACTATGACTGCACAAATTGTAAACTGTATCGATAAAGTGTTATCACCAAAAGGTGTGGCGGTTTTAATTGAAGCCGAACATCACTGCATGACTACTAGAGGTGTTCATAAAAATAATGTCACTATGACTACAAATCAATTTAGCGGTTGTTTCTTAGAAGATGTTAATTTGCAAGATAGATTCATTAAAATGGCTATTTAGAAGTTATATAGTTTTAAAACTTTTTTAAAGTAATATTATATTATGAAATTTGCACCCATTGTTCACTTAATAGGCATGTTACTTTGTATCTTATCAATATTTATGTTGATACCTGCATTGGTAGACTGGTTTTACGGAAGTAATGATTGGCCTGCTTTTATTTTTTCTTCTTTGTTAACTGGTTTAATTGGTAGTTTTTTTTATTTTTCAGCAAAAAATAACTCAACCGAACATCTTGAATTACGCCAGGCTTTTCTATTGACCAATAGTGCATGGTTATCAATAGCCTTATTTGGGTCTCTGCCCTTTTTGTTTTCTCAAATAAACATGAGCTTTGTAGATGCACTTTTTGAATCTACATCTGGAATAACAACAACAGGCGCCACTGTTATTACAAATCTTGATAATACATCCCATGGCATACTAATATGGAGAGCTCTTCTCCAGTGGTTAGGAGGTGTAGGTATCATTGTAATGGCTCTTGCTATACTTCCAATGCTCTCAATAGGTGGAATGCAACTCTTTAAAACTGAATCATACGAAACACCTGATAAAGTGGTACCTAAAGCAGCAACTTTTGCAGCTGGAATCAGTATAGTTTATTCAATTTTAACTATCACTTGGGCACTTATGCTTTGGAAAGCTGGCATGCCTGTGTTTGATTCTATAGCACACGCAATGACAACTCTTGCGACAGGCGGATACTCTACAAAGTCATCTTCATTAGCTGCTTTTGATTCTAGCGCAATTGAAATAATTATAATTTTTGGAATGATTGTTGGATCTTTACCTTTTGTGCACTACTTGACAATAACTAAAAATGGATGGAGAAATTTAATTAAAGATGATCAAGTAAAGTGGTTTCTAACAATAATTATCATTGTAACTCTAATTATTTCTGCATATCTATACCTTCAAAATATTCCCTATTTAGACGCTTTAAGACTATCTTCATTTAATGTTGTGTCAATTATTACTGGGACTGGTTTTGGCACATCTGATTTCAATAATTGGGGAGGACTTGCTACAACATTTTTGTTTATGCTAATGTTTGTTGGTGGTTGTGCAGGTTCAACTACATGTGGCTTAAGGATGGCTCGAATTCAAGTTTTAGTTGCTAATGCTAAATCTCAAATTTCAAAATTAATAAGACCACATGCTATAGTTGTTTCTTATTATAATCAAAAACCAATACCTGAAAATGTAACTGAATCTGTTATGGGGTTCTTTTTTTTATATATATTATCTTTTGCAATACTTGCGTGTATTCTTGGAGGTTTAGGTCTTGATTTAGTCACTGCAATATCTGGTGCAGCATCTGCTATTGGTAATGTAGGCCCAGGACTAGGTAATATAATTGGACCTACAGGTTCTTATCAAAACATTCCTGATTTAGGAAAAATATTTTTATGTGCTGGAATGATTTTAGGCAGGTTAGAGATTTTTGCTATTTTAGTGATGTTTTCTCCTTTGTTTTGGAAAAATTAAATATAAGATCAAAAATTCTAATGATTAAAAAAATTACGTTCAACCTTACAAAACTCACAAACAACTAAAATATTACCTTCTTGATCTGATAAGTTTTCTAAATCTTGTTTGCTTAACTTTTTTAAAGCTGAGTTAACTTTTTCTTCTGAACATCTGCATTGATCCTTGATTTCAATTTTTTCAAAAACGGTAACTCCAATCTCATGAAACAATCTAAGAAGAATATTCTCTGAGGTTAAATCAATTGATAAAAACTCCTCTTTCTTTAATGTTGATAAAAAATTTTTTGAATTATTCCATACTTCATCGTTATCATCTTTATCTATATAGTCGTTCTTATTTGGCATTTTCTGCAACATTATTAAGCCTGCAGGAAACAAGCCTGTACAATTTTTATTTTTTTCATATTGAAAATTATTAAAAGTACAAAAAACTGTCTTTAATTGTTCTGAATTATTAAAATAATGCTCTGCAGAATTAGATATATTATTACCTTCTAGCGGGACAATGCCTTGATATCTTTTTGTAAATTCACCTTGATCTAGTGTGAAAGCTATATGTCCTGATCCCATTAGAGAGGTGATACCAATGTCATCTTTTAAAGGATCTTTGTTATAAGCTACATAACCTCTAAGAAATCCTTCATTTGTTATATCAGAAAATAAAGTATGAACATTACCGTCAGCTTTTGCTTGCAAGGTAAAAATTCCTTTATGCTTCATTCTTGATCCTATACAAGCTGTTATAGTTAAAGAGTCAGCAAGCAAACTTTCAATAGCGTATGGGTAATTATGACGTTTTAATATATTTGAAACTGAACTATCCAGTCTTACTATACTTCCTCTAACTTGATTGTCGCCCAATTGAAAAGGGATAACAGTATTGTTAGTTTTTTTCATTTTCAGAAACCTAATCTAGAAATTTATAATTAAGAAAAACAAAAATTCATGATTGCTTTTTGTGCATGCAATCTGTTTTCCGCTTCGTCAAATATAACAGATTGGCTTCCTTCAAGAACTTCTGCAGTGACTTCTTTATCACGATAAGCTGGTAAACAATGCATAAAAATAGCTTTTGGATCAGCTAAATCCATAATATTTTTGTTTACTTGAAATGGTAGAAATAATTTTTCTGAGCTTGTTTTTTTATTTCCCATAGATGTCCAAGTATCTGTAATCACACAATTAGCTCCTTCAATTGCTAAATATGGGTTGTGTAAAATTTTTATTTTTCCACTTCTTTCTTTGGCCCATTGCATTGTTTCTTTTTTAGGTGAAAAGCCTTCTGGACAAGCTATGTTTAATTCAAAGTCTAATAAAACTGATGCCTCTATCCAACTTTGGAGCACATTATTACAATCTCCAAACCAAACAATTTTTTTATTTTTAAAATCTAACAAATGTTCTTTAAACGTAATTAAATCTGCTACAACCTGACAAGGATGGCTTAAATCTGTTAAAGCATTCACAACAGGTATCCCAGAAGCATTAGCAAAGTTTGTCATTTGATGATGACCAAAGCACCTGATAACTACCATATCAGCGTACCTTTCTAAAACACGTGCTGTGTCTTCTATCGTTTCTCTTTTTCCTAATTGCATTTCTTTTTCATTTAAAATAAGTGAGCTACCTCCTAATTGGTTAATTCCGATTTCAAATGAAACTCGAGTTCTTAAAGAAGGCTTTTCAAAAATTAGTACAACTTGTCTATCAAGCATAAATTTTGGAGCTGGTTGATTTTTCCATTTTATAGCTAATTCAATTAATTGAATTAGCTGCTCTTTTGTAAGATTTTTTAAATCAATGAAGTTTGACATATTAATTTAACTTTTTATTCAATATTAATGTAACATCATTAAGTATTTCAAAAGCTTCATTAATTTCGCCTACTGAAGTATTTAAAGGTGGTAGTAATCTAATTGTATTTTCTGCAGCTCCAACAAGCAAAAGACCTTTAGATCTAGCAATACTTGCAAAATCAGCAGCACTAATATTTTCGACTAGTTCAAGGCCTCTAAGCATTCCAGAACCCTTTTTTTTCATAAATATGGACTTATCTTCAGTATTATTTTTGATCAAGTCATCCATCTTACTATCAAAATAAATAATTTTATCTCTTAAAGTATCTAAAAACTGATCTTCTAACAAAAGATCTAAAACAGCATTTGCTGATCTCATGGCTAGAGGATTGCCTCCAAAAGTACTTCCATGAGTTCCCGGCACCATTGCGTCTCCGACATTTGCTTTTGCCATAACTGCCCCTACTGGAAAACCGCCTCCAAGACCTTTAGCTAAAGCAATAATATCTGGCTCTATATCTTCTTGTTGGTATGCAAATAAAGTTCCAGATCTTCCCATTCCAATCTGGACCTCATCTGAGATCAAAAGGGAACCATTTTCCAGGGCAATATCTTTGAGCAATTTCAAATATCCAGATGGTGCTTTTCTTGCACCACCTTCACCTTGAACAGGCTCAACTAAAATAGCTGCCACGTGTTTACCTATATGTTTCTTTAAACTATCAATGTCTCCCCAATCCACATGAGTAAAACCTTGAGCTGAAGGTCCAAAACCTTCTCTAAATAAGGGCCTATCATTTGCAGCTAACATTGCGAGTGTTCGACCATGGAAGGCACCAGTAGCACATATTATTTCAGTTCTTTCTTTATCTCCTTTTGACCAAGCATATCTTCTAGCTACCTTTACGGCTCCTTCTGTAGCTTCTGCACCTGAGTTACAAAAAAACACTCTGTCAACACACGAATTAGCAACCAGTTTTTCTGCAACTTTTTCTTGTTCAGGTATTCTATAAAGGTTTGAAGTATGCCAAAGTTTTGAAGCTTGATCCCTCAATGCTTCAACTAATTTTGGATGACAATGTCCAAATGCATTTACGGCTATACCAGATGCATAATCTAAATACCTTTTACCATCTTCTGAAAACAAAAAACTACCTTCGCCATGAGTAAAGGCAATATCAATTCTTCCATAAGTTGTCATAATTGATGGGCTAAATGTCATAATAATCTCTTCTAAATTTTACTTGTTATAATATAGCCATAAGATGTGTTAAATAAAAAGAAAATAAAATGCAGAAACAATTTAAATGAAATGCTTTGCTAACTTTAGTCCTTGTGACTGATAATTACTTGTTCCTCCGGCTTCCCCATATAAATTTTTTGGTATAGAAGCCATAGGTTCATAAACTAGTCTACATACGGTTTGTTCTTGTTCAATTAAAAAAGGGACATCATGCGACCTAACTTCTAATACAGCTTTTGTTTTAGAAGCTCCTAATTCAGATAAACCAAAACCTGGATCAAAGAAACCTGCATAATGAGCTCTAAATTCTCCGACTTTAGTATCATAGGCTCTCATTTCAGCAGCATAATTTGACGGAACAGAAACATACTCTTTGCTTGCCAAAATATAAAAGGCATCTGGAATAAGAATTAATGCTCCAGACTTATTGTTTGAATCATGCTTTGAGTATAGCAAGTCTTCAGTTGTAATTTTTTCCCAAAATAAATCTGATTTATAAAAATTTGGTTTATCAACATCTATTAACATTGAGTATTTTCTGGCTTTAAAGCCTATCAAACCATTTTCGCCAGATAAATCTACAGATAATGGAACACCATTCTTTATTTTATCTGGCAGATCTGAGTTATCCTTGTTCCTAACTAAACCAACATGAGCTTGCAAGATTTCCATTTCTTTATCACTAGTGTGTAAATTACCTCTTCTTAACCTTAATTGGTTTAACCTAGAACCAGTTCTAACTATAACTGAAAATGTCCTAGGTGATATTTCTATATATAGAGGTCCTTCATAACCGGCAGGAACCTGTTCAAACTCCTGAGCTTCGTCAACTATTAACCTTGTAAATAAATCTAAACGTCCGGTGGAACTTTTAGGATTAGCCAAGCCTATCAAATCACTTGTAAGAGAAACGTTTTCTAAAAGTTTAACTATATAAACGCATCCACATTCTAAAACAGCTCCATCAACTAAGCTGAATTCGTGCATAGCTAAACCTTTTAGTCTGGTTGATACTTTGTTACCTTTTCCAGGTAGGAAAGATGCTGGAACTCTCCAAGCTTTTTGACCCAACCTTAAATCAATAGAAGCCGGTTGAATTATATCTTTATCAATTTCTTGGTCACTATTGATTATATTATTTTTAATAAGATCTAATATTTCTTGACTTGATAATATACCTGACGATTTTAATATTTTATTCATTTAGATTTTTCCAAAATTTGATCAAGTACCTACGCCCTTAATCTATAACCAGACTTTAATACATACCAAGCACAAAAGCTAAGAATTATATTACATGATAATAAGACTATGCTCCCGGTTATAGGAGAAGTATCACTTACTCCTAAAAAACTAAATCTAAGACCATCTATCGCATAAAAAATAGGATTAAAATAAGCTATGATTTTTAATGCTTCAGGAAGTCTTTCAATGGAATAGAATGTTCCTGATAAAAAAGCTAAAGGTTGAATAACGAAATTTGATATTATTGCTAGTTGGTCAAACTTTTGAGCCCAAATACCAGTCATCATCCCTACAATTGCCAAAGCAAAAGCTCCTTGAAATAAAAATAATATCATCCAAAAAATATTATTAGGAAAACTTAAGATACCTAGAAACCATAACAAACAAAAAGAAGCAGCAAAAACACATAAACCTCTTGTAATCCCTGCTAAAGTATGAGCAATCATAATTTCAACTGGGCCTAATGGAGACATTAACAAGTCTACAATTGAACCTTGCACCTTTGCTGTCATAAAAGCCGATGAAACATTCGCGAAAGAATTTTGCAAGACACTCATCATAATTAATCCAGGCACTAAAAAGGTTATGAAAGGGATACCATTAAAACCTGCACTTCTATCAATTGCCACAGAAAAAACTATAACGAATAATAAGGTCGTTACCATAGGTGCTGTTACGGTTTGTAAAAACACATTTGTAAACCTCTTAACTTCCTTAATATAAAGAGTGGATAAACCAGTCCAATTTACTAAACCAATGTTTCTTCTAACACCTAGATCCGTATTTTGTTTAATCACAGCTTTCCTTAAATATTTAAAGGTTAACAATTAATATGAAGTTATATATAAATATAATTAGCATTAACAAACATCAATGAACAGTTTTATGAATGATCATGAAAAAATAATAAAGCGAATAAAAAAATCAGCAATATCATACCTAGCTCGTTATGAGGTTTCTGAATATCAATTTAAAAATACTATGATGAGAAAATTGTCTAATTTTGAAAATGAATTGAGTGAAAAAATTAAAATTGAAATTATAGAAAAAATTAGAAAACAAATGATATCGTCTGGTTATATAAATGACAAAAGATTTGCAGAAATGAAATCTCGTTCAATACGACGCCAAGGAGGGTCAGCTAGATTAATTTATTCAAAATTAAAGGAAAAAGGTGTTTCTGATAACGTAATTAAATATAGCATTAATATAGTTGACGATGGGAACGAAGACGCTGAAATTGTTGCTGCTGTCAAGTTTATGAAAAAGAAAAATATAGGCGCTTTTCATAAAAATAAAGATCCTGATATTGACAATCATCTTTTAAAGCACAAGTGGTTTGGCGCTCTTTCTAGAAGAGGGTTTTCTCTATCAATTGTGAATAAAGCATTAAGTATTTCTGATATTGAAAATGCGGATTTTATAATAGAAGATAATACATAATTAAATAAAAATAATTCAGGAGAACAATTATGACAAATAATAATATTTATAAACCAAACGCAGATATTATTCAAAATTCTCATATAAATTCTGAAAATTACGAAAAAATGTATGAAGAATCAATTAAAAGTCCAGATGCATTTTGGGCTATTCATGGAAAAAGAATTGATTGGATAAAGCCGTATACTAAAATAAGTAACGTATCTTATGATAAAGAAAATCTTCACATAAAATGGTATGAGGACGGCACACTTAATGCCAGTGTGAATTGCCTTGATAGACATCTAGAAAAGAATGGAGAAAAGACCGCAATTATTTGGGAAGGTGATAGCCCAGATGAAGCCAAATACATAACTTACAATGAACTTTACCAAAATGTGTGCAAGTTTTCAAATGTACTTAAAAATGCCGGTGCAAAAAAAGGTGATAGAATTACTATTTACATGCCAATGATACCTGAAGCTACAATTGCAATGTTGGCTTGCACTAGGATTGGAGCAATCCACTCTGTAGTTTTTGGTGGTTTTTCTCCTGAAGCATTAGCAGGTAGAATTCAAGATTGTAATTCAAATATAATTATAACGGCTGATGAAGGAGTGAGAGGCGGGAAACATATACCTCTTAAAGCTAATGTTGATGAAGCTTTATCTAAAGCTACAATGTGTACAACATGTATTGTCGTAAAGCGGACTAGTGGAGATGTTAATTGGGTAGAAGGACAAGATCTCTGGTATCATGAAGAGATGGAAAAAGCCTCGTCTGAATGTTTCCCTACTGAAATGAATGCCGAAGATCCAATGTTTATTCTTTACACTTCAGGTTCAACTGGCAAGCCAAAAGGGGTTCTTCATACTACTGGAGGGTACATGGTGTATGCATCAATGACACACC
>TARA_B110000037_G_scaffold125768_1_pt1 | contig 15491 bp, 16 predicted proteins | sample TARA_B110000037 | Tara Oceans TARA_B110000037 (sample SAMEA4397196) | marine metagenome | biome: Polar Biome; feature: [MIX] marine epipelagic wind mixed layer (ENVO:01000061); material: water (ENVO:00002006), including particulate matter (ENVO:01000060) such as... | depth 10-100 m
AGGGAGAGCTGATGATTTCTTGCTGGAATCGCGGCGAAACTGAATTCACTATTGAGCGCGGTGACAGAATTGCCCAGCTAGTATTGGTCCCGATTGCGCAAATGACTTTCTCAGTTGTTGAAGATTTCGAGGATTCGATCAGAGGTGACAGCGGTTTCGGTTCCTCCGGTACCAGCTAAAAGGTATACGAGTGAACAATAGAAGCGAACTCATCGTATTCAGCCAGACACAACTCATCTTTGTTGTCGCTGGATTTTTGTTGTGCACACTGGCATCTGTCTTTTTTCTACAACCCGCCATCAATAGCGATTACCAAGCATACTTGGGGAATGTCGTCGCTAGCAATTTGCAACTTCGGGTGAATCAGAGGCAGGATCAACTGCTCGCCCAGACGAATCGCGTCGCCACTAGCATCCATCTCAGTGAACTTGTCAGCAACGGTAACGTCACACAGCGCACGCTTGAGGAAGCCAGACTGAAGGAAACAATCCCGCATGCGGTGGGGGTCAGGCTCATCCGGCTTAAAGAAGCCGCCTTAGAGCGCGAAGCGATTCCCCCGTTTACTTTTAATTCGCTCGACTTGGTTAATCGTGTGGAAACTGGCGAAAACGTATTGCCTGAAGCTGTGAACACCAATGAGCGCTGGCTGATCAGTGCTGCAGCACCCATCAAATCACCTTCAGACAGAAGGATTAGAGGCACATTTTGGAATTAGAAGCCTCTCTCGCCAAATTTCGCAAGAAAAAAGCAGAGTCTGTGGTTGAACACGAGGGCGCGCTAGTAGGAAAAAGTGCCGACAGTGAATACTTCGATACTAACAAAGGGGAGTCGACCGAAGATGAGCTTGCAACTATCTTTCGAGCTTACGATATCAGGGGCATCGTAAACCAGACTCTCACCACAGAAGTCATCAGAAAAATTGGTCAAGCGATTGGATCAGAGGCCAAGGAACTAGGAGAGCAAACCCTGGTAGTAGGCGCCGACGGCCGGATTTCAAGTCCCGCGGTGATGGATACACTCATCAATGGCATTCTTACCACGGGAACAAATGTGCATAGTATCGGTGCGGTACCGACCCCGTTGGTATATTTTGCCACTAACACGCTTGACACTCAGAGCGGTATAGCGGTTACAGGCAGTCACAACCCTGCAGATTACAATGGATTCAAGATCGTTCTGAAAGGGCGAACCCTCGTATCAGAGGATATTCAAAAGCTCTACCAGCGTGTTCTTAATGAAGACTTTCGTTCCGGTGAGGGTCAGTTGACCGAAAGTGATATTCGGGACGACTATATAGACGCAATTGCAGACGATGTTATTGTGGCGCAACCTCTCAGAGTAGTCATCGACTGCGGTAATGGCATCGCAGGTGACATCGCACCGGACCTACTCAGTGCGCTTGGCTGTGAGGTTTTACCGCTTTACTGTGAAGTAGATGGGAGCTTTCCAAACCATCACCCTGATCCGACAATACCCGCAAACCTCGAAGATCTTATTATAACAATTAGATCAAATGAAGCGGATCTTGGTATTGCGTTCGATGGCGATGGGGACCGAATTGTTGCCATCACTGGTGATGGAGAAATTGTATGGCCGGATCAGCTACTTATGTTATTTGCAAAAGACGTCGTATCGAGAAATCCGGGCTCAGATGTTGTTTATGACGTAAAATGCACCCGTCACCTCAATAGCGTGATTAGCAGTTTTGGCGGTAGACCGATAATTTGCAGGAGTGGTCACTCCTATTTGAAAGAAAAAATTCAAGAAACCGATGCTGTACTTGGCGGCGAACTGTCGGGCCATGTTTGCTTTAACGAGCGTTGGTACGGGTTTGACGATGGGTTGTATGCAGCGGCAAGGCTGCTGGAAATTGTTGGTGCACAACAAGAGAGTCTGAAGGATTTGATGAGCGAGTTTCCTGTCAGCGTCTCAACACCTGAAATTCAGATGTTCGTTTCCGAAGCAGAGAAGTTCGATATAATTAAAAACTTTAACCAGCTGGCTGATTTCGAAGGAGGCACTTTGAACAATATCGACGGTACCCGTGTTGATTTCTCAGATGGTTGGGGTCTAATAAGGGCCTCAAACACTAACCCGTGCCTCACCCTGAGATTCGAGGCGGACGACGCCAAAAGCCTCGAGCGAATTAAGAACGACTTCAGGCAAAAACTTAAAATGGTTGATGAATCGCTAGGGTTCTAGCACGTAGGTTGTTCGCCTATTTTTCTCTCATACTTATTGGTAGATAAACATGTCTCTTTCCCGTGATGATGCAATTAATGTCGCTCAGGTGCTTACTGAAGCACTACCCTATATTCAAAGGTTCACCGATAAAACCATCGTTATAAAATACGGTGGCAATGCAATGGTCGACGAGGCGCTAAAACGAAATTTCGCCCAAGATATTGTCATGATGAAACTCGTGGGCATGAATCCCGTTGTTGTTCATGGCGGCGGCCCTCAAATAGGTAAGGTGCTCGAAGAGCTGAACATTGAATCCCGTTTCGTGGACGGCATGAGGATTACTGATAGCAAAACCATGGATGTTGTTCAGATGGTACTGGGCGGCCTAGTGAATCAAGACATCGTAAGCCTGATTAATCAAAATGGTGGACAGGCCGTAGGGCTGACTGGGAAGGACGCCGCGTTGATAAAGGCAAAGAAGATGTTGATAGAACGTGCTTCTCCAGATCTGAAAGCGCCGGAGATCCTCGACATAGGCCATGTCGGCGAGGTTGTGAACGTGAATCAACACATCATCGATGTGTGTGTTTCATCGGATATTATTCCTGTCATCGCACCTATCGGATATGGCGACGACAACGAGACATACAACATCAACGCTGATCTCGTGGCGGGCAAAATATCTGAGGCGCTCAATGCTGAAAAATTGATCCTGCTCACTAACGTACCTGGTCTTGAAGACAAGGAAGGTAACCTTCTTACTGGACTTTCAGCAGAGGACGTCGACAAGCTTATTGAGGATGGCACAATCACTGGGGGTATGTTGCCGAAAATTGAGTGTGCACTTAGCGCTGTGAAAAATGGCGTGAGCACCGCACAAATCATCGATGGTAGAATCCCACACGCCGTGCTGCTCGAATTATTAACCGATGAAGGAATTGGTACATTGATTTCAAAGAGTGCACAGTCGTGAACAAATCACTAGAATAGTCTTCGCGAGTGACAGCAAAAAAACAGGACCACAATCAGAATGCTTGAACCGACTCCGAAAGTTTCCCGACGAGATCAGATTCTCCAATCATTGGCAGAAATGCTGGAACAAACCCCAGGCGGGCGGATTACAACATCCGGGCTTGCAAAACACGTGGGTGTTTCTGAGGCAGCGCTTTATCGACATTTCCCAAGTAAAGCCAAGATGTTCGAGGGCTTGATAGAATTTATCGAAGAAACGATTTTTTCCCGAATTTCCCTGATTTTGAAAGAAGAGGGCAGAGCTGAAACGCGCTGCCGCCAGGTCCTTAACTTGCTCTTAACTTTTTCCGAGCGAAACCCTGGTATTACGCGAATACTCACGGGTGATCCTTTGTCCGGAGAAACTGACCGGCTAAGACTTCGAGTCGCACAATTGTTTGAGCGCCTCGAAACTCAACTTAAACAATTATTGAGGGAAGCCGAACTTAGAGAGGGTATCGCCCCAAAACTCGAAATAGCGATCGCTGCTAATTTGATGCTTGCTACCGTAGAAGGCCGAATTAGCCAATTTGTGAGAAGTGATTTTCGCCGCCTACCAACCGAAGGTTGGGATTCTCAGTGGCGAGCCTTGAGTACTATTCTTTTTTGAGCGCAGTGCTTGCCTATTAACAGATGCGGTAGGTCTAGATAGTAGCCTTCCCGAGCGCCGTAGAGTTGTTTCAACCGTTGCAAGTCGGGCGCAAACGATTTCTCTTTCTGTCGTTCTAATACTGGTCTCAACATGTCGATTCGATTGAGAGGATCTTCAGGGATAGTCCCGTCAGTGCGCGGGGAACCCTCTGCCGTCAGCACTGAGGATTGTATAGCCATTTTTCACAAAACGCGCTGGCACGTGGCTATCGAGCACGGTTACACCATCTTCACTGAGATATTTGTAGAGTTCCGCCTTCGCGGTGCCAATAAAAAAATCAGGATCAGGCATGCACGGCACCCTGTCACAATAGCCTTGAGATATGGTGTCTTTAACCTTGTTATCAAGCGCTTAAACGGGGTGAAAACTGACTTCTCTGACGATTTCGCGACTTTTGCTTTGTTCGCCCAAACTTTCATTTTCATAATCATTCACGACTTTTCGCGAAGATTTTCTGCTATCAAAGTAGTTGAAAACTAGAGTCCGACACCATATCGCGCTCTGTAGTCTGAAATGAGTGCCAACTCCCGGACATAACCACCATTTTGTTCTAAAAATGTGACGACGTTGTCCAACTTCACCACGCTCACGACGGAAAGACCATAGTCACGCTCTACTTCCTGAATCGCAGACATCTCTCCCTTACCCTTTTCTTGGCGATCGATTGCGATCAACACTCCCTGCGCAATCGCCGATGAGTCCGCAATAATATCCATAACCTCCCGAATGGCTGTTCCAGCGGTGATCACATCATCTACAATCACCGTTCGGCCTTTTAGTTCAGCGCCAACCAGAAGGCCGCCTTCACCATGAGTTTTGCTTTCTTTGCGGTTAAACACGTAAGGCACATCGACGTTATGTTCTGCTGCCAATGCAATGCCGGTTGCAGCGGCTAAAGGTATCCCTTTGTAGGCAGGACCAAACAGCAAATCATAGTCCATACCGGACGCCACTAGCGCCTGTGCGTAAAACTTACCCAACTGACTCAGGGCCTTGCCAGTATTAAAATTGCCAGCATTAAAGAAATAGGGGCTAGTACGCCCCGATTTCAATTGGAATTCACCAAATTTTAGAACGCCGTGATCAAGCGCAAATTGCAAAAACTCTGCCTGATAATCTTCTATCATCTAGGCTCCGACACTCTTTTTCTGAAACTCAAGCAACTCACGAATCCCTTTTTCACCAAGCGCAAGCATCTGATCAAGTTCTTCTCGACTAAATGGGTTACCTTCCGCCGTCCCCTGAACCTCGATAAACCGGCCATCTTCTGACATTACAACGTTCATGTCAGTTTCAGCCTTTGAATCTTCTATATACTCAAGATCTAGTACTGGTGTGTCATTAACAACACCCACAGATACAGCACCAACCCACTGCTTGAAGGGGTTTTTCTTTAGGTTTAATCCTGAGACCGCATCATACAGAGCGATACAGGCACCCGTTATTGACGCTGTTCTGGTGCCCCCGTCAGCCTGTATCACATCGCAATCCAACCTGATTGTGTACTCGCCCAACGCTTTCATATCAACACAGCTTCGAAGTGAACGTCCTATTAAACGTTGAATTTCAACGGTTCGCCCACTCTGTTTACCCCGCGCCGCTTCCCGATCCATTCGCGTATTCGTAGATCGCGGCAACATCCCATATTCCGAGGTTATCCAACCCTGCCCTTTACCCCGGAGAAAAGAGGGCACGCCAGAATCGACGCTCGCTGTACATATCACCTTAGTATCTCCAAACGAAATGAGTACTGAACCCTCCGCATGTCGGGTAAATCCTCGTTCAATTGTAATCGGGCGCAGCGCATCATTGCTCCTGCCATTGGGACGTTGGCTTGTTTGAGAACCCATTTCCTCTCCTTCAGTTTAAAACTCCATTATACTGCGCTTCGGATGTTTTAATCCGAAAATTTATCAGTTCAAAAAAATTGCCCGAATGGGTTAGCTTCAGGAATAAATGCAATGACAAAAAGTATGACGGCTTTTGCTCGAAGTGAATCAGGACATATTTCTTGGGAAATCAGATCGGTAAATCATCGCTATCTAGAAGTTGGGATAAAGGTACCAGATGCCTTTCGCTCTTTAGAGATAGGTCTAAGAAATAAACTGAAAGCTCGGCTTAACAGAGGCAAAATTGACTGTCAGCTGCGCATCGGGCACTCCCAAGCTTCAGAAGCCAGTCTTTCTATTGATGAAAAGCTGCTCGAAGATCTCACCGGTGCTCTAGCGACTATCATCCCGAAGCTTGAAACAGTGGCTCCGGTAAACCCGTTAGAGGTACTCAAATGGCCGGGGCTTCTCAGTGAACCAACCGAAGACGAAGAATCCATTAAGAGAACTGTCGTTGAACTCTTTGATACAGCTTTAGCCCAACTCATTGAGATGAGATCATCAGAGGGCGCAGAACTCAGGAAAATTATCCTAGAAAAACTTGCCGATCTACGGTCTATCGTCGAACAGGCTGCGACCGAAGCGCCAATTATTAGCGCACGCCAAAGGGATAAGATGATCTCTAAGCTGAATGATCTTAAAATTGATGCAGATCCAGGCAGAATAGAACAGGAATTGGTCATAATGGCCCAAAAGTCAGATGTTGCAGAAGAACTAGATCGACTCAACACGCACATTGAAGAAGTCAGCGCGACACTTGATAGCAAAGAAGCGGTGGGACGCCGACTAGACTTCCTTATGCAGGAACTCAATCGAGAGGCAAATACGCTGTCATCGAAAGCGGTGGCTACCAACACAACAATTCAGGCCGTAGAGCTCAAAGTAGCTATAGAACAAATGCGCGAACAGATTCAGAATATTGAATAGAATGCGCTCGGCGAAATTCGGCGTTTAACCGCTCATCAATGTAAAACTAGGCAAGTCGTAAGGGAAACCAGTGACTAAAATCGAATCTCAAGGCAATCTCTTTGTTGTAGCTGCACCTTCAGGCGCCGGTAAAACAAGTCTCGTCAAAGCTCTGATCGATTCTTCCAACAATATTGAGGTAGCCATTTCACACACGACGCGCATAAAGAGAGACGGAGAGTCAGACGGCGTTAATTACTATTTTGTCAGCCAGAATGATTTCCTGGCACTCCAGCAAAAAGAGGAATTCGCCGAGTTTGCAGAAGTATTTGGTAACTACTACGGCACGAGCAGATCTGAAATTGAACGAATTACCAGCAAAGGGCGGGATATTGTCCTTGAAATTGACTGGCAAGGGGCAGATCAGATTCGCTCAAAAATGTCGGATGCCCGCACAATTTTTATTCTGCCGCCGTCTATGCGTGAGCTCAACAGTCGCCTTCATGGCAGAGGACAGGATGACTCGGACACAATTTCTGCGAGGATGGCAGAGGCAATCGACGAGATATCGCACCATCACGAGTTCGATTACATTGTCATCAACGACAATTTTGACGAGGCGCTCTCAGACTTAAAACGGCTGATTCAGGGAAATGGAGAAGACCTCCGTCTGGAAGCCTCCCAGGAAAAACTCACACCATTGCTCCGCGGCCTGCTGCCCTGAGGGTTTCTATTAGCGAAAGTCGTCGAGCTGCATTTGTTTTACGCATTCAATGTCGGTAAACTGCGCGGCTCAGAGTTGTTGGGTCACCCATTAGGTATCAACAACTTGAGGCGCGCTCCCCAAATGAGCCGCAGTCGTTGTCATTCAACGACTTCAAATCGAAGAAAAAGGAGCAAAAAAATGGCACGAGTGACCGTAGAAGATTGTCTTGAGAATGTAGACAACCGTTTTGAACTGGTTATGGTTTCGAGTAAACGGGCGCGGCAGATCGCAACCGAGGGAAAAGAGCCAATGGTTGCTATTGAAAACGACAAGCCAACTGTTCTCGCACTTCGGGAGATCGCCGAGGGTTTAGTCACTGCAGATATCCTCACCGAAAAGGTGCAAGATGAGCCTGATCTGATGGCCCTTACCGCCGTGGCACAAGATGAATTCGAGCGACCAGCTGACCCCGAATTCTAGCTTCGCGTCACTACCCTGCAAATTTGTAAATCCCTCCAACCGTCTATGGATTAGAAGACCAGACATCGGCTATGCTTGTGGCCGATGTGTAACTTTATACAAACCAATCTCGCTTATGACCAAGGGTCCACTTTTCGGAGAGCTCAATGCTAACCATTGACTCACTGTCCGTGGAACTTGGCGGATACCTTGACCCGAATCAGATCGAGCAAGTTCGACATGCCTATCTGTTTGCCGAAGAAGCTCACAAGGATCAAACACGGCGTTCCGGCGAACCTTATATCACCCACCCTCTATCTGTTGCCGGTATTCTTTCCGAAATGCACATGGACCACCAATGTCTGATGGCTGCTCTACTACACGACGTCATAGAAGACACCGGCGTTCTCAAGCACACGATTGGCAAAGAATTTGGTGAAGACGTCGCTCATCTCGTGGATGGCGTTAGTAAGCTCAGTAACATTTTTCAAAGTAGGGCAGAGGCTCAGGCTGAGAATTTTCAAAAAATGACTCTGGCCATGGCGAAGGATATAAGAGTCATCATGATCAAGTTGGCGGACAGGCTGCACAACATGCGCACCCTGGATCACCTGAATTCCGAAAAGCAAAGAAGAATAGCGAAAGAAACCCTCGAGATCTATGCCCCGATCGCCAACCGACTGGGCATGAACAACATCAGAGTAGAATTTGAGGAAACGGGATTTCGTGCACTCTACCCACTTAGATCTAGCATGATCGAGAAGGCCGTTAAAAGAGCAAGAGGCAACAGGCGCGAATACGTCAATACGATTTTGATAGCATTACAGTCAGCATTGGATCGCGCCGAGATTGATGCCCAAGTTTTTGGCAGGGAAAAACACCTCTACAGCATCTACGACAAAATGCGAAGCAAGAGGCGATCATTTGCCGAAATCATGGATGTGTATGCATTCCGCATTATCGTAGATTCAGTCGATACCTGTTATCGCGTACTGGGCACTGTGCACAACCTCTACAAACCAGTCGCTGGCAGGTTCAAAGATTATGTTGCGATTCCCAAGGCTAATGGCTACCAATCATTGCACACCACCCTGTTCGGATTACATGCACTGCCTATAGAGATTCAGATCCGTACCCAGGATATGGAATTGGTTGCCAACAATGGTATTGCTGGTCACTGGTTATACAAATCCAATGACGAGTCTTCCAGCGGCAGCCATCAACGTGCCCGCGAATGGATGAAAGACTTGCTAGAACTTCAACAGAGTGCGGGCAATTCCCTTGAGTTCATCGAAAACGTCAAGATTGATCTTTTCCCCGATGAGGTTTATCTCTTCTCGCCGCGCGGTCAGATTTATGATCTCGCCCAAGGATCAACCGCGGTAGATTTCGCCTATGCGGTGCACACCGATATTGGTAACACCTGTGTCGCCTGCAGAATTGATCGCAGACTGGCGCCCTTAAGCGCCACACTGGAAAGCGGTCAGACTGTTGAAATTATCACTGCGCCAGGCGCCCAACCTAATCCCGCCTGGCTAAGCTTTGTTGCCACTGGCAAAGCACGTGCCAGTATTCGACACGCACTTAAGAACCAACAGAGAAACGAATCCGTGATCCTCGGGCACAGACTTCTAGACAGGTCACTACAGGCACACGATCTGAGTCTGAACGATATAGCGCCCGCCGTGATGAAAACGATGCTGGCAGAAAAGAATCTCGATAGCCTAGATGATCTGCTCGAGGAAATCGGTCTTGGCAATCTGATGGCGTACGTCGTCGTAAGGCGATTGACATCAAACCCTGATGTTTCAGGAGAAGTCGCAATGCTAGGTCCCTTGGCAATTATGGGCACCGAGGGCATGGTTGTCGCCTATGCAAAGTGTTGCAAGCCAATAAAAGGGGACCCGATTATCGGCCATATAAGTGCGGGACGAGGCATTGTTATTCACACCGATACCTGCAAAAACATGGTGGAGGTTCGGGAGAAACCAGAAGAAGTCATGGATGTGCGCTGGGACACCGAAGTCGATCAGGAGTTCTCAGTTGAACTCAAGGTTGAACTTGAACATGAGCGCGGAATTATCGCTGTATTAGCGTCAACAATTACCAATACAGACGCAAATATTGAGCGCATCAATTTGATTGAGAAAGACGCGAAACTCGGCACTGTTAATATTGTATTGACCGTCAAGGACCGAATCCATCTTGCTCATGTTATCAAGAGGATACGGCTAATTAAGGGGATCAACAAAATTCTCAGAACCAAAAACTAGGACCGGGAACGCAATTTTATGACCAAGAAGTTCATCACCACCACCGAGGCACCTGCTGCCATCGGCGTCTACTCCCAAGCGGTTGAGTCCGGCAATACACTTTATATCAGCGGGCAAATTCCGTTAATTCCAGACTCAATGGAAATTGTTTCGGAAAACATCGAGGAGCAGATCGAACAGGTATTCGACAATTTAACGGCGATTTGCGTAGAGGCTGGCGCAAAACTGGACGACACCATCAAATTCAACGTCTATCTCACCGATCTTGCCCACTTTCCAAAAGTGAATACCGCCATGGAACAGCGACTTGCTGCACCTTATCCGGCACGGGCCGTCGTTGAGGTGAGCGCATTACCGAAAGGGGTTCAGGTGGAAGTCGATGCGATCGTAGATCTTTCCTGAATTAATGGCTTCGCACACACTTGATACGTCTTCAGTTACCTCTCTGAAAGGCGTAGGTCCGGCACTCGGAGAAAAGCTGCATCGACTCAATATCAACACTGTTGCTGATTTAATTTTTCATCTTCCTCTTCGCTACGAAGACCGAACCAAAGTCACACCCATTGGCGCGGTGCAACCAGGAAGCACCGTTGTACTCGAGGGTAATATTGTTGCTTGTGATGTCACATTTGGTAAACGACGAAGTCTACTTGCCTACCTGCAGGATGATACTGGCAAGATAGCATTACGTTTTTTCCATTTTTCGAACGCCCAAAAAGACGCGCTGAAAAATGCCTCCTCGCTACGCTGTTTTGGCGAAGCACGACGCGGCGCGACGGGTCTTGAGATTTACCATCCTGAATATCAGGCCGCACATCTGCTCCCCCTCGAGACAACACTTACCCCCGTCTACCCACTTACCGAAGGACTTGGGCAGAACAAACTAAGAAATTTGCTCAACCAAATACTACAGCGAATTGAGGACGGTTCTTCCCTCAAAGACTACCTGTTAGATCACACCCAGTTTCCTTTGCCACTCGCTGATGCGCTGAGATACGTACATTCTCCGCCGGCAAACGCTGACCTTGGCAAACTGGACAGTGGTACCCATCCCGCTCAGCAAAGACTGGCATTTGAAGAGTTGCTCGCTCACCAGATCAGTATGCGGTTCATTCGAAAAGAAATGTCAAAGCAGAGCGCTGTGTCTTTCAAACCACCCGCAGGGCAATGTGATGCGCTACGCAATCGACTGGCGTTCAAACTGACCAACGCTCAACAAAAAGTGCATGTAGAGATCGCTGAAGACCTCGCAAAATTTTCTCCCATGTTACGCCTTGTTCAGGGCGACGTGGGTTCCGGTAAAACCGTTGTGGCTGCGTTCGCTGCGCTGCAAGCAATCGAAAACAATGTGCAGGTTGGCATCATGGCGCCAACAGAGATTCTCGCTGAACAGCATCTCGTCAATTTTACAGAGTGGCTGGCACCGTTGGGTATTTCGATCGCCTGGTTGTCTTCGAAGGTGAAGGGTAAACAGCGCCTCGAAACGATCAGGCAAATCGCCGAGGGCGAGGCGAAAGTAGTGATTGGTACTCACGCTTTGTTCCAAAAAGATATTATTTATCATCACCTTGGGTTGGTAATCATCGATGAACAACACCGATTCGGTGTGCAGCAACGGATGGCTTTTCGAGAAAAAGGCGGCGCTAGCGCTACCGTACCCCACCAGTTGGTGATGACCGCTACACCCATACCACGAACACTGACAATGAGCATGTACGCAGATATGGACTGCTCTGTTATCGATGAATTACCCCCTGGCCGAACACCCGTCACAACCCACGTTATGCCCGATAGCAAACGCGGAGAGGTGGTCGAACGGATTGCAGTTGCTTGCAAGCAAGGCGCACAGGCCTACTGGGTTTGCACCTTAATTGAAGAGTCAGAGGTCCTTGACTGTCAGGCCGCAGAGGTAACGGCCACCGAGCTGGCTGAGCTTCTGCCTGACATCAACGTCGGTTTAGTCCATGGTCGCCTTAAAGCAGATGAAAAGTCTGAGGTAATGGATCGTTTCAAAGCGGGTAACATAGACCTCCTAGTCGCAACAACAGTGATAGAAGTTGGTGTGGATGTACCCAACGCCAGTCTCATGATCATCGAAAACCCCGAGCGACTTGGGCTCGCTCAACTCCATCAGTTAAGGGGCAGAATAGGCAGAGGGAAGGCCGTTAGCCATTGCTTGCTACTTTATCGTCCGCCCCTAGGACAGTTGAGCAAACAACGTTTGAATGTCATGCGGGAAAGTCATGATGGCTTTTATATTGCTGAACAGGACTTATTAATCAGGGGACCCGGAGAGGTATTCGGCAGTCGGCAATCAGGCAGTATTGAATTCCGGGTCGCAGATCTCTTGCGTGATCAATACATGCTCGATGATATTAAGGCAGTTTCCGAGTCGCTTGTGACAGAACACAGAGAATCAGCTCTGGCACTCATGGAGCGCTGGCTGACTGACCCGACTCAAACCGGACAGGTTTAAAGACTCTGTCCGATCGATTCACAGCAAACGGTCTATCAGGACGATTTTTGGGCCACCTGATCCTGAATCTCATTATCTTCAAAAATAGCCATATCAAACTTATTTTCACTTCTCGCAACAACAGCAGATACAGCCGCGTCACCCGTGACGTTGACCGATGTCCTCATCATATCAAGCAGGCGGTCAACACCAATAATTAAGCCGATACCCTCGACCGGCAACCCGACCTGATCCAACACCAGCGCCAGCATAATCAACCCTACGCCAGGCACTCCGGCGGTCCCAATTGACGCAAGAGTCGCGGTGAGTATCACTAGAAGATAGTCCGTAAAACTCATATCAATATTGTATGCTGAAGCAATAAAGACCGTCGCCACGCCCTGCATAATTGCCGTACCGTCCATATTGATCGTTGCACCTAACGGCACTGTAAAGCTTGCTATCTCTTTCTTAACCCCGAGCTTGTGTTCGACGGTTTCAAGCGTAATCGGTAGCGTCGCGTTACTCGATGATGTGCTGAACCCGTAAGCCATTACAGGCGCCATTCGTTTATAGAAAGTCACTGGGTTAATATTGGCAATGAAACGGACAATTAAGCCGTAACTGACTAGGAAATGAAGCAATAGGACACCAGCGACGACCAGAAAGTAAACGATGAGCTCTGAGATCGCGGAAAAACCCATCCGAGCGAACAGACTGATCAGCAGACAAAATACACCGTAGGGCGCTACCGACATCAACATCATCACCATCATCATGATGATTTCGTTCCAGTCATTCAGAGTTTCTCGCACCCGCTCTCCTACCTCACCACATTTGGAGATCGCAACCCCGACCAATATTGCAAAGACGATTACCTGCAACATGTTACCTTCAGCCATCGCCTTCAGCGGGTTAGAGGGAAATATGTTAATCACTGTGTCTTTTAAAGACGGGGTTTCTTTCGCGATAAACACACTGTCGGTTGTACGATCCATACCCGCACCTGGGTCCACCACAGTGGCGACGCTTAGCGCGAGTGTGATCGCGACAGCGGTCGTAAACAGATAAAGTCCCAGTGTCTTCAAACCTACCCGGCCCATGCCGCCGCCGCTGCCAAGACTACTAGCACCACAGGCTAGGGAAACAAATACAAGAGGAACCACCAGTAGCTTGAGACTAATAATAAAAATCTTACCGATGGTGTCCAGCAATCCGTCTACGATCAAAACCCAAAATATGCCGTCTTCCGACACATCAAACGCGTAAATAAGAGAGCCAAATACAATACCTGCGAACATACCAATAACGATATTTCGAGTAAGCTTGCTGTGATCCATCTCCTCTCCTTTGCGCTTGATATCTGGGTCTTGTAATTAGAGTTTCGTTATTAGGGTCTTGGCAACATAAATTGGTCAGTCAGAAAGTTTTGCCCTTACCTTTGTTCAGTATTAATGATGACCTTGTTGGAGATTACATCTCCTCCATTTCAAAGTCTTCTTTACTCACGCCGCACTCTGGGCAACACCAGTCCTCGGGGATATCTTCCCATTTTGTGCCGGGTGCTATTCCCTCTGACTCAAGTCCCTCTTCTTCATCATAGACGAACCCACACACAATACACTGCCACTTTTTCATACTTGAAACACACCTCTGTTTTTGATTTGTCGGCCTTCGGTCACCACTAGGTTGCGGCGGAAGATAACCAACGTATACTAACTTATTTGCTGACGCACTGTCACAGCCTCGTCCTCTTCGACCCAGGACTTGTCAACAATCAACTGAGCGAGTCCGAACGTTGCGATTACCCTCGATTAGCACCTTGCTTCGCAACTTAAGCCAGATCTCTGTTTCGCTGGTTATTGACGCATCGTCCAAATTACGGCATTTCCAGAAACAGCGATTGCCAAAACTGCCCCATTTACTCAAACTCGCTAGACTCGATCGGCCTATTGGTATTTCCCTGCTGCTATGGCCCACTTTCTGGGGTCTCTGGATCGCCAGCGAAGGATCTCCAAGTGCTCACCTGTTTTTCGTTTTTTTCCTCGGTGTCGTGTTCACCCGCTCAGCTGGGTGCGTCATTAACGATATAGCTGACCGTAACTTCGATGGTCAAGTAAAGCGCACGGTCAATCGCCCGCTGGTCACCGGTGAACTGATGCTAAGCGACGCGTTTATTTTTTTGTTCGTTCTCTTATTTCCAGCGTTAATTCTGGTTCTAACGACAAATCTTATGACGTTGAGTCTGGCGGTCATTGCCGCACTAATTGCAGCGGTTTACCCATTGATGAAACGCTACACCTATTTACCACAGGCAGTGCTTGGTCTGGCATTTTCTATGGGCATTCCTATGTCCTTTTCTGCTGTCACCGGTGAGATACCCCAAATTGCCTGGTTATTAGTCGTCGCTAATGTTATCTGGACCGTCGCCTATGATACCCAATACGCTATGGTAGACCGCGATGATGACCTGAAACTTGGGTTGAAGTCCTCCGCAATCCTGTTCGGGGATCTCGACAAACTCATTATCGGTGTTCTACAGATATTTTTCCTAGGGATCATGGTAATGGTCGCACAAAGGCTTTCCCTCGGGTTCTCGTTTTATGCCGGACTAACAATTGCCGCTGGGTTCCTTATCTATCAGCAATATCTCATCAAGGATCGAGCACGCGATCCCTGTTTCGCTGCATTTCTCAATAATCACTGGGTTGGCCTTAGTGTCTTTGGTGGCGTGTTTCTACACTACGGGCTATTTGCCACTTGAGACTGACGCTTCTAGCACCCGGCGCAAGCTATTCACACCCGTTTGGAAACACGCTGTATAACGAAAAAAGGGCAGGGGGCTCGTCTGCTGTATCGATGCGAAATGTTCTTACTCGCTCGCGATAGGCATAATGAGACGCGTTTCTTGCCTGATGATCGGTCCCGCCATTACAAAAAACTATCAACGCCATTT
>TARA_B110000037_G_scaffold49285_1_pt1 | contig 15460 bp, 19 predicted proteins | sample TARA_B110000037 | Tara Oceans TARA_B110000037 (sample SAMEA4397196) | marine metagenome | biome: Polar Biome; feature: [MIX] marine epipelagic wind mixed layer (ENVO:01000061); material: water (ENVO:00002006), including particulate matter (ENVO:01000060) such as... | depth 10-100 m
AAGATTCATCATGCAGGACTACCTGCCCCTATTAAAAAATTATTATCTACTTTATAAAAAACACCATTTTTTTATGTTTAATTCCAGCTTCTTTGAAAATTTTTCCTTCCGCAATAAACCCAATTTTTTGATAAAAAGATAGGGCTTGTATTTGTGCTGAAATTATTACTTTCTTAATGTTTTTATTTTTAGCTATTCGTATAATTTCATATACTAATTTACTTCCAAATCCTTGATTTCTTTTAGACTTAATAATAGCCATCCGCTCGAGGCGAACTATTTGATCTATAAAGATTAAACGTGCACAGCCAATAGGCGTATTGTTAAAAATGAGTACAATATGCTTGGCTTTATTATCCCAATCATCCCACTCTAATGCTTCTGGAACCAATTGCTCTTTTATGAAAACAGACCTACGAATATGCATCAAAATTTTCTTTGCATCATTCCAGTTATATAATTTAAATTTAAGGGTTGCGAGTGTCATTATAAAAAGGCATTATTCAAACTAATTAATTTCAATCTAAGGATAGTATTATGGAAAAGTTTATGGGCCTAATTGCTAGAATATTATTAGCACTTATATTTTTTGTTTCAGTGTTATTGATACTTAACAATATTATCACGACACCTAATGGTTACTCGATGTATCAAGATATGTTGGGAGCACGAGGGTTGCCCGGTATTTTTGCTCCTATAAGTATTTTGATTCAATTTATTTTTGGATTATCCTTAATATTAGGCTATAAAATTAAAAAAACGGCTTATATTTTGGCTGGATACACTTTCATTTGGGCAATTACTTACTTTTTGAACGCATTAGGTGGCCAGCCCCTATTATTGAATTCATTACAATATTTAGCACTTACGGGTGGGTTACTTCACCTAGGCTCTAATCCAAATACTGGTTTTAGTTTAGATAGTTACTGTGCGGGAAATAAAAAGAAGTAATTCTTCTAGGAAATTTCAAGCATACGGTCTAAGGCTAGCTTTGCCGACAATGATTCATTTTCTGGCACCTTAATAATATTGACTGGATTATTATTTAGGATATTTTCTAGGGTCCATGCTAAATGCTGAGGGTCAATCCGAGCCATTGTTGAACATTCGCATACAACATGTGACATAAATTGAACAAGCTTCCCTTCGGGCTTCATTTCATTTGCCAGGCGATTTACCAGATTTAATTCTGTACCTACCAACCATTTTGTATTTTCTTCAGAATTTTTAATGGTGTTTAAGATGAATTCTGTTGACCCCACAAAATCAGAGTTTAAACAAACCTCGAAAGGTGATTCTGGATGTGATATTACTTTACCATCAGGGTGGGCTTTCCTAAAGAGATCAATATGTTCCGTTCTAAACATTTGATGAACAGCACAGTGACCTTTCCATAATAAGACTTTAGCTTTTTTAATTGTTTCTATATCTAACCCACCAAGAGGTAAGTCTGGGTCCCAAATTGGCATTTCCTCCAAAGGAATATTCATTTTATGCCCAGTCCATCTTCCTAAATTTTGATCTGGGAAGAATAAGACTTTTTCTTTCTGTTTAAATGCCCAATCTAGAATAGTAGGTGCATTTGTTGAGGTACAAACAACGCCACCATGATCCCCACAAAAAGCTTTAAGGTCAGCAGCAGAATTAATATATGTGATGGGAGTAATTGATTTATTAAAATCAAGAACTTTTGATAACTCACGAAATGTTCTCTCAACCTTTGTAAGATTTGCCATATCTGCCATTGAACATCCTGCAGAAAGATCTGGTAAAACAGTTATCTGTTCTGGTCGAGACAGAATATTAGAGACCTCAGCCATGAAATGAACTCCAAGAAAGACTATATATTTAGCTTCTAAGGAACTTACATATTTTGAAAGCTTTAAAGAGTCCCCAGTTAAATCTGCATGACGGTAAACTGTCTCATTTTGATAGTGGTGACCTAAAATAACAACTTGATCGCCCAATGCTTTTTTAGCTTCAATAATACGCTCTTGGCAGTCGTCATTTTTGAGTGTTTCAAATGCATCAAATTTAATTGTCGTAGTGTTCATTTTTTTATTTTATCTTTTTAAGGTCTGAATTTCATGTAATTTTTCTAAAGCAATTACATTTGTCCATGAAAAAACTTTTTTCTTTGCATCCTCAATATTAACCCATTCATATTCTATATGTTCAGAAGGAGAAAGTTTTATAAGAGTTTTTAAGGGGATCTCTAAACCGAATATGTGTTCAATATTATGGGTTATATTTGGCTCATAACGGTGCCGCCAGTGCTTATATATTTCATACTGGTGATTTAATTTCCAGTCATGCAAAAAATACTCATTAGTATTAATCCCAGTTTCTTCATAAACTTCTCTTCTGGCAGCCTCTATTAAGGTTTCTTTTTTTTCAATACTACCTGTAACAGACTGCCAATAATTTTTTCTATCTGCACGATGAAGCAATAAGATGCTTGATTGTTTGGTGTAAATAACAACAAGGACAGATATAGGGATTTTATAAAGTTTTTTTTTCAAATGACTGGTAGTTTAAAAATAACGTTTTCTTCAATACCATTAATTTCTGAGATATGAATATCGCTATATTTTTTTATCTCAGAAATTAGTTGTTGAACAAGAATTTCTGGGGCTGAAGCCCCTGCAGTAATACCAATATTTTTCTTATTATTTAAGATAGAAGGATCAAATAAGGACATATTATCTATAAGAATTGCTTTAACTTTATGTTGATTTGCTATTTCTGCTAGACGATTAGAATTTGAACTATTTATTGACCCTACAACAAAAATTAAATCCTGCTGCTTTAGCATTGCTTTGACAGCATCTTGTCTATTTTGCGTTGCGTAACATATGTCGCTACTTTGAGGTTCCTTAATATTTGGAAACTTAGCTTTTAAGGCACAAATAATTTTAGAAGTATCATCAACCGAGAGGGTAGTTTGGCTTACATAACTTATTTTAGTTGTTGCGACGATTGATAATTTTTTAACATCTTCAACAGACTCAATTAAATGAATAGAGGCGTCGGGAGAATTTTTTTCTATTTGGCCCATTGTCCCCTCTACCTCAGGGTGGCCTTTATGCCCAATCATAAGGATATGATAATCATCATCATAAAGCCGATGCACCTCTTTATGCACTTTTGTTACCAAAGGACATGTGGCATCAATAGAGATGAGATGAAATTTATCTGCATTTTCCCTAATGGCTTTTGATACACCGTGCGCACTAAAAATAATATGGCTGCCAGGTGGAATCTTTTTTATATTGTTAACAAAAATAGCACCTTTTTTCTTTAAATTATTAATAACATAACTGTTGTGAACAACTTCATTTCTAACATAGATTGGAGCACCATATTTTTTTAGTGCCTCTTCAACAATTAGTATTGCTCTTTCAACACCAGCACAAAACCCTCTGGGATTGGCTAAAGCAATATTTATAATATTTTCTTTCATGGCTACATTAAGGAAGTATAGATTCACCGGAAATTAGATGTTCGAATGTTTCTCGCTCTCTTATAATGTGAGATTTTTCGTTATCAACTAATATTTCTACAGATCTTGGACGAGTATTATAATTAGAACTCATACTCATTCCATAAGCCCCTGTATCCAGAATTGCCAATAAATCTTTATTTTTGATAGATAAAAGCCTATTTTTTCCAAAGAAGTCACCTGTTTCACAAACTGGGCCAACAATGTCATATTCTTTTTTGTCTAAATTATGGCTGATGATATTAATAATTTCATGATACGCATCATAGAGAGAAGGACGCATAAGATCATTCATTGCTGCATCAACAATAGCAAAATTTTTGCTATTTCCTTCTTTAATATATTCTATACTAGTTAATAAAACACCAGCTTTCGCAATTAGAGATCTTCCTGGCTCAACAATAATTTTTAATTTCCGATTACCTATTACCTGATTAATTGCATCTGCGTAATCTGAAAAGCTTGGTGGCAATTCATCTTTATAGTTAATTCCAAGACCACCACCAATATCGAAGTGCTCAATATTAATATCCAGAGTTTTAAGGTGATCAATTAACGCAACAAGTTTTTTTGCAGAGTCGATGAAGGGATTTATTTCTGTAATTTGTGATCCGATATGACAATCAATACCTTTTATGACAATAGAATCTAAATTTTTTGCAAGTAAATATAACTCAATTGATTTTTTTTCGTCGACTCCGAATTTATTATCTTTAAGACCAGTTGATATATAGGGGTGTGTTTTTGCATCAACATTCGGATTTACTCTAATAGAGATAGCAGCTTTCTTATTTAAGCTCTTTGCTATTGATTGAATTCGATAAAGCTCTCCTTCAGATTCGACATTAAAAGCTAATATGTCATGACTTATTGCAAGGCCAATTTCTTCGATAGATTTACCTATACCTGAGAATACTAATTTCTTTGGATCGCCCTTAGCTGCAATAACTCTTTTAAGCTCTCCCCCGGAAACAATATCAAAACCAGCACCCTGTTTTGCCAATAAATTTAAAATAGCAATATTAGAATTTGCTTTTACGGCGAAACAGACTAAGGGATTTAATTTAATGAAAGATTTTTTAAAATTAATGAATGTATCTTCAATTATTTTTTTAGAATATACGTATGCAGGCGTACCATATTCATCTGCAAGTTTTTTAACAGGTACATTTTCTATTAAAAAAGCCCCCTTTTTAGAGTAAATCATTGATTTAGACATAAAATATTAAGTGATGCTAGTTTGATAATAATGATAATTTAAATCTATTATACGTGACTCATTTTGTGGATATTTTTCCTCTGGAATATATAAAGATCCTTTTGTTCCGCATGAGACCAAAAGAATACAAATTATTATTATTGAGCTTAGAGAGAATATATTCATAAATTTTTCCTTAGAAATCATTTTATCATTAAAAAATTATTTATTGATATTAAGATTAAGAAGAGACCTTGTGACTATTCCATTTACTAAACCAAAAAATAGAGCAGAAATCATAAAAATAGGTAATAGATAAAAAATACCGTCATGAGGAATTATCCAAAATCTTACTATTAAAAGCTGACCAATAATATGTGCAAAAGCTGCAATTACACTTAAGCTAATTACACTAAAATATTTTCCATTAATGCCTTTGAATATAAATAAAAATAAGAGGCTGAATATAGAACCAGCGAGACTTAAAAAAAATGTTGGGCCAAGAAAGGTTCCCACAATGATGCTTACGATAAATACTCGAATAATAGAGACCCATACGGCTGTAACAAAATCAAATTTAATGATAGTAAAAAGAATAATGATATTAGCGATTCCTGGTTTGACACCAGGTATAGGGCTTGGGAAAAAAAATTCAATTAATGATAAAGCTATTGCAATAGCAGTTAATTTAGCTACTTTATGATCTTGATTAATTATTTTAATAATTGAGCGAGTCATAATCTGTTTGATTGCCAATAATTGAAATATAAATTTGATTTGGTACACAGACAATACTCTGGTTAATTTGATTTATCCATCCTTGATGAATACAGTATTTTTTGGTGCAAGGCGACTTTGAAATTCTAACCTTTCCAGAGTCAATAATAACTTCAGTTTTTCCGACTGGACCTTCAATTACTTTAGTTACATTTTGATTTAGACTGAATGAACCTATTTCTTGCTTTCCCATATCAATTTTAAGATATTCACCTTGTGGAAAATTCCATAATATTGACGAGAGGTAAGTAGTCAGTACGATAAAAATAATAATTGTAAATAAGTCACCTATTTGAATTTTACTAATGAACTGTAATATTTTTTTCATCAATTTCTTCATGCCATTTTATTAGGTTTAACATATCATTACTAATTGAAATTTTACCGTCAGTCATTATTATCATATAAAAATCTATACCTAATTCTTTAGCAATACTATATTTTAAATTTTCAGGGGCAATAAATAGAGGTTTTGAATAAACATCTGATAATGTTCCTGAGAACTCAATTGGGGGAAGTAATACGGTAGCTGATTGAGCATTAGTTGCAGGGTATCCTGTATTAGGGTCAATTAAATGTGAATATCTTTGATTGTCTACTATAAAATATCTTTGGTAGTCACCTGACGTTCCGATTGACCACCCCGGACTCAGACTGATTGATCCAATTGAATTTGGTTTTCTGGGGTGTTGAATGCCAACAACCCAATTTCTATCCCCGTGTTTACCCAAGGCCAGAATATTACCTCCTATATTAATTAGAGCATTATTTATATTATTTTCATCAAGAATTTTTTTTGCTTGATCTAGTGCATACCCTTTTGCATAGCCACCTAGATCAAGTTTTATATTATTATTATTAGACCTTAAATATCCTCTGTGGATAATTATTTCTGACATATGTGGAAGATTTCTTTGAAGATTATCAATCACTATTGAATTAGGCCTATTTGTAGAAAATTCCTCTGCATGAAATCCCCATGCTTCAACTAAATTGCCTATGGCAGGGTTAAAGTAGCCATGTGTTTTTAATTCGAGTTCTTTGTTATGTTTGATGATTGAAATAATTTCTGTATCTTCTGTTGTATATATTTCTTGGTTTTTAATTGATTGATTTATTTCTTGAACAATACTTTTTTCCCAGGGATGGAGGTATTCATGAAGTCTTCGAAACTCATTAAAAACTAGTTCTATCGCATTAGTGGCTTTATCGCTAGTTTCTCCATAAATTGTTACTTCGACTATGGTTCCAAAAATATAATCTTTTTTTTGAATTGTCTCATTTTGGCCGCAGCCTGTTAGAAAAAATACCAATAGGACTATTAATTTATTGAAGTGCATTGATTATAAATTCGGCATAATTAATATTAGATTGATTTTGAATTTCTACTAAGCCTGTAGGGCTAGTTACATTTATCTCTGTAAGATAACAGCCAATAATATCTATCCCAACAAAGTTAAGGTTTTTTTCTAGTAAATACGGCTTGATTCTACTAATAATAATCTCATCATTTTTATTAATTTTTCTTATTACGCCGGAACCTCCTTTTGCTAGATTTGCTCTTATTTCATCAGATTGTGGAATTCTTGTTAAGCCATATGGTAAGGGCTCTCCGTTCACTAAAATAATTCGAGTATCCCCCTCTGATATTTCTGGGATAAATTTTTGTACCATAATTGAGTGATGAGAATCACTAATCATAGTTTCTAGGATAACATTTAAATTTTTATCTTTATTTGTAACCATAAAAATTCCATTTCCAGCCATTCCGTCTAATGGCTTTAAAATAACTTTTTTATATTTTGATATAAACTCCTTAATGGCAGAAAAAGAACTCGTAACAAGAGAAGGTACAATTAAATCATTAAATTGTAAGATAGATAATTTTTCGTTATGACTTCTTATAGACGAAGAATCATTAAATATTTTAATATCATTGGACTTTATGTGATCAAGAATATGGGTAAGGTTTAAGTAAGAACCATCAAATGGAGGATCTTTTCTTATAAATATTTTATTAAAATACTGAATATTATTTTTTGTTATATTACTAGAAGTTATAGATTTATTTATCGCTTCGATTTTTTGGTATTCAACTTCAATATTCATTTCTGAGTCAATTGAAATTGCATCAATAGTAGAATAAAAAATATTAATTTTTTGACGTAAGCACTCTTTCATCAATATAATAGTGGTGTCTTTATGTAATGCTAAGCTCTCAATGGGGTCTATTATAAAAAGATAATTCATAGTATTTATTCCTGTAACTCTCTTGCTGCTGCAATTAATGCAAGCCTCGCAATAACACCATAGGCGTAAAAACGATTTGCTTCATCATCACATGGCCTGCCTTGGTCGGGCATGATACAAGAGGTTTCAAATGGTTGCGGTATAAAATGCATACCTGGAGAATTAAGATTTTCATCTTTTTCTTTAGTCGTATGAACTCGGAAAAAGCCCCCAACAACAAAACGATCAATCATATAAATAACTGGCTCTGCAACTGATTCTTCAATTGATTCTTCTGTATGAATACCCTCCTGAATAATGACTTCAGTAATAAGCCCCCCTCCTTTTACAACAGACATTTTTTTTCGTATTTTACGGTTAAGATTTAATACATCTTCGCTATTTTTAACAATCATAATGCCTATACCATAGGTTCCAGAATTAGCTTTTATGACTACATAGGGTTCTTGGGTAACATCATATTCTCTATATTTTTTTCTTATATTTTTTAACATTGTAGAGACTATTGAAGCTAATTCATTTTCTCCTTGTCTTTCTTGAAAATTTACATTATCTAATTTCTCAAAATACGGATTAATAAGCCAAGGATCAATATCAGTAAATTGAGAAAATTCATCAACGACTTTATTATATTGAGTAAAATGATCACTTTTTCTTCTCTTGTACCATCCAGCTTTAAGTGGAGGGATTAAATTTTGAGCTATATTATTTAAAATTTTGGGCTCACCTCCTGAAAGATCATTATTTAATATAATTGCACAAGGTTCATAAAAATTTTTACTATCAATCTTAATTGATACATAATTTTCATTACGAGTAATAGGCTCTACCTTAATTGATAGATTTTTTTCAATTTCAAGAAAAAAACTCTCACTAATTTCAGGGTCAAGAGTTCCTAATTTAACCTCAAGCCCAGAATTCTTAATAATTTCTGATAGTGCATATATGTTTTTTAGATAAAAAATATTCCGAGTATGACTTTCTATAATAATCATAACTTTTTTTGCTTCGGGGCATATTTTTTCTATAGCAATTGATGCTGCCTGAATAGATAATGGCAAGAATGTATCACAAAGATTATTAAATCCTGCTGGAAATAGATTTGTATCAACTGGGGCAAGTTTGAATCCCGAATTTCTCAGATCTACGGATGCATAGAAAGGAGGCTGATATTTTGTCCATTGATTTCTAAACCAAAGTTCAATATCACAACTATGATTAATAATATAGTTCTCCAGCTTAAGCAATTGTGCACTTGGTTTGACTTTAAGTGTTGGTATCATTTGATTAGATTTATTGATTGAGTATCGGCATGATAGCTACTTCTTACCATAGGGCCACTTGCAATTGAAGAGAATCCTAAGGATTCTCCTTTTTTCTTTAGCTGTTCAAATTCTAGTGGGGTAACGTATCTTTCAACTGGCAAATGATGTTCAGTAGGTTGCAAGTATTGGCCTAGTGTCACCATATCGACATGGTGTTTTTTTAGTTCAATGAGAACTTGATTAATTTCTTCTAGAGTTTCTCCTAAACCTAGCATTAAGCCTGATTTAGTTAAAATATCTGGAAATTTTTCTTTAAAGGCTAGTAATAGATTAAGCGAATGATTGAAGTCTGAGCCTGGCCTTGCTTGCTTGTATAGCCTTGGAATTGTTTCAAGATTATGATTAAAAACATCAGGGGGAGCAGTTGAAATTATGTCTAAAGCTTTTAGCTCTCTTCCTCTAAAATCAGGGACAAGAATTTCAATTTTAATATTAGTATTTAACCTTCGTATTTCCTTAATACAATCAACAAAATGTTGAGCACCCCCATCTCTTAGATCATCTCTGTCGACGCTTGTGATAACTACATATTTTAAATTAAGTTGCCTAATCGTTGATGCAAGCTTTTCTGGTTCATTTATATCTGGTGTTGAAGGCCTTCCATGAGCTACGTCACAAAAAGGACAGCGTCTTGTACATAAATCACCTAGGATCATAAAGGTGGCAGTTCCCTGACTAAAGCATTCGCCAATATTTGGACAACTCGCTTCCTCGCAAACTGTATTTAACTGACTTTTATTAAGCAAAGATTTAACACGAGAAAATTCTTGTCCATTTGGAAGTTGCATTTTAATCCAGCTTGGTTTGTCTAATTTCTCTCTCGGGATAATTTTTATAGGTATCCTAGCTGTCTTTGATTTACCAATCTCTGTTCTATTTTGAGTATTTTTGCTCATGATACTTATTTAATATTAAGTTTAAGTAGTTTAACTAATGTGCTTGCAATGTCATTATTATAATCTTTATTAAGTGCTGAAACTTGAGTCATTTCTAAACCATGAAAACCACATGGTGATATTAAAGTAAATGGGGAAAGGTCCATATCTATATTTAGACTTAGTCCATGATATGTATAATGATTTTTGACTCGCAATCCAATTGATGCAATTTTTTTATCAGATACATATACTCCTGGGGCATCTTTCTTTGAATAACTGTTTTTTATACTATAAATTGAGAGTAACTCAATAATAGATTTTTCAATAATATCAACTAGTTGTCGTATTGTTAAATTATTTTTTAGTAAATTAATTAGCAAATAAATAATTAATTGCCCAGGTCCATGGTATGTAATTTTTCCTCCGCGATCGACAAAGAGATGAGGAATAACCGTTTCTGGTACGCTACTGTTTTTTTTATTTAATCCGGTTGTAAAAATTGGTTGATGTTCAGTAACCCATATTTCATCATTTTCTGGATTAGAGGATACAAAGTCTTTCATGTCCTCCCAAGTTTTTTCGTAGTCTGTTGGACCAAGATTTTTAACGACAATATCCACAGCAGCTATAGAACAAATTTAGTCATTGGGTGCGAAGATAGATCTTTATAAATCAAATCTAATTGGTGCTTTGAGGTAACATAAACAGTGCAGGTCAAACTAATAAATTTCTCCTCACTGCTCATTTTCGATTCAATTTTTTTTTCATCAAAATCATGAATATGTTTACTTATTAATGCAGCTATAATTTGGATAAAATCCTGATGTGCTTCTCCGATAATTTTAATTGGAAAGTGACATGGAAATTCAATGAGTGATTCTGATAAATCTTGAGCCATAACTATTTATCCATAATAACAAACGTATTCAAGCTTAATTCTTCAGAGAGAAATTTAGAGATTTCATTCGCCTTATCCCTAGATGAATAGGGCCCAAGCCTTACTGAATAAAGAGAGCCCTTTTTAATTATTTTATTTAACTTCTTTTCAATTTTATTTTTACTTATTCGATTAAGTAGTTTTGCTGCATTACGCTGATCCGAAAATGCTCCTGCTTGAACATAAAAAGTGTGAAGACTTTTATATTGAACTGAATTAGAGTGGGGGCTAATAACCTCGACCCTTACCAACTCACTCCCTTTTTCAATAATCTCAAGGCGATGGGCAGCTGCATAAGATAGGTCTATGATTCGATTCTTAACAAAAGGACCACGATCATTAACTCTAATAATCACTGATTTCTCGTTGATTAGATTTGTAACTTTGACATAGCATGGCAACGGCAGAGTCTTATGAGCTCCAGTCATTTGATACATATCATAGACTTCACCAATAGAGGTTTTATTCCCATGGTATCTTTTACCGTACCACGATGCATATCCAGTCTCACTATAAGTCTCTAGCTTTGTCATAGGGGTATATTTCTTTTTAAATACCAAATATGGGCGATTAGCTGTTTTACTTAAGATTTCTTTTTTTGGAACTGCATTTGGTATTTTATTTAAATCCTTAGGGATATTTCTATGAGGACCATCGTCCAGGTAATAACCCCCAGATTTTTTTGTAGATTCATTCTTTTTTTCTGGAAGAATAGATTGGCAGCCTGCCAATAGAAAAATAAAGATAATAGGTATAAATTTGAACATCAGTTTGCAATCAAGGATTTATTCGAATAAAGATTCATTATGATACCTATACTGGTTAATGATACAACCATTGAAGAACCACCGTAGCTAAAAAAAGGTAATGGAACCCCTACTACTGGTAATAGGCCAGATATCATGCCTATATTAACAGTTAGACTAATAAATAACGAAATAGTAAGTCCTGCCACTAATAATCTTGAGAAGGTGTCTTGCATTTTTTTAGCCATCCACATGCATCGATAAAATATAAATACATATATGGCTATTACAGATAAAACACCAAAAAAACCAAATTCTTCACTAAATACAGAAAATACAAAGTCTGTTGCAGTTTCAGGCAGAAATTGTAAGCTTGTTTGTTCTCCATTTAGCCAACCTCTCCCAAAAATACCTCCATGCCCCACTGCAATAATAGATTGAATTGATTGATATCCTGCACCATAGGGGTCAGAAAGAGGATCTATCAAACTAAGTATTCTTTCTTTCTGATAATTCAGGAGTGTGTTCCAAATAAAAGGGGAGGAGATAAGAAGCCCAAAAAAACTAATTATAATAAATCTAGTTGGTAGGCCTGCCAAAAATATTACGGTTAGCCCCCCAAATAAAATTAGGAGTGATGTTCCAAGATCGGGCTGGATTGCAACAAGATACAAGGGTAAAAATATTAATAACCCTGCTACAAAATGAATTTTATAATTAATATTAAAAGTACATTTTTGGTAAAACCATGCAAGCATAAGTGGAAGAGTTATTTTCAAAATTTCTGATGGCTGCAAATTAAAAATTCCAAGGTTAATCCATCTTTGTGCCCCATGACTTTCAATACCATAAAGATTTACATAAATTAATAGAAAAAGAGTTAGTGAATAAGCCCATGGGGCAAAAACTAATATATTTCTTGTTTGAAAATTACAAATCATAAAAAGAAATACAATCCCAATAAAAATATTTATCGTATGAGATAGAGTATTTGAAACATCTTGGTGATTAGCACTGATTAAATTAATTAAGCCAATTGTAAGAATGAGAGTAATCGCCCCAAAAAGAGGCCGATCTAATTTTTGAAAAATATAATTTTTTATAATGGTTAAATTCATTTATGATTTTTACTAGTCAAATAGTAGTCAAATATTTTTTTTGCAATTGGACCGGCCGTAGATCCTCCATGCCCTCCATTTTCTACAATTATAGCAATTGCAATTTCAGGTTTACTAGCAGGAGCATAAGCAATAAAAAGTGCATGATCCTTGAGGTGGTCAGGAAGCTTTTCTTCTTCATATACCTCACCTTTTTTTAGGCCAAAGACCTGCGCAGTTCCTGTTTTTGCAGCCATTTTATAACTAGTAGTCTTTCCAATAAATGCCGCAGTACCTCCATCCTCTGTAACATTTTCCATACCTTCTTTGACCCATTCAATAGTTTTATCTGAAATACTAATAGGAGGAGTAAGGTTAGCAGTTTGTTTAAGCTGTTGGCTATTAAGTTTTATGTGAGGGACCATAGATTTATTAGGATATGCAATTTTGCTGGTTGCTAATGCAAGTTGTATTGGGGTAACCTGCGTATATCCTTGTCCAATGCCGGTGATGGCGGTTTCCCCAGCATACCAATTTTTTTTATATTTCTTCTTTTTCCATTTAGCATCAGCAATCAGCCCTAATTTTTCATTTGGTAAATCAACCCCAGTTCTCATACCAAACCCAAAATTAGCTAGAGTTTTATTGAGTTTTGGTATTCCAAGTTCAATAGCAAGACCATAAAAAAATGTATCACATGATACTGCTATAGCTTTAACTATATCGACCTCTCCATGTCCCCCTATTTTCCAATCTTTAAAACGCCTGGAATCATCACTAATATAAAAATATCCGGGGTCATTAATTTTAAAAGGAGGTAATCTTAATTGATTTTCAAGTCCAGCAACTGCAACAAAAGGTTTCAATGTGGACCCGGGGGGATACAAGCCATTTATTACTCGGTCAAGCAAGGGTTTATCTGGGGATTTATTAAGTTGATTCCAGTTTTTGTGACTAATGCCGTCAACAAAAAACCCTGGATTATAAGTAGGCATACTGACATAAGCTAGAATTTCGCCATTACTTGGATCAAGAGCTACAAGTGCACCTTTTCTGTTCTTAAATTCTTTTTCGGCAATTTTTTGCATCTTTAAATCGATTGTAAGATGTATATTTTCCCCCTCCTTAGCAGGGAAGTTTTTTATAGTTCTAACAGGCTTCCCAGTCGCATTAACTTCAATATGTTTATATCCAGACACTCCATGCAATTCATTTTCATATTGCAACTCAACCCCAGCCTTACCAATATGATCTGTACCAATATAATTTTTTTTCTTACCTTCTTTTTCAAGAGTTATTAAATCTTTTTTGCTAATCCTATTAATATAACCAAGATAATGAACCCCTACTTCACCCTCCGGATAAAATCTTTTTAACGTTTCTTTTAATTCAATATTTGGAAATTTATAGGAGTTTGTTACAAACTTTGCCAACTCTTCATTTGTTAGATTAGTTTTAATTGGAACTGTATTATTATATTGTTTGTTTTTAAGTATTCTTTTATATTTATCGATATCTGAAGTTTTAATTGGAATTAAATCACTTAATCTAGTAATTAAAATACTTAGATTTTCAATTTGTTCTGGAATTATTTCAAGGTTATAACTTAATTTATTATCTGCAAGAATTATATTATTTCTATCGAAGATTAATCCTCGTGCAGGCTTAATAGGAACAACTTTAATACTATTATCAAAAGCTTGAGTTGAATAATAATTATTTTGTAGAATTTGAATATAAAAAAAACGAAGAATAATAAGAAAAAAGAATATTAGAAAGCAGTATGTAATAAAATTTAATCGATTTCTTAGGATGAATTTTATGTAGTATTTATCCATAAGCCTTAATTTTTTTTGCTTAAATATTGAATTAGCTCATGAAATAAAAGACATATAAGGCAAGTAACGATCCATTTCATAAAAAATAAATTAAAATTCATACTTAATTCATAATTTAGTGATGAAATTAACAATACGATTAGTCCGATTGAGATCAGAAGCATATGTTGGGAGACCAGCATTATTGGAGACTTAAAAAGAAAAAATTTATTTAATAAAAAATTTGTGAAGTAAATAATAATAAATACCAATCCATATTGGCCTATTAACTCTCCTGCTAATAAATCAATTATTAAGCCTATTAAAAAATATATGTATATATTCATATTAATGAATCGGGTTGCTATCAAGGTGGTAAATAAAGCTAGAAAGTAATCGGGTATAAGCCCAATACTTGAAACTAATGGAATATGAATATGCGATAGAAATAAAGTAAATAAAAAAAGAAGGCAGCTAATTAATAACCTATTCATTCTAAAAATATTTTTTTTAATCATGTTTGCTACCTTTCAATATCCTTACTTGAGAGTAAGTTCTAGGTCCTGAAAAAGGGGCAATTAATAAATGATTAAATTGATTATTAGCCTTAGGTGTAATTTTAATTATTTTTCCTATTTTAATGCCTTTAGGATAGATACTATCAATGCCTGAAGTTATTAAGATGTCCCCAATCTTTATTTTTCTATGAGCAGGATACATTGTAATTTCTAAATATTTATTTCCATTTCCCCTAATAATTATATTGTCTGTTGCTTTTTCAAGGATGGCAGGGACAATATATTTTTTGGATGTTATTGGATTAATTTCGCTATAATTTTTTCCAACAAATATGATTTGTCCAATTAGACCTATGTTATTAATGACCGGCTGACCTAATTTTATTCCATGATTTAGTCCTTTATTGATCATAAT
>TARA_B110000037_G_scaffold190489_1_pt1 | contig 15420 bp, 10 predicted proteins | sample TARA_B110000037 | Tara Oceans TARA_B110000037 (sample SAMEA4397196) | marine metagenome | biome: Polar Biome; feature: [MIX] marine epipelagic wind mixed layer (ENVO:01000061); material: water (ENVO:00002006), including particulate matter (ENVO:01000060) such as... | depth 10-100 m
CCCCACCGGTGGCGTCTCCACCTTTCACCGGCACCTCCCTTCCGAATCACTGATTCCCGAACCCCGAGCAGTGAACCCCGTTTGATGATTGGCCTCTAACGATTCATCCGCGCCGATAAAGGATACGGGGTGCGGGAATCACGGAACCCTCAAATTGTGTTCACACTAAGTGTTCACACCAAGCACTCACAAAAAACAGGAAAACCGCTAATCCTTTGGTATTAAGCGGGTTATAAAGTACGCAGACTGGGACTCGAACCCAGGACCAATTGGTTAAAAGCCAACTGCTCTACCAACTGAGCTATCTGCGCTTTAGGTTGGATTTGTTGCACTGCCCCAGAGGGCTAGCGCGGCGGAGCTTTAGGACGATCTAGGATTATTGACAAGTGAATCTTTACACTTTTTTTGATGAAGGACTCCGTTGCACTGTGCTAATCCCGTGGTTATAGCCTTCCGCGTGAGCGCCGGATCTTCCAAGAACCTGTGGCAGGGCAGGGCCCTGTCGACATGGGACAGCATGCCCGCGACACAGCAATTCCCCAAGATTTTGGGAACGTGTGACCTTGCCGCAGAGGGATACCTCATCTCGGCGCTCTTAAGCCAATGTCAGGATTCAAAACAAGGTCGGATCTGGGTATTTACCCCCCATGCTCGGCGGCGGGACCAATTGACTGAAGAATTTGCCTTTTGGAAGTGCCCCACCCTCGTTCTGGCAGACCCGACGGTCATCATCGAGGAAGAGTTAGCCGATCCCGACCGGGAGGCAGAGCGCCTATCCACCCTCCATCGTATTGCGCAGACTCCTTACACCCCGGTTGTTTTATCCCGGGCATCGTGGGAAGCACCCGCTCCCTCGTTGGACTCCATTGACGAAACCGAACTCACGCTCGAAGTCGGCCAAGAAATTGACCCAATAGAACTGGTGGCCTGGCTGGAGGAGCGCGACTACGAAGAACAACCCCAGATTTTTCAACGCGGACAATTTGCCAGACGTGGAGGCATCCTCGACTTCTATCCACCACAACTTCCAAGCCCGGTAAGAGTGGAATTCTTTGGTGACGAAATCGAATCGCTCCGTGAATTCAGCGTAGAGACGCAGACAACCACACGACGACTCGAAAAAATCGCGGTGAGCAAGGAAGCCGAAAATCTCGGCGCTCCTCTCTCCACCTGGCTGAAACCCCATGACATCATCGTTGCAGTGGACGAAGATGACCACCACATTGCGCACGTCCTCATCAGCAATGGTCCCACCGAGCACTGGAACGCCGACCTTTACCCTTCCCCTGCCGCCGGTTTTGAAGCCGGAGATTTCGTCGTCGCCGATTCAAGCCGTGGGCTGTTTCTGGAACAACTGGGCGAATGGAAAAAACTGGGCTGGGAGATCGGTCTGGTCGCTCCAAGCAAGGCGGAGCGTCATCGCTTTCTCGAAATCCTCGAACACGACGAGTCAGACTTCACCTGTGTGGAAGGACGCCTGGCAAAAGGTTTTGTCGCTCCAAATCAGAAACTTGTCGTCCTTTCGACCCTGGAAATTTTTGGTCGCCAGCATCTTCCCGGAACCCGCGGAAAGGAAACGCTGACCCATCAAAGAAACGCGGCCGCCATCGTAGGAGTCCACGAACTCAACGAAGGAGAGTTTGTGGTGCACGCAGACTATGGCATTGGCGAATTCATCGGCCTGATTGATGGCGAAGATGGCCAGGAGGAGTTGGGAATCGAATACCAGGACGGCGCGACACTGCACGTGCCCATTGATCAAAGTCATCTCGTTTCCCGCTATGTGGGCATCGGAGGAGGAAAACCTAAATCCAACAAGCTGGGCGACCGAAAGTGGAGGAAGGCCCGTATCACTGCCGAGGCTGCGGTCCTGGACTATGCGGCCCAGCTCTTGAGACTACAGGCCGAACGTGATGCCAAATCAGGCCACTCCCACGCACCGGACGGCCAGTGGATGCAGGAATTTGAAGCCTCATTCCCCTTCACCGAGACCCCCGACCAAAGGAAGGCCATAGAAGATACCAAGATCGACATGGAATCCCCCCGCCCCATGGACCGGTTGATCTGTGGAGATGTAGGATTTGGGAAAACCGAGGTGGCGATCCGGGGCGCATTCAAGGCGGTCACGGGCGGCAAGCAGGTCGCGATACTGGCGCCCACCACGGTCCTTGCTGAACAACATTGGCGAACGTTCAAGGCTCGCATGAGCGACTATCCGGTGGAGATCAAACTCCTGAGCCGATTGCAATCGCCCGCAGAAGCACGGGAAACACTAGAGGGCCTCCGCGAAGGGCGAGTGGATATTGTCATTGGAACTCATCGACTCCTCTCAGCCGGAGTGGAGTATCAAAAAATAGGCCTTCTCGTCGTTGATGAAGAACAACGCTTTGGGGTACGCCACAAGGAGATCCTCAAGGAGCGATTTCGCCTCATTGACGTTCTCACCCTTTCCGCCACGCCAATCCCCAGGACACTCTATCTCTCTCTGATGGGAGCTCGGGATATGTCCACAATTGACACTCCCCCGCCCAACCGACTTCCGGTGCAGACGTCAATCTGCGCCTATGATGAGAGACTGATTCGAAACGCCATCCGCAGAGAGTTGACGCGCGGCGGGCAGGTCTTCTTCCTGCACAACCGGGTTGGCACAATCGAAGGAATGAAGGAGCGGATCGAAAACTTGGTTCCGGAAGCGACGGTGGTCATCGGTCATGGCCAGATGGGTCGAGAAGATCTGGAAAGGGTCATGCATCAGTTTGTTGAGGGAAAGGCCGATGTCCTCCTCGCCACCACGATCATCGAAAGCGGTATCGATATCCCGAATGCCAACACTATTTTGATCGACCGCGCAGATCGCTTTGGCCTCGCTGATCTATATCAGCTTCGGGGACGGGTGGGTCGGGCGGGTCGGCGTGCCTACGCCCTTCTCCTCCTCCCGGGTGATCTCATTGCAGGCGGCGATGCCAAAAAACGACTCAGCGCGATCAAGCAATACACGGAACTGGGATCGGGCTTTAAAATTGCGATGCGTGACCTCGAGATCCGCGGAGCTGGCAGCCTTCTTGGAACGAAACAATCGGGACACATCACCGCCGTCGGTTTTGAACTCTACTGTCAACTCCTCCAACAATCGGTTGAGCAACTTCAGGGAAAGAACCCGATGCAACGCGCCGACGCGCAAGTGCGAGTGGACTTTCTTGTCTATTCCGAAAGTGGCTGGGATGGTGGGAAGTCAAAGCTCCCCGCCTTTTTCCCACGTAGCTATGGCCCTGACCCTGACATGCGTGTCGCAGCCTACCGCCAATTGGCATCGGCTCGCAGCGAAAAGGAGATTAAGGGAATCGAGAAAGACTGGCGGGACCGCTTTGGCCGCTTCCCTCATCCAGTGAAAAATCTTTTGGAAATGAACCGACTGAGGGTTATCGCTTCCTCCAAGGGCGTGCAAGTGGTTGAAATCAACAACGACCGTCTAATGCTCCAAAGAAACGGCGAATACATCCTCCCTCCGGGCGGTAAGTTTCCTCGCTTGAGTTCGCGTGAAACCAAAGATAAACTTTCCGAAGCGGTTCGTCTCCTCAAAACCCTCTAAAAAATCCCTACTTTTCCATGAAACTTCGCTGCCCAACGCCCCTTGTTATAGGGATTCTCTCTCTCGCGGCGATTCTTCCCGCGACTTCCCAGAAAGAACCAAGACCACTTCCCAAACAACAGACCAAGGCAAAAACTGGACCCATTCGGGTGAACGGATTTGCAGCCACCGTGAATGGAGATGTGATCACCCTCAATGAATTAATAATCAAAGTTGCTCCATTACAATCGCAACTCATGGCCCAATTTCCTCGTCGCGGACCAAACTATGAGGCGCTATTAAAGGAGCTGAAGTCCAATATCTTGGATGAATTGGTAGATCGAACAATCATTTTCACGGAATTCAAGGACCGCGTGAAGGATTTTCCTGATCATGCAATTGAGGCTGAGGTCAAACGGATTGTTCAAAATGTCTATCAAGGTGATGAGGCACTTTTTCGGAAATATCTCAAGGCGACCAATCTGACCCGCGATCAGTTTAAAGAACAGCAGCGCAAGGAGCTCTTGGTGCAGAATGTCCGGGCGCAGCACTTTGGTGATGTGCCCCCGCCCAAAGAGCCTGAATTGAGAGCAGAATACAAAAAGTGGGCCGTTGATAACCGAGACCGAACCAAGGATGTGGGAACCTACAAGCGAATTTACATCCGTAAGGACCTGGGAGACGGGCCAGATGCCCAGCTTAAGCTGGCCGATGAACTCACGAAAAAGCTCGAAAACGGGGGCGATTTTGCAGTCTTGGCCAAGGAGTATTCCAATGATTCCAAGGCCCAGGAAGGTGGGCTTTGGAAAGATGTCCCTCGCACCGACCTCAACAGTGTCTTCGGCTCAATCCTTTTTGAAAATAAAGGAAACGGAGTCATGAAGCCAATTGATGATGGCTATGGTTTCAACATCATTCAGGTCATCGAACGTAAACTCGGACCCGCCAAATCCCTTGACTCTGTACGCGACGGAATGAAGCGCCGTGTGATCTCGGAGAAAAAAAAGGCCAACTTCGAGAAATGGATGAAGAAAATGCGCGCTCGCGCAGCCATCGAAAAAATGCTGTAAATGCTTATGCAGACAGCGGTTTACGCGGGAAGTTTTGATCCTCCCACCAACGGTCATCTCTGGATGATCCGTCAGGGTTTGGAGCTGTTTGATCGGCTGGTGGTGGCGATTGGACAGAACCCCTCAAAGAGCTACAATTTTCCAACCAAAAAGCGGATCGAGCTCCTACAGGCCTCCATTCCTTCCTGTGAGCGTCTTACCATCACAAATTTCGACAACCGCTACCTCGTGGATTACACCAAAGAAGTTGACGCTGAGTTCATTCTCCGTGGAATCCGTTCACCCCACGATTATGAATACGAGCGTGTCATGCGCCACATCAACGGTGATATGGCCCCGGACATTAACACCGTTTTCCTAATGCCTCCTCGCGACATTGCCGAGCTCTCTTCCAGCATGGTGATGGGGCTTATTGGTCCCGATGGTTGGGAAAAAACTGTCCGGCGTTACGTTCCGGCTCCGGTATTTGAGGCTCTTGAATCAAAGCACTCCCACTAGAATCCCATGAGCACTCTCGCGATTGCCCTCGCTGCCTTTGTCTTGTATCTAGTCGCCTACCATTCTTATGGAAAATGGCTGGGCCAAAAACTCTTCAAACTCAACCCGAAGGCCTCAGTCCCCTCGATCGAATTCGAGGATGGAAATGACTACGTTCCGACTGATAAGGGAATTGTCTTTGGACATCACTTCACTTCCATCGCCGGCACCGGCCCCATTGTTGGCCCCGCCCTTGCGGTAATCTGGGGTTGGGTCCCCGCTCTCTTATGGGTCGTATTTGGATCTATTCTCATTGGTGCGGTGCATGATTTCGGAGCACTCGTGATCTCCCTTAGAAACAAAGGACAAACCGTGGGCGACATTGCTGGGCGGGTGATCACAAAACGCACCAGAATCCTTTTCCTAACCATCCTCTTTCTCGCTCTCACCATCGTCCTCGCCATCTTCGGCCTTGTCATCGCAAGTGTCTTCAAAGCGTATCCCCAGGCCATCTTCCCCTGCCTGATACAGATTCCTTTGGCGGTGATCATTGGATTAACTCTTCACCGTAAAGGAGCCAGCATCCTGATCCCGTCGCTCATTTCCCTCGCGATCATGTATCTTACCGTCGCTTACGGCAATGATGGCTTTCTGGGATCCTTCAATGAACTGCTCGGCGGTGATCCTGGAAATCCCGAGAGCAACGGGCTCACGGTAATTCAATGGGTGATCTTTCTTCTGGGTTATTCATACGTTGCATCTGTTCTCCCAGTCTGGACACTCTTGCAACCTCGCGACTACATCAACAGCCTTCAACTCCTCTCGGCTCTTGGCCTCGTCGTAATTGGATTGATCGCAGCCGCCTTCTTCGGCGGCGCCAGCCCCCCGATTGGAGGAGAACGACCGGCTCTGGAAATTGTCGCTCCCGCCTTCAATCTCGCCCCGGATGGAGCCCCTCCGATCTTCCCCTTCCTGTTTATCACCATTGCCTGTGGAGCAATCTCAGGCTTCCACTGCCTCGTGTCGTCAGGAACCTCATCGAAGCAACTGAAGTGTGAAACCGATGCCCAGTTTGTCGGATACGGATCAATGCTGACCGAAGGATTCCTCGCCGTTTTGGTCATCCTCGCTTGTATCGCCGGACTAGGGCTTGGAACAGGAGCTGGAGACGAATTCCTATCCGGGTCTGCTGCCTACGAGGCTCGGTATTCCTCGTGGGATGCCGCAAAAGGACTTGGCTCCAAAGTCGGAGCTTTCGTGGAAGGAAGCGCGAACTTTCTCAAAGCTCTGGGACTACCAGCGGAATTCGCGATTGCCCTCATGGGAGTCTTCGTCGCCTCATTTGCTGCCACAACTCTCGATACGGCCTGCCGTCTGCAGCGTTACGTTGTTCAGGAACTCGCAGGAACTCTTGCCCCCCGGCACCGTGTCGACGGAGCCAGAGTAGGCGAATACGTCGTTGGCAATCCACTCTTCTGGCTCACCAACCGCCACGCGGCAACGATCTTCGCCATTGTCATCGCCTTTTTCATAGCCCGCATGCCCGGTGGCATCGGGAAGGATCCCGGTACCGGAGGACTCCTTCTCTGGCCCCTTTTTGGTGCGATCAATCAACTCCTTGCAGGTCTGGCATTCCTTGTGATCACCTTCTGGTTGCGGCGACGAGGACTTCCGTTCGCCCTGGCGATCATTCCTGGGATCCTTATGCTGGTTCTTCCGGCCATCGCAATGACGCTGAATATCCGAAATTATGCAGATCAACACGAGTGGCTCCTCTTCGGATTCGGATTTGCAACGATCCTCATCGAGGTTTGGATGATTGTCGAAGCGATTTCAGTTTGGAAGAAATCAAAAGGGGTGCTTGAAAGGCCCGACGATATTCAGGGAGAAAACACGAACGCGGGCGGGCGTTCGTGTTAATTGTTACGTTGGTAATTCCGGTCACTCCTTGACCACGGTCAAAGGCCTTTTTATTTTGCGCCAATTCGTGATGGAGAAACTTCGCTTCATCTTCCTCTTCATCTGCTGCCTTCCGGGAGCAGTTGGCCCACTGAATTTGCTAAAGGTGGTGGCGTGAGAAAACATGATTCACGACCGCTCTGAAGACCGATCCATTGTCGAAACAGCGGACATGACTTTTCTTTCGAAACATTGCGCTCCACGTGCACAAGGTAATCCTACGGCACCGCTTTTCCGGAGACCTCAACCGCAGGGAGCGCACTTGATCTACCGCACTGCCACATCATACTTGAACCCTCACCTTTCATTGGCTCTCGGAGCAGCGACCAGACTTAATGAACGGTCTCCGAACCTCTCCATTCAAACCCTCCTTTCCTGGCACTTTTAATACGCCACAAAAAAGAGCGGTTCCTCGTGAAGAAGAACCACTCTGAAAATAAAGTCACTTGTCTCTAGCCGAAGATAGATTCAATAGGCTTGCCGAGCTCGGCTTCGGCTCCACCCATGCGGAACGGCCGACCGCTCGGTGAGCTCACAACCTGTGTGTGATCGATTCCAAGAGCGTGACCAATGGTCGCATTGAAGTCCTGAACCGTGACAGGATCCTTGGCGACCCGGGCACCGTTCTCATCACTCTCACCATACTTCTGTCCTCCAGCGATGCCGCCTCCAGCCATGACAACTGAGAAACAGGCCGGGTGGTGGTCGCGACCCGAGTTGTGCTCTGCCACGATGCTAGGCGTCCGACCAAATTCGGTGGCGATCACAACGAGGGTCGATTCGAGAAGACCACGCTTCTCGAGGTCGGCAACGAGGGTTGAGAAGGCCTGATCGAGAGTCTTGGCCCGATTCTCAACATTGGTGAAGTTATCGTAGTGGGTGTCCCAACCTCCATGGGAAACCTCAACGAAGCGGACGCCGGATTCCACGAGACGACGGGCAAGAAGACAGCCTTGGCCAAAACGGTTCTTTCCGTAGGCGTTCTGAACGTTGCCGGGCTCCTTATTGATATCGAATGCCGCGAGATCCTTACTTTCCATGAGCTTCACTGCTTCCTCATAGAGGCTATCGTAAGCTTTCACGGCAGGAGTCTGATACTTTTCGTGGAAGGTTTTGTTGAGTGCATCAGCAATCGCAAGGCGACGCTTGAAGTCCTCCTCCGTGACCGAACCCGCCCTCGTCGAATTCTTCAAACCTTCGTCCGGGCGACCAAGTGGCACACCGCCAAACTCAGCGCCAAAGAATCCTGGCGAGGAAACGCCAGGACTGGTGTTGGTAGTCACAAATCCAGGAAGGGTGGTATTCTTACGACCCTTCTGACGAACAACCCAAGCACCCATGGCCGGGTGAACGATGGTTCCACGAGGCGAGTAACTGCGGTGCAGGAGATACTGCCCCTGACTATGAGCACCCTGCTTGGATGTCATCGAATTAATCACACAAAGGTGATTACCAATCTTGGCGGTATCGGGAAGATACTGGGAGATCTGAAAATCACCCGATGTGTCAATGGACTCAACCGGCCCTTGCACCTCTTTGTTGCGGGGCTTGGTGTCAAAGGTATCGAGATGGCTCATGCCTCCCCCCATATTCAGGAAGATGACATGCTCGGCTTTTGCTCCACCGACATGCTTCTGTCCAAAAGCAGACCCGGCAAGGCCGGCCCCAAGCATGGGGGCCAAACTGACCCCAAGATAACTACGAGCGGCATTGATCATGAACTGGCGGCGGCCAAGTTCGTCGGCTTTCATAAAGGAATTTTTATTCATGGTTTTAAAGAAGTTGGAGTTGAAAGAATTACGGTGATTATTGAACGAACATAAATTCGTGGGTCTGCACGAGAGCAGAAACAAGGTTTTGATAGCTCTCTCTGCTACCGTCGATGACATCACGCATGAGCATGTTCATTTCAGCATCGCCGGGAGGGCGGCTCAGAATGGCATAGTAGATATAGCGGGCTTTGTCCGCTTCGGTCGTTCCCTTCTTAAGCGCGTCGTAAACCGAGGCCCCTTTATTGGCGACAACCATCTTTTCCACATGACCATTCATGATCTCGAGGATCTGCGCCACGTTTGCTTCCGTCGTGGAAGCCCCGATGAGCTCGCGGTCTGATTGGCCAAATTCGCGGAGGAAGTGTCCTGCTGGAGCTGGAGCTTGGAGCTCGGAAGCTCGGGCGATGCCCTTGGCAGGTCCTGGACGAGAGCGGGAAGCCATCATCATCATGTCCTTGTCACCGGAACCACTGCCACCAGATTTAAATTCCTGAAGGAGATTCTCGGCATACTCGCGGTATTTTTGGGGGTCCGTGATTGCCACGACTTCTGTGGCTAGGTCAGCCATAGATTTTTGGCCGACGAGAACTGGCTTATTGTTGTAGTAAATGTGATTACTGAACTTTCGCTTAGCGAGCTTGTCCGGACTTTCGGCAACCAAGGTCACCAGCGAATCCCACATTTGTTCGGCAGTCATCCGCTCAAGCTGACGTCCATTAAAGGCCTGAGGAACTCCAGCTTCGAAAGCCTTGGGGTTCGCGGCAAACTGGAATGTCTTTGTCAAAAAGAGCACATTCTGGAAGGCCTTCAAATCGTAATCGAGATCCACCATGAGTCTGGTCAAGTAGTTCACGAGAGCTGGCGAGGTCGTCTTTTCAGGATCCACATACTCGTCAACAGGATACGTCAACGGACTTCCCATCACTCGCTCCCACATACGATTCACGGCGATATAGTCAAAATTGGGGTTGTCTTTCGTCATCCAGGCAGCGAACTCCTCGCGGGATTTGCCACTGTCACGACGGTCCGAGGAACGGATTCGTTTTCCGAACTGAGTCCGCCCGCCAACCATTTCGCCCGGATCACCGTCCTTATATTGGTAGTCACTGGGAAGTTTGATCCGTCCCGCACCTTGGTCACCGAGCGTGCCGTAGTGAATGTTGTCACGAAGCCAGTAGAAGAGTCGCCCGATGTCAGAACGACGGAAGTCTTCATCGTCATAGCCACGCATCGCTTTGTTCCAAACCCCACCATTTATCTCACCCTGTCCGTGGGTAAATGCTGCGAGTTCATAGAAATCCATGCGCTCCCACTTATTAGTCGGGCTGTCGTGGCACTGGGCGCATTCAAGACGCTCCCCAGTGAAAATCTGCATGGTGATAGAGAGATTGTCCAAGGGCATTCCCTTGTCCCGGATGTAATACCCGACAGCTCCGTTCCCCTCTTCCCAGGCGATTCCTTTCGCTGACACAAGATTGAGGGCAAATTGATTCCACGGGACATTGTTCCCAACACTCTCCGAGATGAAGTTCATGTAGGGCGCCGAATAAGACTGACCACCGTCTCGATTGTCGTCCTTGGCACGGAGGAGATCGAAGACATAGTTCTGCATATGACTGCGGTAGCCATCGCTCTGCAGGAGGTAACCTGTCAGCATTTCACGCTTCGCGACATCATCGATCTCCAAAAAACTGGAAGCTTCTTCCAAGGTTGGAATCCGTCCGGCGGCAACCAAAAAACTCCGGCGGAGGAAGGCCGGATCGTCGATAACCTGAGGAACAGGTAGCTTCTTTTTACGAAAAATTTCGGCGACATACTTATCGACTTTGTAAGCAGCTTTTTTCAGAGCGGCGGGGCTATTCAGTTCTTTGGAAGACTGCGCAGAAAGTGGCGCAGCGAGGCTTCCAAGAAGCAGTGTACAGAGAAATCTACTCATCATCTTAACAGGGAACGTTTTGGTGGAATCTTTTCTTAGCGAAATTATTAGGGATACTAGGAAAAATCACCCATGTTGTCAAATCAGGAGATTCCGAAAGCCGCCCATCCAATAACGCAACCTTTTCAGCCTAACTACGGGCCAAAAAGCCCTTCAATCGAGCGGAAATAGGCCAACCAAAGCTGCCACCCTCCAAAAACCCAAGAGAGCGCCCCTAATGCGAGGAAAGGCCCGTATGGTAAGGGCTTTCCAAACCCCACCCGGGCAACGATGGCGGCTGTGATCGCATAGATACAACTCGCAAAAATCACAAGAATGACCGAGGGCCATCCCAAAAAGGCTCCGATCATGCCGAGAAAATGCGGATCCCCCATCCCCATCGCTTCCCGTGGAATAGACACATTGCTCGCCTTTCCTTCGAGTGATTTCAGATCGCTAATGATCCATTTTTGATCCCCAATGGAAAAATCATCTCTCCGGATCGTAATCTGTTTCGCCGGTTGACGCTTTCCATTCACCCTGAGCCCATGTCCGATGATCACCAACTCGTCGGCCGAACGAAAGAAAAGATCATCCCAAGAATGAGCCTCTTCGCCTATGATCCAATGGAGCTGCGGGCTATCTCCATGCCCCTCCTGAAGTTTCCAAAGCACCGGCTCATCGAAGCTCATCTTGAGCCGACCCCAAATCAACTTACCCAATAAAACCACTCCCCACAGCGAACCAAACCCGACCAACCAGCCAATCACGGAAGCCTTAGGTCCAGCCCACATTGAGTCACTGGGCTGAAAAATCTCTCCCGTTAAATCCAGAAGCCTGGGTAAAAAGAAACTTCCCGCCACCGCGATCACCACACCCGCCCTTGTCCACGAAGTGGGAATGAGCTGATGCTCGGCATCAATAAAGGAAACCGTGACAAGAATGGTGAACAATGCGATCGCCAGAATCGCGCTTACCATCGGGAAAAAATACCAGGCGGCAAAGTAAAGTACGCCTGTCAGAACCTCCACCAGGAGATACCTCACCGCAATCGGAGCCGAGCAGGTCCGACATTTCCCTCCTTGAATAATCCACGTAACAATCGGGAGGTTTTGCCAGGCGGGCAGGGTGGTTTTACAATGCGGGCAGAAGGAGCGCTTGGGGTCATTCACCGACAGGCCACGAGGTAGGCGGTGAATCGCAACATTCAAAAATGAACCGACACACAGCCCGATGAAAACAATGCCGACACCCATCACTGTGCTATTCCAAATTTCAAACACGGGTTCAAACTAGGCACGATTCATGCCACGATCAAGCCCCAGCCCATTCTCACAAAAGACAAACTCCCGCCTGTCCTCCTGCCTCGATATAGAGAAGACTCCCCTCCACTAGCCGATGAAACCTCCTCCCAGCATTTTTAACGATGTCCTTGGCCCCGTCATGCGCGGCCCGAGTAGCTCGCATAGCGCCGCCGCCAACCGGATTGGCAGAATTGTAAAAGCGCTCACCGGAGAGCCCATTCAAAAGCTCGTCGTGAGATACGATCCCAACGGCTCCCTCGTCACCACCCATAAGGATCAAGGGAGCGACCTTGGACTCCACGGGGGACTCCTCGGTTGGACACCCGATGACCCCCGCCTTCCTGGCTACGAGTTGGCCTTGAAAGAAGCAGGCATTGAAATCGAGCTTCACTATGAAAGTTACAACGCCCCCCACCCCAACTTCTACCGGCTTGAAGCACACGGAGAATCGGGCACAGTCTACAAACTCGACGCCATCTCAACAGGTGGCGGCATGATTGAAACCGTCGCCCTCGATGGCGTCCCATTCTCTTCAGCAGGTGATTACCACCATCTCCTCCTTTGGATATCCTCCTTCCCAGAAAATCACGAGAAGCTGCCGATCTCATTTGAGCATTGTTCATGGCATGCCATTTCAGAAGACAGCGGGATTCTGAATTTCAGTCTCCGGACCCCCCCAAATCAGGAGGTCTTGGAAAATCTCATAAGTTGCCTCAATCCCAAAAGAGTCAGACTCCTTCCCGCCGTCCTCCCTGTCCTCGCCCGCAAGGAAATCAAAGTCCCCTTCTCCCGCTCCGGCGAAATGCTTGAAGCCGCAAACGCCAACACTGTCCCGCTCTGGAAAATGGCCCTCCGCTACGAAGCGGAACGCGGCGGCATTGGCGAAGACCAGGTGATGGCCCAGATGGATAAGATCCGCAGCATCATGGAAGCCGCCATCGCAACCGGTCTCGGTGGAACCTCATACGAAGACCGTATTCTCCCTTCTCAATCTCCCGGTTTCAAAATTGCAGAAGACGAAGGCCGCCTCATTCCGGCCGGCATTCAAAATGCCATCATTCGCTCGGTTTCCGCCATCATGGAAGTAAAGTCATCGATGGGTGTCATCGTAGCGGCGCCCACCGCCGGTTCCTGTGGTGCCATGCCCGGGGCCGTTCTTGCCGTTGCCAATGCCCTCGGAAAAACAAACGAAGAAAAAAATGCGGCGCTGCTCCTCTCCGGGATGATCGGAGTTTTCATCACTCTTGATGCCACCTTCGCGGCTGAAGAAGGCGGTTGCATGGCGGAATGCGGATCCGCTTCTGCCATGGCTGCCGCTGCCATCACCTGGTTCGGAGGCGGAACCAACGAACAACAAATGGCCGCCGCCTCACTCGCCCTGCAAAACTCCTTTGGCATGGTCTGCGACCCCATCGCAAATCGCGTTGAAGCTCCCTGTCTGGGGAAAAACGTCATGGCCGCGACCAATGCCCTCTCCTGTTCCAACATGGCTCTCGGCGGTTACGATCATCTCGTCCCATTCGACGAAGTCGTTGTCGCCATGAACAAAGTGGCCCATCAAATCCCGCGCGAACTACGCTGCACCAATCTAGGAGGACTTTCCATCACTCCCACCGCCGACCGTATCGCTGAAAAGCTCGCTGCAAAATCCGGCGGCGGATGCGGCAAGGTCAGTTGCTAATAATAGCGCTTCAGCATCCAGTAGCAAATCGGTCCGGTCACGGCAACAAACAGCCAGAGCGGAAAGATCTTCCGTGCAAGCTTGCGATGCTTTTCAAAATTCCTCGTCCAGGCATGGACAAAGGTCATCAAAATCATCGGAAAACTCACGGCGGCGGCCACGATGTGCGCGATCAAGATTCCAAGGTAAACATGACGCACCGCCCCCACATTTGCCACCTCATCCGGTGCCAGTTTACCATCCTGATCAAGGTCCCCGAACTTGGTCTCGGGCATCGTAAAGTGGTAGACCACGTAACACACAAGAAAGAGCGCCGAAAGGATGAGCGCCAAAGTCATAAACCGTTGATGAGCACGGTATTTCTTTCGAAGGATGCACCAAAGCCCACTCAAAAGACTCGCCGCAACCAGAGTATTGATGAGTGCCACCACTCCGGGCAGTTTCTTGATCCAAAGCTCCACCTCCCAGGAGACTGGGATTTTATAAGGGGATCGCATTGCCACTACGAGCCCCAGTACCACGACGCTGACGACCCAAACAACGATCTTTAACTTCCTGGCCCGCTCCGTCAGAACCGGCTGATTTAACATCGAATTATCATTCATGACGCTATGGTTTCGGCTCCTCTGGCGCCGGATTTCCGAGCTTTCCCAAAGCTTCCCTGACTTCGGCGGCGAGCTGTTCGGGAGGAAGCCCTTCATGCCACTTGTGAACCAGAGTATCACCCCGGTAGAGATGAATTCCCATGTCGTGCGCCCAGCGCCCCTTGGCCGCGATTTCAACCTCCTCAAAACGTTCACGAATTCCCGTGAAAAACATCACATCCGTCATGTAATCCCAGAGCATCTTTTGTTCCCCTTTCAAAAACCACCAATTCTTCTTATCGGCCTTCAAGCGATCTCGCACGTCCAACAACTTCTCCTTGGTGTCGGCTTCCGGGTCGACCGAGAGACACACCACGACAAAATCATCTTCGCTGCGGAATTGCTTATAAACTTCCAGGAGAAAATTGGTATTGCGAGCCGCACACATCGGGCAGGATTCGTAATATTGCACAGCCAGCCAAACCTTATCGTGAAGGTCTGAGATCCTGGCCTTAGAACCATCCTGTCTCTCCAATTCGATGTCCCCTCCCAGCACCGCCAATTCATCGACATTCTCCTTTCCAACGTCCGTCGCCGGCGGAGAATTATCGCGTTTCTCCTTCTTCAAAGTCGTCAAAAAGAACGACATTCCGAGGATCATCAGCGAGATCACAGCGACTCCCACATAGATGAGGGTGATTTTCTTTTTATCAGTCATTCTTGTCCTTTTTCGTTCGGGTTGGCGTAGAGGTATTCGATCGATTCGATGAGAATTCCACGAAGCTTCGGAGTCGTCATTGGCAGAGGCCGCAGCTCTTTATCCGGAGATTTGGCTTTCTCCTCTTCAAATTTCTTTTCCATTTCTACGACGGTTTCAAAATCCCAGCCATCGGTCTCGCCAGGCACCCCGCGGACAAACAAATGTTGGTCCAGAAGAACGAGTCGAGTGTCGTAGTCAAAAACGCCCTCTTTCTCCGTCGGAACACGGTTAAAGCGCATCTTGGTCTTGGAAAACGAACGCAGCGAAGTTTTCGCGTCGTCATCGGCCACCACACGCCAGACCTCGGGCTCCTGGCCATATTCCGAAAGA
>TARA_B110000037_G_scaffold59527_1_pt1 | contig 15407 bp, 16 predicted proteins | sample TARA_B110000037 | Tara Oceans TARA_B110000037 (sample SAMEA4397196) | marine metagenome | biome: Polar Biome; feature: [MIX] marine epipelagic wind mixed layer (ENVO:01000061); material: water (ENVO:00002006), including particulate matter (ENVO:01000060) such as... | depth 10-100 m
CATACCAACCAATCATTGCAGCACCAATTCCAGAAGTAATATGATCATAGCCTGGTGCAATATCAGTAGTTAAAGGTCCTAGTGTATAAAAAGGAGCTTCATCACAATGTTCTAACTGAAGGTCCATATTTTCTTTTATGAGATGCATGGGAACATGCCCCGGCCCTTCAATCATTACTTGAACATCATGCTTCCAAGCAACCTTAGTTAACTCACCTAAAGTTTTTAATTCAGCAAATTGTGCTTCATCATTTGCATCATAAATAGAGCCTGGTCGTAGTCCATCGCCCAAACTAAAGCTAACATCGTAAGCTTTCATAATTTCACATATTTCATCAAAATGTGTGTATAAGAATGATTCTTTGTGGTGCGCAAGACACCAGCTAGCCATAATAGACCCACCCCGACTGACAATACCTGTCATTCGTTTCGCTGTCATTGGAATATAGGCCAATTTAACTCCTGCATGAATTGTAAAATAATCGACGCCTTGCTCAGCTTGCTCAATAAGAGTGTCTTTAAATATTTCCCAGGTTAAATCTTCAGCCTTACCATTAACTTTTTCTAATGCTTGATAGATAGGAACAGTACCAATAGGAACCGGACTGTTTCTTATAATCCATTCACGGGTTTCGTGAATATTTTTTCCAGTTGAAAGATCCATCACATTATCAGCCCCCCATCGAGTTCCCCACACCATCTTATCGACCTCTTCACTTATGCTTGAGCCTAATGCTGAGTTACCAATGTTGGCATTTATTTTAACTAAGAAATTACGCCCAATAATCATTGGCTCGGTTTCTGGATGATTAATATTAGCAGGAATAATTGCACGGCCCGCAGCCACTTCAGCCCTTACAAATTCAGGTGTAATTTTATTTGGAATTTGGGCACCATGATTTTGTCCTGGATGCTGCGTTTGGATTATGTCTGATAACCCCTCCCGTCTCTGATTTTCTCTGATAGAAATATATTCCATCTCTGGAGTAATAATCCCTTTTTTAGCATAATGCATCTGGGAAACATTCTTACCTGGCTTTGCTCTTCTTGGTTTTCGTAAGAGATTAAAACGCATTTTTTTTAGTTCAGGATCCATTTTTCTTTGTTGGCCATAAACTGATGTCGGCCCATTTAATATCTCTGTGTCTTGACGATCTTCAATCCATTTTGTTTTTAAAGGTGGTAGGCCATTCTGGATATTGATATCATATTTCGGATCGGTATAAGGGCCTGAAGTATCATATACAAGGACAGGCGCATTCTTCTCCGCACCAAATTCAGACGGCGTGTCTGAAATACTAATTTCTCTAAAAGGAACCTGGATATCCGGGGTTGATCCTTGAATATAGATTTTTTTTGAATTAGCGAATGGTCTTAATGCATCGTCATCAAGCTGAGCATCTTCGCCTATGAATTGATCTATATTTTTTTTTAACGCTTTATCTGTTGCATTCATTTAAAACTCCTTTTTAAACGTAAGGAGCATTTAAAATGCTTTCCCTACGGCGGCATTACCCACATCAGGTTCGAAGGGTATTTCTCACTATTTTTTAATTAAATAGACCCCTAGCAGTAGCTTTATAGACTATTCGAATATCAGTAAATGTGCAAGCTAATCTATTCAATATGATAAGTAGATAGATGGTAAATAGTCGCAATTAGTTTACCTCTCTAATATATAATTAACTTGTGAAGACGAACCTTATTAACAATATTTACTCCTATAGCTTCAAAGTAGACTTTATTAAATTAAATTTATGTTTTAAAACAAATGGAAATTATTTTTAATCTTAAAATTTTATTACAGCGACTTTTATTAGCTATATTTTATTCTATTGGGCTATTCAGTCCTATTTTGCATGCACAGGAAACTATAGATTTAATATCACTATATCAAGAAGCTTTAAGAAATGACTCCTTACTCTCTTCTGCTCGCTTTCAAAACGAAGCAGCTCAAGAATTAGTTATACAAGGTAAATCTTTATTCCTGCCAAGCATCATTATGAATGCAAGTTTTGACAACCAAAATAAAGAAAGGAAGTTTTTAACTCCGTCTCTACCAAGCAATGATTTATTATCAGGAAAGAAAACAAACTATAAAACATATGATTACGGCGTTACAATCAAACAGCCTTTATTTGACTATTCTGCTTATGCTGAATATAAAAAAATATTAACCCAAACTAGTCTTTCTGATAAGCAGCTTATTAACACACAGCAAGATTTAATCTTTCGAATATCCAAATCCTATTTTGAAACATTGTTAGCAAAAGACCAGGTGGACCTTTTTCAATACCAAAGAGCAGCTATTCAAGAGCAATTATCAAAAGCTGAGGCACAATTTGAGGTCGGACTGATTTCAGTTACAGATATAAATGAAGCAAAAACAAAAAAAGCGCTGATTGAAGCTCAACAGATAAGTGCCGTACAAAAATTCAAAATTAAGAAAAGAGAAATACAAATAATTACTGGCAAGCTTCCTGGCAAACTTACTCCATTGAACCCAGTTATTACATTTACAGAAATTAATAATTTAGCAGATGAGTGGATTTCAATGTCTCAGGAAAATAATATAAAACTTCAAATAAAAAAAGATGAAATCAAGATTGCAGAAAGCGAAATTGATTCTAGACGTTCTGGTCATTATCCAACTATAAATGCCATTGCCTCTCGATCAAGAAATTGGGACAAAGGTGGCTATCCTTATGGTGCAACCAAGAATGAAGGTATGAGAAGCTATTCGGATAGCATTGGTGTTGAAATTAGTATTCCAATTTTTTCAGGGGGAATGACAAGCTCAAGAATTAGGGAGGCCGTCTTACTTAAAAGTAAATTAGAGGAAGATATAAAATATCTTAGAAAGGAAATTGAGCTTCAAGTAAGAGATTATTATTTAAGTCTACAAACTAATTTCTCTGAGATATCAGCCTATCAACAAGCCATGCAAGCAGCAACGCTTCAACTAGAATCAACCCAATTAGGATTTCAAGAAGGCTTAAGAAATAGTGTTGAAGTTTTAGATGCACAACAAATACTTTTTAATGCTAAATTGAATGTATTAGAATCGCGCTATAATTACATAATGAATTTCATAAACTTAAAATTATCAGTCGGGATGTTATCCATTGCAGATCTAGATGAAATTAATCAATATTTAATGGCGAACTAATTATGATTGCCCTTAAAGAAAAAAGTCAATTAGTAATAATTGATATGCAAGAAAAATTATCAACAGCTATGCCCAAAGAAGTAATAAATAAAATTATCAAGCGTTGTGAATTATTAATAACAGTAGCTAATGAGTTAAATATTTCACAAATTTGTACTGAACAATACCCAAAAGGTCTTGGGCATACTTTAAGCTCAATGATGCCTTTCTTATCTGAGGCAAAGTTTGTTGAAAAAAATGTTTTTGCATGTACAGACGAGCCAATTTTTTTAAGGTACTTAATTAAAACACGCCCTCAAATATTTCTAATGGGGATGGAGGCTCATATTTGTGTTTTACAAACTGCACTTGGCCTAATCAAGTCAGGTAAAGAGGTATTTGTTATAGAAGATGCAATAGTTTCAAGAAATATTTCAAATAAACAAAATGCTTTAAACAGGCTAAGAGAGGCTGGGTGCCATATTACCAATACTGAGTCAGTTGTATTTGAATGGCTCAAAACTTCTGATAATGAAACTTTTAAAAAAGTTACACCATTAATTAAAGATATTGATTAACCAATCTGACAATCTTGTTAGTCCCTCCAGATGATTTCTTTATATATTGCCGAGCATTTCTAAGTATGTCCTGATTTACTTGGCCCTCATTTAGTAAATTTTTTATAATATTATCTAATTGAGCTATATTGTTAAATCTAAAAATTGCGTTATGCTTCTCGGCAAGACTAACCAAATCTTTAAAATTATAAACTGATGGGCCAACCGCAGTTTGAATATTTAAGCTCATAGGTTCGATCGGGTTTTGTCCGCCATAATCTAAAATACTGCCCCCAATAACTGCCAAACTTGCTATCCCATAAATTTCATATAGCTCACCCATTGTATCGCCCAGGATATATTTTGGGGCTTCCTTTAACTTTCCTAATGTACTTTTTCTTATAATTTTTAAATTCTGTTCCTTGAAAATTTTCTCTACTTCAATAAATCTTTCTGGATGCCTAGGAGCTAATACTAAAATAAGATCTTTGCGATTTAATTTTTTTACAAGCTCTAAGAGAAGTTTTTCTTCTCCAGGTCTGGTGCTTCCTGCTACTAAAACAAATTGATTAGTTATTTTTAGTTTCTTTTTAAATTGATTAATCTTCTGACGAGTGCCTTTAGGAGGCGTAGATTCAAATTTAATATTACCCATTATTTTAATATTAGATTCAGTAAGGCTCCTGAAATTATCTAGATCCTCCTTAGATTGAACATAAATTGAATTCAACTGAGATAATCCAGCATTACTAAACTCTCTAAAAGATAAATATTTACTTAAAGATTTTCTTGATAGTCGTGCGTTAATTAAATGTAATGGGATTTTTTGTAATTTGCATTGATTTATTAAGTTAAACCATAATTCTGTCTCAAGTATTAACCCCATTTTAGGTTGAAAATAAAACAAAAATCTTTTAGTAGCTCTCTTTGTATCATAAGGTAAATAAGTTCGATGAATTCTTGAGCTATTAGGCAATTTAGTATTTCTTCCTGTTAAAGTTCCGTGGCTAATAAGAAAATATGTCTTAGGGTGTCGTTTTAATAAGATCACAATAAGATTAAAGATAGCTTTAGTCTCGCCAACAGAAACGCAATGAAACCAAATTGTTTGTCTTGATTCCCATAAAGCTTTTTTATCTTGGGAATAAAAAGCAAAACGCTCATTTAAATATTTTAATTGTGTAGGATTTATTAGGGCCCGATACAAAATCTTTGCTAGTGCAAAAGGCATTAAGCAAAGAATTATAATCTCATAAATAAATAAGTGCATATTGTAATTTTCTCACAATGTGAAATTTATTTATATTTTTATTTTTTGCTAATCAATTGTTAAATAAGGCTTAAATAATGCTTGTGCAAAATTACTATGAAAATTATGAACTTTTATCAAAATAACTCTTGACCAAACACAACCAGATGTTAAAATTTTTTTCATTGGCACAACATGTAGTGGTTTTATATATAAAGCCTTTTTTCAATGAAATAATGCAACAAAAATAAATAAACAGGGGAAATAAATGCTCAATGCAGTTCCGTCAGAGTCCACACAGGAAGATTCTGAAAGTAAAAAAATACCTTTTCAATCTGTTTCAGAAGATATTTGGGACAAAAAATATAGGTTAAAATCAAAAAAAGGTGATTTTATTGATAAGGATATTAACGGAACTTATGCAAGAGTAGCTGAAGCCCTAGCTAATGTAGAAGAACCTAAAAATAGAAAATTATGGCACAAAGAATTTTTATGGGCCTTGCAAAATGGAGCAATTCCTGCCGGACGTATTACCTCAAATGCAGGTGCCCTAGACCACAAACCAGCAACAAGTACTATCAATTGTACTGTTTCAGGAGTAATTGAAGATAGCATGACTGACATACTTGATAAGGTCCATGAAGCCGGACTAACTTTAAAAGCCGGGTGTGGAATTGGTTATGAATACTCAACTCTAAGGCCAAAAGGGGCTTTCGTTGCAGGCGCAGGTGCATACACAAGTGGACCACTTTCATTTATGGATATATATGACCGTATGTGCTTTACAGTTTCTAGTGCTGGTGGTCGACGTGGGGCACAAATGGCAACATTTGATATTGCTCACCCTGATGTTACTGATTTCATAAAAGCAAAAAGAGAAGATGGCCGTCTGAGACAATTTAATTTATCTTGCCTTATTACAAAGGACTTTATGGAAGCAGTTAAATTAGATTCAGATTGGAAACTTGCTTTTCCAGTTACAGAAAAAGAAGTAAAAGAAGACATGTTAGATTTAACAGATCCCAAAAAAATAGTTTGGAAAAATTGGCCTGTGAAAGGAAAATATTTAACTGAAACAGAAGGGGCTAACGCAGGAAAAGTTGCTTGCCGCGTTTATAAAATAATCAAAGCTAGGCGGGTTTGGGATATCATTATGTCATCTACCTATGACTATGCTGAACCAGGATTTATTCTTATTGATCGTGTTAATGAAATGAATAATAACTGGTTTTGTGAGGACATTAGGACTACAAACCCGTGTGGTGAACAACCTTTACCTCCATATGGTGCATGTCTTCTAGGTTCAATTAATTTAACAAAATTTGTTAATCATCCTTTTACTGATAAAGCATCTTTTGACTGGGATAAATATAAAAAAGTAATAAGTACTTTTACCAGAATGCTTGATAATGTTGTTGAAATTAATGGCTTGCCTCTTGAAAAACAAAGAACAGAAATTGCCAGAAAGCGTCGTCATGGTATGGGTTATTTAGGTTTGGGATCCTCACTAAGTATGATGCAAATGGTCTATGGGGATGATGAATCAATTAAATTTACGGAAGAAGTAACGAAGGTTTTAGCTCAAATAGGCTGGGAAATTGGAATTGAATTAGCAAAAGAAAAAGGAGTAGCTCCAATAATGGATGAGGAGTTTAAAGTTAACGCCGAAATGCTAGCAAAACGCCCAGAAATGAAAAAAGATGGGCATAAAATTGGTGATAAAGTAAAAGGGAAGGTGCTTTTAGGAAGATATAGTCGCTATATGCAACAGTTTCCAAAAAAACTTCAAGATCAAATTGCAGAATCTGGTATTCGCTTTACTCACCATAGCTCAATTGCTCCAACAGGGACTATCTCTTTATCATTAGCAAATAACGCAAGTAACGGTATCGAGCCTTCTTTCGCCCATCACTATAGCCGCAATGTCATTAGGGAAGGTAAAAAAAGTAAGGAGAAAGTAGATGTATTCTCTTTTGAGCTTTTAGCATACCGCCATCTTATAAATCAAAAAGCTATGCCATTCTCAGAAAAAGAAGATGAAAAATTACCAAATTATTTTATTGATTCTTCTACAATTAAAGCAAAAGCTCATGTTGATATACAAGCCGCTTCTCAAAAATGGATTGATAGCTCAATTTCTAAAACAATCAATGTCCCTACTGACTATGATTATGAAGATTTTAAGAATATATATTTATATGCTTATGAAAAAGGTCTTAAAGGCTGCACAACATTTAGATTTAATCCTGAAGCTTTCCAAGGTGTTTTAGTAACTGACAAAGACTTAGAGGAAACATCATACCAATTTACTTTAGATGATGGTGCAAAGGTTGAAGTGAAAGGAAATGAAGAAATTGAATACGATGGGGAAACTCATTCAGCAGCAAACTTGTATGATGCTTTAAAAGAAGGTTACTACGGAAAATTCTAAGGGTTAAAAAATGGCAATAAAAATTGAAAAAAAGATTGTGGGGTATAGTGTTCTCGATAAAAACGCAGCGAAGGAGGAGAGGTCTAAGCCAGCTGAAATATTTCAACTAGGTGACCCGCTAAGCAGACCGGATCAAATTACAGGCTCAACCTATAAAGTAAAAACGCCTGTAACAGAACATGCGCTTTATATAACTATCAATGATGTTTTAATGAACGAAGGAACAGAACAAGAACATCGGAGACCTTTTGAAATATTTGTTAATTCTAAGAATATGGAACATTTTCAATGGATTGTTGCTTTAACCCGAGTTATGTCTGCAGTCTTCAGAAAAGGTGGGGATATAACTTTTCTTGTTGAAGAATTAGGGAGCGTATTTGATCCAAATGGCGGCTACTATAAAAAAGGTGGCAGATATGTACCAAGTCTTGTAGCTGAGCTAGGACAAGTTGTTGAACAACATTTAATCAATATTGGTATGCTAAAACAACAAAAACCAGATGAACACCAACAAAATTTAATTGATGAAAAGAAAGCAAGCTTTATTAAAAATAACCCAGATGGTTTAGACTCAGATACTGGCTTTCCTAATGGCTCTCAATTATGCACTAAATGTAATATTAAGGCTTCTATCATGATGGACGGGTGTTTGACTTGCTTAAATTGTGGTGAAAGTAAATGTGGTTAGTTTAATATGAACTAAGATTGTAATTTAGACTCTATTACGCACTTCTAATTTGAGCTAATAAGTCCTATGAAAAACTTTTTATTTATTCTTTTATTTTTTTCTTTCTGTATATCCGCTACCCCTTCCCCAGAATTATTATTCAAAATAAATAGATCAGTTGTTAAAGTCAACGTTTCAAATAAAGAAGGGAATCATGGGGTTGGCTCTGGTGTTGTAGTTAAAAAAGATCATATTGTAACTAATTGCCATGTAATAGCTGACGCCCAAGGAATCAATGTTAACAAATATGGAAATAGTTATGTTCCAGATGCAATAATCGCAGATTGGAAAAATGATATTTGTATTTTAAAATTTAAATACCTAGGACTTGATCCAGTTAAACTTTCCTCAAATAAGTCTTTAGAATATGAAACAAAAGTTTTTGGTAAAAGTTATGGTGGCAATACAGTAAAACCACATACTTCATTTGGTCGCATAAAAGGCATATACCAACTAAATAATTTTAAAGTAATTCAATCTTCAGCTTGGTTTGCTATGGGAGCTAGTGGAGGTGGACTTTTTAATTACAAAGGTGAGCTATTAGCCATAACGACTTTTAAAACTGCTGGTAATACAGCTTTTTATTACAGTATGCCAGTTGAAATAATAAAAGAAATGTTGGCTAACGGAAAAGAAACTTCTTTAACTATTCAGCCAGAACTTCCTTTCTGGGATGCCCCACCTAAAAATCAACCCTATTTTATGCAAGTTATAGGGCCTATGAAAAAAAATTCATGGGGGACACTTAAAAAAATTACGTTAGAATGGCTCCAAGAGAGTCCTAATGAAATCGAAGCACAATATCATCACGCATTCGCATTATATCAATTAGGGGAGTTTGTTCCTGCTAAGAATATTTTAAAAAAACTTATCAAAAATAATAATAATCATGCCTTAGCTTATTTATATTTATATAAAATCTCTAATAAAGAAAATCAGAAGGATGCTATGAATTACTATAGGTCTCGAGTATTAGAACTAGATAATTCATTAATCGGACAAAAAAATTGAAACATAAATTTTTCTTATTATTTCTAATTGGAAGTATGTCCTGCGCATGCTCTTTAGATAATATACCTAAAATTGATGTACTGCCTAATATATTCTCAGAAGAAAGCGCAGAGAAAAATATACGCCCTGAAAATTCTATTGAATATAATTGTAAGAACAAAAAAATATTTTTTTTAACATACCTAAATGAAAAAAAATCTGTTTGGTTAGTTCTGCCAGGCAGAGAATTTAAGCTTAACCGAATTGATGAATCTGAGAATGCTTATACTAATGATATTACTACTTTAGAAATTTCTGATGAGAAAACTCAAATTAAAAATGATAAAGAAGTTTTATACAGCGAATGTATAGAAAAAAAAGATGCTGTATAAAGTTGATTCATTGATTAAGTTGGAGTAAATTTGTATTATTGCATTTACCAAACCATTAGGAGTGGTATGGACAACAAATACGGATTAGGAAGTTCAAAGGTAGCAGTTGAACTTCACAAGAAAAAAGAAGGCATGAAATGCCGAACTTGTGAAAGTACCCAACTCCAATTTTGCCCAACTATGCAAGATCACCAATGTGAAAAATGTGGTGAATGGCAAAATGATGTTCCTAATAATTACTCTACTGGTAGAAGTACGGATTACTAATATTATTAAAGGAAAACTAGAAGATAATTTTAAACCAAAATATTTATATTAATATCTAAGTTTTTTTTAATAAATTATTTGTTTTATCTAGGGAGAGGGAAGCCTTTAGGAAGCATAACCCATATTTCTCCTGATTGTTTCATTGATCCAGCTTTAGCCCCTGCAGCTTTTCCTTGTCCCCAATAAAAGTCAGCTCTAACTCCTCCATTAATTGCACCGCCTGTATCTTGAGCTATCATAAATTTATTTAAAGCGATATCTGAATTAGGTTCAGTTGTTGTTAAAAATATAGGGGCCCCTAATGGAATAAATTTTCGATCAATAGCTACAGATCTGCCAGAAGAAATTGGGACTCCTAATGCACCAATTGGCCCAGGTAATCCTTGTGGGAGTTCTCTAAAAAAAACAGTGCTTGGATTTGCATTTAGAAACTTTTGTAACTTTCTTTGATTTTTTTTGGCCCAAGCTTTAATACTTTGCATGGATACTTTATTTCTTTTTAGTTCACCTTGTCTTATTAGAGCCAACCCCATAGAGCGATATGGATGGCCATTTTGGTCGGCATATCCAACTTGGGTTGTTGAGCCATCTTCAAATTTTATAACTCCTGAGCCTTGAATCTCTAAAAAAAAGGATTCAACAGAATTTTCTACCCATAGTAATTCATTCCCTTGTAATGGATAATTATTTTTTGATATTTCTTTCCTTGTAAGATACGGAATTAATTTATTACCTTCCACTCTACCTCTTAATCTCTTATATTTTAATTCAGGATATATCTCACTTAAATCAACTGTAATTAAGTCGAGTGGTGGAGTGTAAAGAGGTATTTTATATTTTTTTGTTTTAGTTCTACTCCCCTTTAACAATGGCTGATAATACCCAGTAATCAAACCCTCTGAAGATCCGTCTTTATTTTTTGCTTTATAAAGATCAAAGTATGTATGTAAATAATTTATAACTTCTTTATTTGATGGAGATGAAAGATTTTTTGCTGCTTCACAAGAGATTTTCCAATCATTTTTTTTAATTAATTTTTCGCATCCATGCATCCATGCTTGCCATGCTTGACTTGGCTCATCTTGTTCAAGTTTCTCTTCAATTTCATCCCATTGCACCTTTGTTAATAACCCATATTCAGGAACTATGTTTGAGAGTATTTTAATAGGTGGCACTTTAAGATCTTTTAATTTACTAAGTTCGGCCTCCATCATTGTTAAAGCATTTTTCTCTACTTCACAATCACATGAGTTTTGAACATTTAATTGCCCACAGCTAATTAGCAGGCTAAAAAGTAAAATCGATAAAAGATATTTCACTATCAATGAAGTGTCCTAGGCATATTTAATTCAAATTCAGATATTTTTGCATCAAATTCTAACCCTTCTTTAGTTACCATATGATAAGAACCCTTCATATTGCCCGAAGGAGTATTTATCTCGGTTCCACTAGTATATGTAAATTCGGCGCCAGGTTGAATAATAGGCTGCTCACCTACGACTCCATCTCCTTTTACTTCAAATTTCTCATTATGAGCATTATTAATAATCCAGTGACGTGAAATGAGCTGAATTGTATGTGATCCTTGATTCTTAATTGTCACAGTATAAGCAAAAAAATATTGATTCTCTTCAATATTTGAACGTTCTTGAATAAATTCAATTTCTACTAAAATTTTAATATGGGATTGTGACATAGGCTTATTTACCATTTATTTAATTAGCCCTTTAATTGGTGAGCTTGGTGAGGCGCTATAAAGTTTTTTATCCATACGTCCAGCAATAAATGCTTCTCGTCCAGACTCAATTGCTTTTTTCATAGCTGAGGCCATTAAGATTGGATTTTTTGCCAAAGCAATGGCTGTATTCATTAAAACACCGTCGCAACCAAGCTCCATTGCAATAGTTGCATCTGAAGCAGTTCCTACCCCAGCATCTACAATTACTGGTACGTTTGCTTTATCAATGATTATTTCTAAATTCCAAGGGTTCAGTATTCCCATACCTGAACCGATTAGCGAAGCTAATGGCATAATTGCACAGCAGCCAATATCTTCTAATTGTTTCGCAATTATTGGATCATCTGAAGTGTAAACCATAACGTCAAACCCATCTTTTACAAGAATTTTTGCAGCATTGATTGTCTCAACAACGTTTGGAAAAAGTGTATCTGGATCGCCTAATACTTCTAACTTTACTAAGTTATGGCCATCTAATAGCTCCCTTGCTAAACGTAATGTTCTGATAGCATCATCAGAAGAATAGCAACCAGCAGTATTCGGTAGATAAGTAAATTTATTAGTAGGGAGAAATTCAAGTAATGAAGGTTCATTTGGACTCTGTCCAAGATTTATTCTTCTAATCGCAACTGTTACAATTTGTGCATCACTTGAATCAATTGCAGCCCTTGTTTCCTTGAAATCATTGTATTTACCAGTACCTATTAACAATCTAGATTGGAAAGAGCGACCTGCAATAATCAACTTATCATTAATATTTGAAATTTTATCCTCCACCTACTGCTCCTATAATTTCTATCTTATCCCCATCGTTAAAATAAATGTCACGAAAATAATTTTTAGAAATTATTTCTCCATTTTTCTCAATTGCGAAACGTTTACCATTCAAATTAAGCTGATTTATTAGTTCCTCAGCAGTAATTTTTTCCCCCCCAAACTCTTTAGTACTTCCATTTATATTTATTTTCATATTATAATAAGTCCAATAAAAATTTTAAATATAACTTATTTTTATTAAATTAAATTGAATTTTTGTATCAATTTTGCATCAATTCAGTATTGGGACAAAATCCCTATCTATTAATTTCCCAAAAGGAATAAAAATGCTTAATACTAAAAAAATTGCTAAATCTATTGATGCTGATAAAAATAAACTTAACGCTATAAAATCTGTAGTCAAGAAAAAAATTCAAAGCAAATTAAATCAAAAAACAGAATTCCATCGCTCCCTGGAAGCGTTTTCAGACTGTGTTTAGTTATTTAAGGTTCTTGAAAACATTCTAAAGCATAGTTGGTAACAAAGCATAGCTAACTCAGGGTCATATCTATCCCCTTCATCCCTCATGAAGGCATGTTGTGCATTAAATTCATGCCAACTAAAGATAATATCTGTTTCTAATAATCTTTGATGTATTTGATTCCTAGCATCCGTTGGTATGTGGGTATCTTGTTTTCCCCAAATCATTATTAATTCTCCCTTAATATCCGATAAACGCTCCATACTATGTTGGCTTGGTTTATTTGGAATAGTATTGGTATGTAAATCAGTTGCGTAGAAACAAGCTGTCGACTTAACTTCATCGTTCAATGCTGCACGGAATGCTAAATGGCCACCAATACAAAACCCCATAGCACCAATATTATTATTTGACCAATTTTGTTGTTTCACCCAATCAATCATAGCTTGATTATCAGAATCATAAGCTTGGGCATCTTTAGTCTCTTTGTCAGAATTTCCTTTTTCTCTTCCAGCATCATCATATTTTAAAACTGTACCAATAGGATTTAACTCATGGAATACTTCTGGAACCAGGACTGCATAACCTTGACTAGCAACTATTTTGGCTGCTCGCTCAATTGGCCCTGTTTGGTGGAATATTTCTGAATAAAATAAAATAACTGGAAAATTACCAGGCTTAGTTGGCCTATGAATATAAGTTCTCATTTTTCCTGTTGGAGTATCAAGATCAATGGACTCGGATTGAATTAACATATTGTACCTTCGATAATTTAAAGATTTTATTCTACTTGATATTTATCGGAATCTAAATGGTCTATTTTTTTCTATTAATTTTTTAAATGTTTATTTTTTGCAACTATTTCTTCCTCCAAGCTCTCATCAGTAACATATAAATTATATTGTAATGTCCATCGATCTGTATTTTCCATCTCTAGTTTTTCTACGCCGTGAAATGAGTTATTAGTTTTAACAAAACAAAATGCAGAATTAGGGACATATGGCATTGTAATCACTTTATGGAAATGTTCATGGGGATAATGCTTATGAGGTAATTCCTTATCTAGTAAGTTCAAATCTTTTGGCATGTAAATTGATGTGCCTGTTTCTTTCTGAGTCAAATCTTTTGGCAAATAAAATAAAATAGATATAACTTTGCTTGGTTTATCTGTATGTGGCCCTAAAGAGTAATTTTTTTTATCCAAGATGAGCCTTACTTCATCATGAAATGAAACATTTTCTAAATATTGAAAACGCATATCGAGAAATCTCTTAAACTTGCTTTTAAGGAGTTTACCAAACTCGCCTTTAATAAAAATTTCTCCAAATTCTTTTAAAAATTCTTGTTTATTTTTTTCAAACATACTTAACTCTTCTTTTTTTCCAAGATTTAATATGAATCTATCTTTGTAGCCCGCTAAACCCCAATTAGCTTTATCGCTGTCTGCTAAAGATTTAAGATCTTTTAATTCAGGGAAATTTTTAAGAAGCTTGGAGTAAAAATCTGCAGGGAAAATATTTTCTACATAAATATGTGGGAATGGAAAATTTAAGATAGGGGTATTGGCAATTTTATAAGCAAGATGTAACTCAGCGTCTAAAAACATATTCACTCATCCCCTTAAATGGTCCTTCTTTTCTCGCATCCCTATCTACCTGATCTTGAGAAAACTTAAAGCCTAAATTTTGTAAAAGTTCTACTGTATCCATATGTTCTTGCAGATCTTGACTTAATTCAATAATAACTGATTTAATCTTTTTATTTTTAAGGGTTTCTTTTGCTCCCTCAATTACTTTATGCTCAAAACCATCAACATCGATTTTAATATAATCTGGTATTTGTAAATTGTTAGTTTCTACTAAAGTATCGAGCTTATAAGTTATACAGCCTTGTGCAAAACCGATATTACTATCAAATGCCTGAAGTTTGCAATTTAAAGGTTCTCCCACCGCGTGATTGCCATCTCCTGCACCCATATTTCCCATGAAAAGATAATCAAAAGAATCTTTATCAGAAACGCCAACACAGTAAGCAGCTACCAAGTGATCTAGGCTATTGAGTCTGATATTCATATTCAGCAGTGAGTAATTTTGTGACTCTGGCTCTAATGCATATACTGTTGCGTCTCTCATAACGGCTGCATAAATAGTATACATTCCCACATTAGCGCCTATGTCCAATAAAATTTCTTTTGGTTTTATTTGATTTAACCAATCTATTGTATTCGGCTCTTTTGTTAACAAAGTATCGACTCTCCACTTTGTTATGAGATTTGGAGTTTGGAAAATTAGCTTTTTACCTTCTAAATCTACTACAGACTTGGGATTTAGTTTTTCATATTCTTCTAGGGGTATATCCATAAAAATTTCACAGATTAGATAAATCTAAAAAAAATTGTAACACAAAAAAAGGGAGCATCTGCTCCCGTTTTTTATATATTATAAATAAACAATTACTTGTTCATTACGTACATTGTTACTTCAAATCCGAAACGCATTTCTGTTGCTGCTGGTGTTGTCCACATAATGTAAACTCCTTATAGTTTTCAAATTCTATTGCAAGTTATTTTGCATATAGTTGTGACACTATAGATTAGAAACAGGGAATATTCATTAATTTATCTTATGAAATAAGCCTAAGTATAATCATGATTAAAAATTTGCAAAAAAA
>TARA_B110000037_G_scaffold162805_1_pt1 | contig 15404 bp, 9 predicted proteins | sample TARA_B110000037 | Tara Oceans TARA_B110000037 (sample SAMEA4397196) | marine metagenome | biome: Polar Biome; feature: [MIX] marine epipelagic wind mixed layer (ENVO:01000061); material: water (ENVO:00002006), including particulate matter (ENVO:01000060) such as... | depth 10-100 m
CTATCAGCGAGCTTTTCTCGCAGGGCTCAAAACTCGTCAACGCAATCCTCGCTTCCATCTTGTTCTACCTAATGTTGTTCGTCGGATTGGTCCTCCTGATCGTGCCGGGCATTATCGTTGCCATTCGGTTTGGCTTCTTCCTCCAGGCCGTTGTGGAAAAGGGGTTGGGCCCATTTGACGCCTTAAAATACAGCTGGAAGCTAACCAAGAAAAATGGCTTTTTCCCTCTTCGGTTTTTATCTTCTCGGTTTCCTGATCGTCTTGGTGGGCCTGTTTGCCTTCTTTGTTGGTCTCCTTTGGGCTATTCCAACGACCTGGCTGGCGTCTCTGATTGCCTTCCGCTACCTTCACAACGGACCGAATAGTGTAAAAATACTGCCTTGATCGCTCGGGAACTCTCCAACTCTCCATCTCATTCATCGCCTTGTCCGTCAGCGATCCCCTCCTATCAACCTCAAGGAAAATAGATCTCCATCATTTTTCGCCCAAATCGAGCGATTTCTTGCTATTTCCGTTTTTCTGAGGCAAGGAGCGCGCGCCATCCGCTTCGGTGGCGTTCAAAATTCCATCCGCCACCACATGTCCCATTTTCGCAACCTCGCCATTATCGCTCACGTTGACCACGGCAAAACAACCCTCGTCGACGAGCTTCTCAAAGCCGGTGGCGCCTATCGTGAAAATCAGGCTGTCACTGAACGCGCCATGGACTCGATGGATCTGGAGCGTGAAAAAGGCATCACCATCAAGGCCAAGAACACCGCCGTTCACTGGGGCGACCACATTATCAACATCGTCGACACTCCGGGACACGCCGACTTTGGCGGGGAAGTGGAGCGTGTCATGAAAATGGTCGACGGCGTCATTCTTGTCGTCGATGCCTTTAGTGGTCCCCAGGCCCAAACCCGCTTCGTTCTCCGCAAGGCCCTTCAGGAAGGCCTCAAGCCCATCATCGTTGTTAATAAAATCGACCGCCCGAACTCCGACCCTCTCGGCGTTCATGACAAGGTCCTCGAGCTCTTCCTCGAACTCGACGCCACCGACGACCAGTTCAACGCTCCCACTCTCTACGGCTCCGCCAAAAACGGCTTCTTTTCAACGGCACACGATGCCACCGAAGGCGACTGCGTCCCACTTCTCGATGCCATCATCGAAAACATCCCCGCACCTAAAGTTCTCGAAGACGAAAACTTTAAGATGCTCGTCTCCAACATCGACTGGGACGACTACGTGGGCCGCATCGCAATCGGCAAGGTCCTTTCAGGTTCAGTTAAAAAGGGCGACAAGGTTTATCGCCTTCTCAAAGACGGAACCAAAATTCGCACCAAGATCGGAAAGGTCTTTGAATACACCAACCTCGGTATCCAGGAAACGGAAGACGGCATCGCGGGGAACATCGTAGGCATCGCAGGCTTTGAAGATGCTGACATCGGCGAAACTCTCGCCGAGAACGAAGAAGCCGAAGCTCTTCCTCCCGTCAACATTGACCCTCCTTCTGTCCAGATGCAGTTCTCCATCAACGACGGCCCTTTCGCCGGAAAAGATGGAAAACATGTTCAATCTCGCGTCATCCGTGAACGTCTTTACCGCGAACAAAAGATCAACGTTTCCATCCACGTCGAAGACTCGGAACTGGCCGGTGTCTTTAATGTCTCCGCCCGAGGAGCCATGCAGATCGCCGTCCTCGTTGAAACAATGCGTCGCGAAGGCTTCGAGGTCCTCGTGTCCCGACCCACCGTCATTCTTAAGCGCGATGAAAACGACAAGCGCCTCGAACCTTGGGAAACCCTCTACCTCGAGCTTCCTGCCGAGTATGCCAATTCCATCCTTAAGATCCTCAACGATCGTAAGGGAATTCTCCAGGACATGGCCACCAACGATTCCTCCGACCGCACTCTCATCACCGCCAGCATTCCCACTCGTGGAATCATCGGCCTTGAGTTCGAACTCGTGAACATCACCTCTGGTCACGGCATCATGTCGCACCTCTTTGACGAATACAAACCATGGGCTGGAACCATCCAGACCCGTCAGGCCGGCACTCTTGTCTCCATGGATACTGGTCCTGCCACTGCCTACTCGCTCCTTGCGCTCGAGGGCCGCGGCACCCTGTTTGTCAACCCGACCGAACAAGTTTACACCGGCATGGTGATTGGCGAAAACTCCCGCGCCGATGACCTCCCCGTCAACCCGGTCAAGGCCAAAAAACTCGATAACATCCGCTCTGCAACCAAAGAAAACACCGCCAAGCTCGCGCCGGCGCTCAAGTTCTCCCTCGAACGCGCCATCGAGTATATCGACCCTGACGAACTCGTTGAAGTCACTCCGAACTACCTTCGCCTCCGCAAGCGTATCCTTGATCCCAACGAGCGTAAACGCGCCAATAAGGCCGCCAAGATGGGTGTCTAAAGGTCGCGAATTCAATCAGGCAACAGAACCTTTTATTTACAACTCCTCTCGTTTTCTGTCGCTCTTTCAGATGACGCAGGAGACTACCAAAGATAATATCTTGACCGTTGCCGTGACGGTGTTCGCGGAGAAGAGTTACCGACAGGCCACTGTGGCCGAAATCTGCAAGCGGGCCGAAAGAAAGTATCCTATTCGGCACCTCGCGTGCCATCAACCCAGGTAAGCACCCAGGTTCAATTCCTCAAGCCCATCGCGGTTTTCGTTGGCTTTCGGGTGTCATCTTCGCCACTGCCATCACTCTCATCCTCTTGACCATCCTCATGGTCATCGCCGATGAAACCGTCTCTTCCTCCTTCTACTTCAGGCGAAAAAAGGAGGATTCGATATCACTGAAGCCGCCGGTCAAATCATTCCTGACCCAACGCACCCGCGATCCACGAAAAGACCACCTCGGCAGAGTTCACTTCGCCAGACCGCGCCCCAATCGCCACTGGCTGTTCTGACTCCGGGACAGTGTCCCGTCCATGAGATCCTTTCACCAGATTTGCATCGAGCGGAATAACATCCATCAGCCCTCGCATTCCCAACTTCTTCTTCGCCAAAAATCCCGCGATCTTCAGAAGCGGGAACTTAATCTCCGGATCCAAAAACAACTCCACCGGATCATAACCCGGCTTCCGGTGAATATCGATGCACCGAGCAAAGTCCGGAGCCTTGGCATCATCTAACCAGTAGTAATAGGTGAACCACGCATCCTCTTCCGACACCGCCACAAAATCTCCTCCGCGTTCTCTTCCCACCCCGTCGCCCCAAAGTTCCGCCCCTTCACGAATCTCCTCCACCCCCTCAGTTTCCAAAACCACTTTCCTCACCTCGACGGCAATCGCCGGATCATTGACATACACATGAGCTGCCTGATGATCCGCCACTGCAAAGGCCTTGGAACCTCCGCAATCCAAAGTCTCAAGACCAAGCTCGTCTTTCACCTGGATCCATCCCTTTTTACGGAAAACCCGGTTCAAATGAATTGGCTTGGAAACCTTTGAAATTCCGTATTCGGAAAGCACTAGAACCTCGATTTCCCGACCTTCGAAAAACTCAATCAAGTCACAGGTCACTCGATCAATCGCCTCATACTCTGCCACCATTTCCGGAGCACCCGGACCAAATCTTTGAAGTCCATAATCCAAGTGGGGCAAGTAGACTAAATTCAAAGTCGGACTCTCCTTCTCCTCAATCCACTTCGAACTCTTCGCAATCCAATCCGAAGATCCAATCCCGGCCTTGGGACCCCAAAACGCCGGAAAAGGAAAGTCACCAAGGTCCGCCTTCATCTCTTCCCGCAATCCCATCGGCTGGGTGTGAATATCAAAAAACTTCCTTCCGTCAGCCGGATATAAAGGTCTCGGGGTTGCCGAGAAATCCGCCGAAGAATACATGTTATACCACCAGAACATCTTCGCGCAGCTCACTCCAGTCGCGTCCCAAACTTTCTCTCCCTTCACGAGATGATTCGACTGCTTCCAAAACTTCACCTCCGCCGCTTCGCGATCATACCATCCATTCCCAACAATTCCGTGTTCCCCTACCGGCTTGCCCGTCAAATACGAACTCTGTGCGGTGCAGGTCACTGCGGGAAAGGCCGGCTTAAAACTCTGGATTTCTCGCTCTTCCGCCCAGTTTTTCAACCGGGGCATCTCCTCCAAGACCGAGCGAGTTAACCCGACCACATTGAGCACTGCTATCCTCTTCATGATCGAACTCACACCGTTGAAAGAGCGCGGGTCTTCAGTTCCTCCGCACACTCTTCCCATACCTTTTCATCAACCTCATGAACATCCACTCCCACTCCGACCTCTTTCAAAAGAAGCACCGTCAGCTCACCGCCAAGATGCTCTCGAAATTCCTCCAGTCCATTGAACACCCTCCGGCGCCCCTTGGGATCGCGCAATTCCAGCGCTTCGTGCCAAACCGGCAACTCAAGGCTCTCGATGACCTTCAACACCCTTTCCGCTTCCAAAGCCTCAAGAACGCCCACTTTAGCGGCATACAAGGTATCCAATGCCACGCCAATCGAAACCGCCTCACCGTGGCTCAGTTCAAAATCCGTGAGCTGTTCCAGCTTGTGGGCCGCCCAGTGTCCATAATCGAGCGGGCGACTGCTCCCCAGTTCAAAGGGATCTCCCCCCTCCGCAATGTGACGTGCATGGTGCAGCGCGGAACGCTCCACCGCTTCCTCCAAGATCGCCTCGTCAAGAGCGCACAAGCCGGAGACATTCGCTTCCATCCAGTCAAAAAACTCCCCATCCCGGACCAAGGATACCTTCACCGCCTCAATCAAACCGGCACGGCGAGTACACTCCGGCTGGGTGTGCAGAAATTGAAAATCATTCACAACCGCATACGGCACTGCAAAGGCACCAATAAAGTTCTTTTTCCCAAAAGCATTGATCCCGTTCTTGACCCCGACCCCGCTGTCGTCCTGGGAAAGCGTGGTTGTTGGAAATCTTACCAAGCGGACCCCCCGGTGCCCGGTTGCCGCGGCAAAACCGATCACGTCCAAAAAGGCCCCGCCTCCAATCACCACGACATAGGAATGCCGGTCGATGTGATGACTCTCAATCGCCGCCATCGCTGACTGGTAAACGAGATCATCGCGCTTGGCCTCTTCGCCGCCCGCCAACCATTCCACGCCAGTGAGTCGCAGCCCCGGCAAATCTGAAAAATAATCCTGAATCTCCCCTTCAAGCTGGGGAAAGAACCCTCGTAGACCGTTTTCCACGAAAACGAGCACCTTGCTTCGGCCCCTCGTTTCCAGCAATTGCGCCACCATGGAGTTTCCTTCCGAGAATGCTCCTCGGGTAAATCTGACGCGGTGGCGAAATCCCACCTGGATATTGAAGTCCTCTCCGCTCATTGCCTGTTCCATTATCTAACTCTTCATACGTGGCTTGGCCACCGATTCTTTACCATGTATCGTGAAAACATGCCCGAGATCATTTTCCACCACGAAGGCCGCTTCCTTTCTCTACGTGAAATCGACGACTGGGAATTCGCGACTCGCCCCAATGCCACGGGAGTCGTTGGCATATTTGCGATGACATCCGACCGTCAAGTCATCCTCGTGGAACAATATCGCAGGCCAGTCCAGGCCCGGGTTCTTGAAATCTGCGCCGGACTCATCGGAGATGAAGAAGAATCCGCCGAAGAAGCCATCATCGACTGCGCCGCCCGTGAACTTATCGAAGAAACCGGCTACACCGCGGGAAATTTGTCTCCACTGCTCAGTTCCCCCACCTCCGCAGGAATGACCGACGAAACCACCCACCTCTTTTTTGCCGAAAACTGCCTCAAAACAGCTGCAGGAGGAGGAGTCGGAGACGAAGACATCACGACTCACCTGGTCCCGCTCGATGAACTTGCAGGCTTTTTCGACGACGCTTCCCGACGCGGTGTCTTGATTGATTTCAAGATCCATGCCTGCCTTGGAGCATTGCAACTTTCCCCGGTCCCCGGCAAGGCCCTGAATTCTGAATGAATTTAAACTTTTTAATCGTAATTTCACCTCACAATGAAGCGATCTCTCGCCATTCTTTCTTTCCTGTCGGTTGCACCTCTCACAGGTGCGAAGCTGCCCGATGTCGTCGATTTTAACGACCACATCCAGCCCATCATTTCCGAGAACTGCTACCAGTGCCACGGGCCGGATTCATCGACTCGCGCACCAAAAAAGAACCCCCTTCGCCTCGATCGGGCCGAATTTGCCTTTCTGGATCGCCCGAATGGCACCCCTTCCATCATCAAAGGTGACGCCCAAGCATCCGAAGTTTTCCAGCGGATCATTAGCAAGGACGTCGATGAGGTGATGCCGCCGCCTAAATCGCATAAGAAACCGCTTAAACCCGGCGAAATCGCCCTAATTAAAAAATGGATTCAGCAGGGGTCCAAATACGAAGAGCATTGGTCTTTCACCCCTTTGGTGAGACCCGAACCGCCCAAGAGAGATTGGGGGCAGAATGCCATCGATAAGTTCATCGTCGCTCGACACCAAGAGCACGATCTTGACCCCGGTCCTCCCGAGGAACCTGCCCGCCTTCTGCGCCGCCTCACTTTTGATCTAACCGGCCTCCCTCCCACTCCGGAGGAAGTCGCGACATTCCGCGAGATGGCAGCCCAAGACCTCCCGGCTGCCATTGAAATGACAGCGGCAAAGCTCCTGACGACAGACGACTACGCCGAACACTTCGCGCGTCATTGGCTCGACACAGCCCGCTACGGCGACACTCACGGAATTCACAATGACAACTACCGCGGGATCTGGCCTTATCGTGACTGGGTCATCGAGGCCTTTCTCCAAAATATGCCCTTCGATCAATTCACCCGTGAACAAATTGCCGGCGACCTCCTTCCAAACGCTACCCTCAATCAAAAAATCGCAACCGGCTTTAACCGCTGCATACCCACCACCGGCGAGGGCGGAGCCATCGATCAGGAATACCAAGCGATTTACGCCACTGACCAGGTCTCCACCACTTCCGCAGTTTTCCTTGGACTCAGCACCGGTTGCGCTGCCTGCCACGACCATAAGTTCGACCCGATCTCCCAAAAGGATTTTTACTCACTCACCGCCTTCTTCAGAAACAGCACGATGAAAGCCATGGACCGGAACGCAGCCGATCACGCTCCTGTTGTCTTCGCTCCAAGGCTCGAAGATCGCCAACGGTTCACCACCGTCGATCACGACATCTTAATGGCCGGGGAAGCCATTCAAAAACGGCGCTCGGACGCTCAGGCGGACTCCGAAGCATGGCTTTCCAAGCAAAAGGTCGAGACCTCAACCGAAGCGACGCTCGCTCTCATCGCAGATACTTCCCTTCCCCTCACCGTCCGAGATGGTAAAATCACCGGCCAAGACGGTCAAATCTCCAAATCGTGGGACTTTTCAGGAAAAACCCAACTCACCGAAGGTCTCGGAGAAGTTGCCAATCTCGCGAACCTCAATATTGATCTGGGAGATTTCGGCCTCTTCCAGGCCCGGGATCAAATCACCTTCAGTGGCTACCTCTATCTCGATGGTAAAGTCAACGGGCCTCTCATCTCCCGCATGGATTCTGAAGCGGAAGACAGGGGCTGGGATCTTTGGCTCGAAGACGGAAAACTCGGGGCTCACATCGTCGACACCTGGCCAGATCAAGCGATCAAAGGAGTCACCACCGAACCACTGAAACAAAAACAGTGGCACTATTTCGCCCTCATCTATGATGGCAAAGCTCCTCCCAAAAAGAGCCTCACAGTCTTCATTGATGGCACATCATTCCCGATTGAATATTCGCAGGCAGGCAAGGTCGAAAACCTCGAAACCAATGTTCCAACCCGCCTTGGCGCTCGGCATCCAAATATCAGCTTCACCGGGAATGCAAACCTTCACACTCTCAAGATTTTTAGACGAAAACTCTCGAATGACGAGATCACAAAGGCGGCGGCGTCGACCACTCTGAATCGACTTCTCGCAGTCCCCGCTGAGCAACGTGATCAGAGCCAAAAAGAAGCCCTCTTCGATTTCTATCTCACCAACCTTGATGGCCCGAGCAAAGGCCTAGTTGCCAAGAAGGATCAATTGATCGCCGAGAAAGAAACCCTCCGAAAACGCGGTTCCACCACTCTCGTCATGGAGGAAAAACCAAGCGAGGCCTTCGCTCACATTCTGGAACGCGGGGAGTATTCCCTGGAGGGAGAAAAAGTGCCTGCCGCCATCCCGAAGGTCTTCAAGCACGAGCCAAAACACCCAACGCTCACACGTAAAGATCTCGCCGACTGGCTGGTTTCAGAGGAAAATCCTCTCACCGCACGAGTCACCGTGAACCGTCTGTGGTATTACTTCTTTGGTCGCGGCATCGTGGAGACGACCGAGGACTTTGGCATCATGGGATCCCGTCCCACTCATCCCGAACTCCTCGACTATCTTGCCGTTGAACTCATGGAGAATGGCTGGGATCTCCAGCACATCATGAAGCTCATCACCAGTTCGGCAACCTATCAACAGTCCGCAAAAACAACTTCGGCCAATCGTAAAAAAGACGCCGCAAATCTCTACCTCTGGCGGGCCGCACGATTCCGGCTGGAAGCCGAACAAATCCGTGACATGGCTCTCTCCGCCAGTGGCCTCCTCGTGAAAAAGATCGGAGGTCCATCGGTCAAACCCTACCAACCGGAAGGGGTCTGGGAGGCTGTTGCAATGAAAGGCTCCAATACCCGCCTCTTCAAACAAGACAAAGGCGAAGGACTCTACCGACGTTCTCTTTACACCTTTTGGAAGAGAACAGCCGCGCCTCCCAGCATGGAAATCCTGAACGCCCCCACGCGTGAAATTTTCTGCGTTCGGCGCGACCGTACCAACACTCCCCTCGCTGCCTTCGTCACCATGAATGACACCCAGTTCATCGAAGCCTCCCGAGCCCTCGCCACACGGGCGATCAAACAAAGCCAGTCTTTCAGCCAGCGCCTCGATTTCATCACCATAGCCCTCATGTCTCGCACTCTCGACAACGAAGAACAAGACGTCGTCAAGAAGGCGCTCGACCATCACTTAAAGTATTACCTTGGGAAGCCAGAGTTTGCCGACCAATTACTCAAGGTCGGAGAAAGCCCGTTGGATTCAACCATCGCCAATAATGAGCTCGCAGCCTGGACCCTCATCGCTTCGCAAATCTTCAATCTCGACGAAACACTCACCAAGTAACCCCCATGAATACCGTCGCTGATTTCAACGCCGCCATCTCCCGCCGTCAGTTTTTCCGGAAGAACGGGACCGGTCTTGGTGCCGCGTCCCTTGCCACGCTTCTTCCCGGTGGCCTAAGCGGACTTTCCAATTCTTCGGTTCCCTCCGAACTTAAAAAAGTCGCACCAAAAGCCAAAAGGGTCATCTATCTTTCGATGTTGGGAGCTCCCAGCCAGCTCGATCTTTTTGACTACAAACCCAAGCTCAAGGAGCGTTTTAAAGATGATCTCTCCAGCTACCTCAAGGAACAGGGACAACGCCTCACCGGTATGACCTCGGGACAAGCCAAGTTCCCCCTTGCTCCCAGCATCTTTGAATTCAAAGAGCACGGGCAGTCCGGAGCCTGGGTCTCCGAACTTCTCCCACACACTGCCAAGATGGTCGATGACATCGCCATCGTAAAGTCGATGAATACGGAGGCCATCAACCACGAACCTGCCAATCAGCTCTGCTACACCGGCAACCAGCAAAATGGAAAACCGTCCCTTGGCTCCTGGCTCGCTTACGGGCTGGGCTCTCAAAATGAAGATCTTCCAAACTTTGTCGTCCTTCATGCCCAGCACACCGGCCCTGGAAACGTCCAGGCCATTTCTTCGCGTCTTTGGGGGCCCGGATTCCTTCCGGGAAAATACGCCGGGGTTGCTTTCCGCCCCAAGGGTGATCCCGTCCTTTATCTCCGGGATGCCCCGGGTATCGACCGCGAGCTCCGCCGCAACATGCTCGATAGCCTCAACACCCTCAATCAAAAGAGCTACGACATCGTCGGCGACAACGAAATCCAAACTCGCATGCAGCAATATGAAATGGCTTTTCGTATGCAGGCTTCTGTGCCGGAACTCAGTGACCTTTCTTCCGAAAGCGATCAGACCCGCGAGATGTATGGTCCACAGTCCAAGACCCCTGGTTCCTTCGCCAGCTCGTGTATTCTTGCCCGCCGCATGATGGAACGTGGTGTCCAGTTTGTGCAAATCTTCCACCGCGGCTGGGATCAACACAGCAACCTCCCTGCCCATATCAAACCCCAGTGCGAAGACATTGACCAACCCTGCTGGGCCCTCGTGCAGGACCTCAAACAACGGGGCATACTTGACGACACCCTTGTCATTTGGGGTGGAGAATTCGGTCGCACTGTCTACTCACAAGGAACCCTGACCGAGAAGAACTACGGTCGCGACCACCACCCGCGGGCTTTCTCCATGTGGATGGCTGGAGGTGGCGTGAAAGGTGGACAGGTCTATGGCGAAACTGATGATTTCGGATACAATGTCACCGAAAACCCAGTCCACATCAGTGATTTGCATACCACCATTCTTCACCAACTGGGCATCAACCACCACAAGCTCACTTTCAAATACCAGGGACTTGATCAAAAACTCACCGGCGTCAAACCTACCCAGGTGATCTCTGAGATATTGGAGTGATCCCACATATTTTGCGGCGTAAGCCAATCCGCCGAAACACGCCGGTTTGTTCTTTCAAATCTCCCGGCAAAAGAAAGTTAATCCTATCTTCCCCGCAAATCCGTGATATAAAACCTTCTTGCCGTTCCATCTTGGTGGGGACTATTCGTTGACTTTTAGCCACTTCCGGTTGGCTCGATTCCGTCACCTCCTCCGAGCCTAGCTAGAAGAGTATTTATGACGAAAAAAAAACAGTCCGCGTCACCATCGCTTTTCTTTGGCGGATTTTCCATTCCTCCCCCGGTCGCAAAAAGGGCAACGTCGTATTTGACCGCCACCAAACCCCCGTCAGAAACTGCAATCGTCTACTGCGAAGGCCATTTTGGAGGGATCGACGGAAAGACTGCCAACGGACTCGTTCGTCATTCGGAAAAATACGAGATTCTCTCTATCATCAACAGTGAGCAAGCGGGGCAGGATGCCGGAGAAATCCTGACCAAGGAACCAAACGGGATTCCAATCTGCCAAGACCTCGATGAGGCACTGACAGATGCCGGTTGTGTCCCTGATTGGTTCATTTTTGGCATCGCCTCGGCAAGCCGCATTCTTTCGGCGCCCGAAAGAAAACTGCTACTCAGAGCAATCGCGCATGGCATGAACATTGTAAACGGACTCCATGAGTTTCTGAACGATGATCCAGAATTTTCTGCCGCTTGTCTCGATTCAGGCGTGGTAATTCGTGATGTGAGAAGGCCACGGGACAAAAAAGATCTCAGAGTTTTCAGCGGTCGCATTTCGGAGGTCACCTGCCCCCGTATTGCGGTGCTGGGCACTGACTGCGCCATCGGAAAACGCACCACGACAACGATTCTGGCACAGTCCCTCAAGGAACGCGGAATCAATGCCGTCATGATTGGCACTGGGCCGACGGGATTAATCCAAGGAGCCCGCTATGGTCTCGCGCTTGATGCCGTTCCTTCCGAATTTTGCGAGGGAGAGTTGGAAGCCGCGATTATCGAGGCCTTCGAAAACGAAGACCCCGATGTCATCTTAGTCGAGGGCCAAGGGGCATTGAGCCATCCCGACGACTCGACTTCCAGCTTCATTCTGCGAGGGAGTTGCTCGCAAGGGGTGATCCTTCAACACGCTCCGGAACGTGAGTATCGATGCAACTTCCCACGCATACAAATGCCCACTCCAGCCTCCGAAATTGCGCTCATTGAAGGATTTCCAAAGACCACAGTTATCGGAATCACCATCAACCACGAAAATATGACGGATCCCGAAGTTTCTGCTGCCATTGAGCGTTATGAAGCGGAACTTGGAATTCCCTGCACCGATGCGCTGACCCGGCCTCCGGAGCGCCTAGTCGACATAGTTCTTTCCGCCTTTCCCCAGATCGGAGGAAAAATACCAACCTAATTCGCCTGCCAGTTCCACGTTTGAAGATCGATCTCAACCAGCTTTATCAGAATGCCTTCACGCCGGTCAATCGCCTCGGCAAGCAGTGAGCACCTTGTGATCGACATAAGCAACTATCACGGGAGAATGAAGACTGAGACCGAGATTCCCCCCAACTCAACTCCAGTGCATTACTCCGAGCAATGACATCCCCCTTCATTCCAGAAATAATGAAGAAACCTCAAATGAACTCCCGAAAATAATAAGTATGAAGTCTACCCCGTTCACGCTCCGCCATTTTCTCGCGAAATTGACCGCTCGCCTTCGAAAGTCCGAACAATCGAATTCCCAGACTTCTCACCCAACCGCGATTCTTCCGGAAAGCACGACCTCAACCAGACCATCCCCACATGAGAGACCTCCTGATCCAAGATCCTCTGACGAGGCTCATACCCGTCTCAATAAAATCCTCAGCATCGATCAGGCTCTCCCACAGATCAGCTATCAAGACTTCATGCTAGGCTGGGTGGCCATGGCCTATATCGCACCAGGACTGAACCCTGACGAAGCAAAAACAGCAGACGGAGGATGGCCCCACGGTTGGAAACTGGTTGCGGCAGAGGCTTTCCGGCGCTTCGAGGCCAAAGAGTTGACGAGGGAAGAACTCTATCCCCGCCCTTACTAATCCCCCCCGTAAAAGACAACGCTCTTCCTCGATCTCGAAGAGATCCTTTTTCAACCCGGTTGATCTGTCGTCAATTTGCATCGATGCGACGCTACCTCGACCGATTTTCCCTCCCCATCCCTAAGGATTGTATCGCCGAATACGAGGCTATCACAGGGATCGCTGCCGAGGTTTAGAAAGGTTGCGGCGCTCCCAAATTCTGGGACTGCGTTGGCAATGGTCTCAATCTAGACCGCGGCCGTTCTTTCGGAGACCTTGCCGATGCAAAGGAGAACGAAACTGTCATCTTGGATTGCTCCGGCATAATGCAGGAGGGATTCCGGGAACTCCTGCACAGGCAAGCTCATTCCCCCTTCCCAAATCGCCAAAGCGCCTTCTCTGATCGCACAATCAGAGTATTCTCGAAAACAATTGGAGATGCAAAAATAGGCTCCTTAAATTCATTCACCGCAAGCTCCTTGGCCCCTTTACGGGACACCTCGTGAACGAACCCCTGCCCCTCTTCGGAAAAGGTATAAAGTTTGTCCCCAACCATTGTCAGCGAACACGAAACCTTCCGTTGCAACTGCTCCCGCCAAACACGCTCGCCGGTCTCACAATCCAGACAACTCATCCGTCCGGTATCATCCACCAGGTAAATCTCTTTCCCTGACATCACAAACGAAGGCGTCTTTGGAATATCTCGCTTGGCGGTCCACTTGACATGAGTCTTCGTGACATCGCCCTTCGCACCCTTCAATTGAATCGCCAACAACTTCGCCACATTAAATCCCGTCGTGACATAAACAACCCCATCATGATGCACCGGACGCGGCACGACCGAGAAACCACTCCCGTAATCCACCCACCACAGGAGCCTTCCGTCAGAAGGTCGATAACCTCCCACCATGCCACTCCCCTGGCTCACGACCACTTTTTCGCCCTCAACATCAACCGCCAAAGGTGTCCCAAATGAAAATTTCTGACGCACCTCCCTTTCTCGGTTGATCTCCCATTTCAATTTTCCAGTTTCGGCATTCAAGCCTCTTAAAAGTCCTTCATCTTCACCATCCGCACTAAAAATCAGTATTCCATCCACCAAGATTGGGCTCCCCCCGTTGCCATGTTGGGACGCGTAGGTGTTATGGTATTTCCACCGGATTTCTCCCGTCTGCAAAGAAAGTGCCGCCGTCCCCATATGCCCGAAGTGGGCAAAAACAGTGTCACCAACAATCAATGGCGAGCTACTCGCAAGGCTGTTCTTCTCATGAATAGTCCCGGCTTCATCCACCGTCGGCTGAAAAACCGACCTCGTCCAAATCGGCTTACCGGTCTTGGCATCCAGGGCAATAACCAGAAGCTCCACCTGGTCAGTCTTCACTGACGTGGTCACCACAATCAAACCATCCTTCATCACAGGAGAAGACCATCCTTTTCCCGGGATCAGAGCCTTCCAAAGATAGCCATTCTCAAGATCAAGCCCCACCGGCACCCCTTTGGCCTCAACGACTCCCTGAGCATCTGGCCCGCGAAACTCCGGCCACTCTGCTCCATGCGCAGCTAACCAAAAAACCGATCCCAATAGTCCTGTTCGTAATTTCTTCATCTGATCAAACCGTCTATATCTGAACAAATGAGACACCACAACTCTACGAATCACCACCAAAGATTTCCCCATGGACACTGATGCCCAAACTAACGAAACTGTCCCTCTAATTCCATCCCTACAAAGTCACGTTTTCTCCCTCGCAACATTTTTCTCTAGCCCCCTCTTTTCTTGATTATGAAATTTCTACTCATTCTTCTCCTCTGCTCCACCGCGTCTCTACGTGAAGCCCACGCCTCAACCAAACCCAACGTCATCGTCGTATTCATCGACGATATGGGCTACTCCGATTTCTCCTGCTTCGGTGGCACCGTCGAAACTCAACACATCGACCGCCTTGCCAAGGAAGGGATCAAATTTACCAATTTCTACGTCAACTCACCCATCTGTTCGCCCTCCCGTGTCGCCCTCACCACCGGACAATACCCGCACCGCTGGCGCATCACCTCCTTTCTCAACAACCGCCGTGACAACAAAAAACGTGGCATGGCCCAGTGGCTCGACCCAAAGGCCCCCACTCTTGCCCGCCAACTCCAGCAAGCCGGATACGCGACCGGGCACTTCGGAAAATGGCACATGGGGGGGCAACGCGATGTCGAAGAAGCCCCCGAAATTTCAAATTACGGATTCCATCAAAGTTTGACCAATTTCGAAGGCATTGGCCCCAAGCTCCTCCCACTTACTCTGAAACCCACCCCCCTGGGACCTGCCGTCGCAGGTCGTATATGGGCCGATGCCGAACGCCTCGGCGAGGGCTTTATTTGGATGCAGCGCTCCAAAATTACCACCGGTTTCGTCGACGAAGCCCTCAAGTTCATCGACCAAACTCAGGCCGAACAAAAACCCTTCTTCATCAACCTCTGGCCCGACGACGTTCACGGCCCGTGGTGGCCGCCCCTTGACAAATGGGGAGGAGACAAACGAGCCCTCTATAACGGCGTCCTCGACTCCATGGATGAACAACTTTCTCGCCTCTTCGACCGCGTTCGAAATGATCCCAACCTCCGCGACAATACCATCATCACTGTCTGCTCCGATAACGGTCATGAACCTGGTGCCGGAACTTCAAAACCTTTCCGTGGAGCAAAAACCTGGATGTATGAAGGCGGTATCCGTTCACCCCTCGTCGTCTGGGCTCCCGGCCTTATC
>TARA_B110000037_G_scaffold223020_1_pt1 | contig 15399 bp, 12 predicted proteins | sample TARA_B110000037 | Tara Oceans TARA_B110000037 (sample SAMEA4397196) | marine metagenome | biome: Polar Biome; feature: [MIX] marine epipelagic wind mixed layer (ENVO:01000061); material: water (ENVO:00002006), including particulate matter (ENVO:01000060) such as... | depth 10-100 m
GAAAAACCCAAGGCCGAGTAAAGTTTGACCCCATTCAAGCAATCCCGCACAGTCCCGCCATGAAATCGTTGATTGGACTTGGCGGGATTCTTTTTGCCACCTCACCGGCCCTTAAGGCCGAGATTGATTCTGAAATCCCCCTCGGAATCGAAGCCGTCACCGGCATCCGCTCACACTACGTCCACCGTGGTTTTCAATTGGCGAATAGCTCACTCGACTTTCAATTGGAAGCCGAAGTCACCTTATCCAATGACACCTCTCTGCATCTCGGCCTTTCCCATCTAGCTGAAAGCGAGGGAGATTTTTCCGAAACCACTGGATATCTGGAGCTCGGTCATTCCTTCACCAAGCAATTCACCCTTGGAACCACAATGACCTACCTTGATCGCGACGCCGGCATTCTCGACAGCGGATTGGATCTTGGGATTTTCAGCTCCTTTTCCATTGATGATAACTGGCTCTGGAGAAACGAGCTCAATTTTGACTTCAGTGAAAACGGAATCTACCTCGCGAGCGAACTGGAGTGGAGCCACGTCATTTCCGATAAATCCTTTGTAACAATCAAGGGTGGTCTCAGCTATGTTTCCGACTATCTCGATCGAGATGGCTTGAACGACTTCTACGCCCGCGTGGCCTTCACCTACGCACTTTCAGATCAAGTGTCCTTTACCCCCTTCTTTGGAACCAGCTTCCAACTGGACGCCAGCGACGTCTCCTTCGGAGGACTTTCGTTTGAGGTTATTTTTTAGGAGCCGGCCTCTGTGGCTTTTTCCCCGATCCTCTCTCAAAAGGTGATTTGAGCTCTTTCGAAGATAGCTCATCATTTTTGTCAGCATCCAGTCGCCGAAACGCCTGACGACGTTCCTCCTTGGAAAGGTTCTTCAAAGTTGGCGATTTTTGAAACTCCTTCCACGAAAGCGCTCCGCTTTTATCAGAATCCAGATTCTTGAGCCTCACACGAGGAAATCTCTCGCCTCGAGGTCCCACTCTTCCACCCCCATGGCGCCCGTCCTTACGATCTATAAATCCATCGGAGTTATGATCAAATCGCTCGAACATCTTGCCCATACGTTCGACAGGAATCTTGGCAAAAGGAGGATGTTTGAAAAACTCCTCCTTACTAATACGACCATCCTTGTTAAGGTCGGCCTTCGCCATGGAATGATACCGATTAGGAGAAGCCACTTCCTTGGGAGTGATAAAGCCATCTTTATCCTTATCCAATCGAGCAAAAAGCTTTCCACGGCTCGCCGGATCCAGTCTGGATGTCCGTTCACCCGAGCCGAACTCCTCTTTCGAAACCTTCCCATCTTTATCGAGATCAAAGGCCTTGAGAAACTCACCAGCCTTTGGAGGTCCCTGTCGTTTCTCTTTCCCACGTTCCCCTGTAGGAACGGGTTGAGCACAAACTGATGACAAGAGTGCCAGAAAAGAGAATATGGTCAGAAAATACTTCACGGAACTTGCTTCGTTTTCCTATTGAACCACCAAACCGAGTCAAGGTTGCATAAAAATCACCGGTTTTCCGTAGACTGCTCTTTCGAAAAACTTAAACTTCGTCCCCGATGGCAATTCTTTCATCACTGCGTGCCCAACGCCCGACTCTCTCCTTTGAGTTTTTCCCACCAAAAAATGACAAGGGATCACAAGAACTTTTGGATACGGTTCATGAACTTGGAAAACTGGACCCTGCGTTTGTTAGCGTCACTTATGGAGCGGGTGGCACAACCCGGGAACGGACCCGGGAAGTCGTTCAACGCATCATCAAGGATACTAGTGTCCCCACGGTCCCTCATTTGACGTGTATTGGTCACACCGAGGAGGAAATGACAGAGATCCTGAATGGCTATGCTGACGACCATGTTGAAACCATCCTCGCCCTCCGGGGAGACCCTCCTCGTGACCAACCAAACTACAATCGGAGTCAAGATCGCTTCCGCTTCGCAAGCGATCTCGTCGAGTTTATTGAAAATTACGAACACCCCTTCGAGATCGGCGTAGCCGGCTTCCCGGAAGGGCACCCCGCGACTCAGAACCGACTCGCCGAAATGGATCACTTTAAAGCCAAAGTTAATTCCGGAGCCCACTATATTTGCACCCAGCTCTTTTTCGACAACCATGACTTCTTTGACTACCGTGAGCGCTGCCTCATCGCCGGCATCGACCTTCCAATTGTCGCAGGAATTATGCCCATCACTACCCTCTCGGGAATGAAGCGAATGGCCGACCTCGCAGCAGGCAGCCGCTTTCCCGCCAAACTTCTCAAAACCCTCGACGAAGCAGGCGAGCAACCGGAATCAATTCGACAAGCCGGTATTGATTACGCCACCGCTCAGTGTCAGGAACTTATCGATGGAGGAGTCTCAGGTCTCCACCTTTACACCCTGAACAAAAGCAGCGCGACCAGACAGATCGCTTCCGCGCTAACCTTTTAGTCGCCCTCAATTTCATTCCACCCTCTCGATCCGAACACGGTTCTGGTCAAGGATCTTGTCGTTGGCCTCTTCACTGATACCGATGAAAGTCGTGGCCAAATTCATGGGGATCCAACGCCAGTCGTTGGAGTCGGCAGGGTATAGGAAGGAAAGGTTCGCGTTGTCTCGAAACGCTGATTTCGGGACGGCTAGCTTCAGCTGTCCGGAGACCCCATGAATCTTCATCTCCTCCTTCAATCGAAGCCCCTCCAGAGATTTTGCACTCAGTTGCTTTTTCCCGACCTCGGAAAAAACCTTGGTGAAGCCATCCTCCAGATTGATTTCATCAATTCGTCCCCCTCCCCCTGCAGCACTGCGGAGGCTCATTCGGTCATCCGCCAATTTTTGCGCCGACGATTTATCCGTAAAACCATTCGTGAATCCGTCGGTCAGGGTAATCCCTAATCTCTTAGCGGCCTCCTGCTGAGTCGGTAACTTGGTTGAAAAATCTCCCTCGAGCCTTGCCTTGTCCTTTGCAAGAAGCTTGATATCCCGAACCTCCATACCTCCTCCTTCCGAGGAAAAATGAAATGATCCTTCGTTAAAGTCTGTTCGACGATACGTGCTCTCATTGTCGATAATCGAAATGGCCTTCAAGAGGGGCCACCGTTCACGAATCGTAATGAGATCATCGTCTACCAGCGAAGCTTCCCCCGAGATCTTGACCCGCCGATTGGGGGAGCCCGTGATCGCGAGAGATCCAGAAATCCTCCCTTCAATATATTCGGAGATGTTCACGCCATCGACCTTGATCAGTTTCTCCAAGGGCAAATGACTGAAGCTCCCCTTAAGATCAAACTCAGGCGTTTCGACCGGACCACCAATTTTTCCGGACAGATTCAGACGCCCCGATCCCAGAAGAAGTGAGACCGATTCCACCTCAATCCCGTCTTCGTCTACGAACAAGATCGCCTTTTCAAGCTCGAAGTGGGTCAGCCAGTTTTGCCAAAATCTCCCCCCCTCAATGGTCACCTTCCACCTGCTCTTTTCTAGAATCGCCCTGAAATTGGTATGCTCGATCCGTCCATGAGTCAGTTTGGAGTATCCCCAATCGCAGCTCATATCTTCAATCTTGATCAAAGTAACACCATCTCCACTCAGACTATCAAGAACGCGGGAAAAGGCAGTCGACATCTCTTCTTCCGTTCCGCCCGCCTTCAAGCTGAGATTGGCAGCTGAAATTTTCAGGGTCTCCGGAGACCAATCTTCGGTCACTCCAGCCAAGTAGCCAAATGGAGCACTAAGATCGTCGAGCTTCGCGCTAAAAAAGAAGCTACTGTTCCCTCCTGTGATCTCCAAATCCCGATATCCACCGCTTCCCCGCTTCCTCGAAAACCCCACGACCTCAATGTTCTCAGCCCCCACCGCTTTGGTCACCTGATCCGTAATCCGTTCCTGATACCCGTCGCTAGCAAAGTACTGCACCAAAAGGAGGTATCCCAATCCGACCAAAAAAACCAAAACGATTAGCAGCCTTACAAACAGACTCCCGATGTTTTTAAACAACGACTCGGTCCCAATCGTTTTGGCATACCGCAACTGGAACAATAGACCCTGATTCCCCATCCATTGGGAAACTCGATTTTGATATTCACTCAGGCGCTGCTGATCGACTGGATTTTCCACGACTGGGACGCTAGTCTCACTCCTCGACATTTGCCACCCCAAATAATCACGATTCGGAGTGGTATTTCCCTCGCAGAAGTCAGCCGTTACCGATATGCCTCCCGCCGTGGAATCTGCCGATTACAAGGTCAGCCTGGAAATTTTCGAGGGCCCCCTCGACTTGCTCTTATACCTCATCAAAAAAGACGAGGTCGATATTTACGACATCTCGCTGGAGAGGGTCACCACACAGTATCTTGATTACATCGAGACATTTAAGCTCCTCAATATTGACCTTGCATCCGAGTTTATTTCCATGGCTGCCAATTTGATGTATATCAAAAGTCGCACACTTCTCCCAAAACGAGAACAACCTCCCGAAGAGGACGCCGAAGAAGATGACCCACGTTGGGAATTGATTCGACAGCTTATCGAATACAAAAAGTTCAAAGACGCTGCTGGGTTCCTTCATCGTCGCGAAGTCGAACAAGAACAAATCTTCGCGCATACACCTCTTAAGGACAACAAACCCGTTGACGAGGAGCCTGTTCCACTTGCCGATGCTTCCATCTTCGACCTCATACGCGCCTTTCAAAATGTCCTCAAACGCTTCGACGAAGCTCGGGACTTCGGGCATATCGTTGATGATCGCTATACCGTCAGCGATAAAATCGAATACCTCATGACAAGAATCGAGCCGGGACAATCGATGTCCCTGCAGGATCTCTTTGAAAAAGCGACCTCAAAGGTAGAGGTCATTGTTACCTTCCTTGCTCTTCTTGAACTCATGAAGATGAATCAATTCAAAGCCCGCCAAACCGGCCACCTCGGCGAGATCAAAATTGAACGAAATTCGGCCGACTAACGTCTCGCCCGCTGATGAACGGCTCTTGTCATATCGCCTTTTTTGGAGGCACTTTCGATCCAATTCATGAAGGCCACCTCGACGTCGCCAGAAAGGCAGTTGATGCCCTGAAACTTGACCATGTGATTTTCATCCCCTGCCGAAGATCTCCTCACAAAAGCGAAGCACCTGGAGCAAGTGATGACGCTCGCCTCCAGATGCTAAAGCTAGCGACAGCGGAACTGCCTTGGGCGATGGTGGATGACTATGAATTAAGGAAGCCCCCGCCCTCTTACACTTGGGAAACCGTGGACCATTTTGCGAGCGCCTTTCCCGCCGATTCCAGCCGATTCCTCCTTATTGGCTACGATCAGTGGGAATCCCTCCCTCGTTGGCAGAACATCGAGAAGCTGTCCATGGACGTCGAATTCATTGTCGTCGGCAGAGGGAAACAGCCAGAACCTCGCGCGAGCTACAATGCCCATTTCATCGAAGGAAACCATCCCGCTTCCGCTTCAAAAATTCGTAAGGAGCTCGTCAATGGGCAGCCTCCCAAATGGCTCCCACCATCCGTAAAAACCTACATTTGCGAAAAAGATCTCTATTCTACGATTCGCTGACTTGCCTACAGAACAATATTTCACTAACTTCCACTCATCAAAGCCTCTTTTCCCATGAGAATACTCTTCGCCTCCCTCTTCGCTCTTACGCTTCTTGCCCCCGGCCAGAGCACCACGGAACCCACTACGGAAGCTCCTGCTCCAACCGGAAGTGAGACCACTCCGGCGGAAGACATTCCCGCACCTTCCGAAAGCGCGACTAAAAAACCAGCAAAGGCTCAATTCGCCATCGATCTGGAAAACCTTTCCGCAGAGAAGAGCAAGAAATACTTCCAGGCCTACTTCCGTGCCGACACCCTTTTTAAACAGAAAAGAATCTTTGAGTGCCTTGACGAAATTCACGCCCTGCACGAGATCTATGACAAAAACCCCGCCACTCTGAATCTGGAGGGAGCTTGCTACGTCGAATTCCGCAGCTTTGAGAAAGCGCGACTCGCTTTTGCCAAGGCCCTCAAGGCTAATTCAGGTAGCTTCAATGTCCGATTCAATCTCGCCGAGATCGAATTTGTCACCGAAAACTGGGAAGAGGCTCTGAAACAACTCGGAGAACTTGCCAAAGAAGCAGAGAATGAAAATCAGCTCGGATCGATGATCCCTTTAATTCAATTCAAAATGCTCCTGTGTTTGCTTAAAACCGATGACCTCGATGGAGCCAAAGTCATCCTCGCTGAAACCGATTTTCTTGATGACTCCCCACTTTTTTACTACGGAAATGCTGCCATGGAGTATTTCTCAGATCGCGGTGCTAAAGCAGAAGTCTGGCTTGCCCGGGCCGGGCGGATTTTCCGCAATCCAAGCGCCATCGCCCCTTGGAAAGATACCTTGATTGAATTCGGCTACATCAAGAGCTTCTATGGTGGAGACTTAGAGGTCGAAGTCAATTCACCCACCGGCGGAGGCGAGTGATTGTCACTCTTTTGAGACTCCTACCTGCTCCAGCTTAATTCCGTAAATCTTGGCAATCGCCGGAGCATCAGACTCTTTGTAGACGTCTCGATAGTAAATTTCCTTGATGCCGTAGGCGCACAGCGTCTGCATGCACGGAGTGCAAGGCATCGTAGTCGTCGCCACCAACTTGGCCTCTCCCCGCTTGAATAAGCTACAAAGGTTCACCTCCGCGTGGAGCATGAATTTTTGCCTCCCTTCACGGTCATCCCAAAAACCACTGGGAGCCTCAAATCCTGGAGCCAATCCATTGTAAGCGGTTGCAATCACCCTGTTGTCCCAATCCAAGGCCGCAGCCCCTACTTTTCGAAAAGGATCTTCAGATCGCAGACTTGCCACTTCGGCCAAGGCCATCGCATATTCTGGAATAGACAATCGGGACTCGCTCACTCGCTTCATCTTGGAACCTCCGTTCCTTCGTGTCCAGCCATCGAAAAAAAATCAGTCTTAAACGTATCACCAGACGCTCCACCTTGGGCGTTTTAGGAATTGGAATCCCCAGTGGTTTCTGGGCGACCGCCATCGAACCCAACCTCCTTTCCATCACTCGCAAAGAACTCTCTCTTCCCCGATGGCCAAAGGCCCTTGACGGATTCCGGGTTGCACAAGTCACCGACGTCCACTACCGCCCGGGCTCCGACGACAAGCTCATAGCGAAGGTCAAAAATGCTCTCGAGGAGGAAAAACCCGACCTCATCACCGTGACCGGAGATTTTGTCATCAATAATCCCTCTTCCCTCCCGGAATTTTGTAACGCTTTTCAGGGCGTATCCGCCTCCCATGGCGTCATCGCCAGCCCCGGAAATCACGACCGCTGGTATTACACTAACCATACTTTAAAAAAACAAATCGAGGGTGCCGGCATGACTTATCTGCGTAACGCCGGAACAAATCTTCACATCAAAGGAGAACGGATTTTTGTCAACGGGCTCGATTCAATTTGGGGAGGACAACCACGCCCTGAAAAGGCCTGGAAAGGACATCAGAAAAACGACCCCGTCATCTCTCTCGTCCACGAGCCTGACCCATTCGATGATCTCCACCGCACCCGCCCTCTTGATCTCCAGCTTTCCGGGCACACCCACGGGGGACAATGCCGCATCCCCCTTATTGGCTATGCCCCGGTCAAGGTCAAATACGGCCGGAAATTCATCTACGGTCACTTCCAAAAAGGAGCCTCCCAGCTCTTTGTCGGACGGGGCCTCGGTACTGTCGGATTAAGGGCGCGCTTCGCCTGCGCACCTGAACTCGTCATTTTGACACTTCGCGCATCTTGACCAATAAAGCCGATAGCTCGACAGGATCGTTCACAGGGAGCTGGCAGGTTTGGCCGACACAATAATAAGCCGTCGCTTTCTCATCGATTGAAGTCAATCCTGACGTAAACTCACTAACCGGACCTTCGGTTCCCAAAACGAGACGATGAGGATCAAAATCCGCTACCGCCGCACTCAGCATCGCGGCCCGGCCCTTTTCACCAGCGATCACCAGCCGACCTGGCTTCTCAAGGTGGAATTTTAGACTCATGAGCATTTCGCCCATCCCCGATGGCGACTCCTTAATGAGTCCGAGATACGACCGAAGAGTCATTTCAGCCACCTTTTTGAAGTCTGCCCGGCCTGTGATCTCGGACAAGATCGTATATTCACGGGCTGCCACTGAACTCTCGGTAGGAATCGCGCTGTCAAACTGACCCTTTAACCGAAGCACCAAGTCATCCCGCTTCTCTCCCTGGAAAAACCCTCCGTTTTTTTCGTCATAGAAAAGCTGCTTCGCACCCTCCGCAAGCTTCACCGCCAGAACCAGATCATCTTTCTCAAGCGAAGCCTCATAGAGCTTTCGAGTTCCAGCAAGGAACAGAAGGTAACTTTCGGCCTGCACGGTTTCATCACGCTCACCTTCCCGCCAACGATGATAGAGGCGGCCTGCCTTCTCATCCCAAAGCTTCGCTTTTACAAAATTATGCGCCTTGCGTGCAGCCTTGAGATATTTCGGCTCGTTCATCAGCTGACCGGCCCGCGCCATCGCGCCAATCATCAAGCCATTCCATGAGGCCAAAATCTTATCGTCAGTCGCAGGTGCGATCCGCTTAGCCCGAACTCTCGTCAACTTCTTCAAGATCTCCCCCACCGCCTTCTCTTCCTCAGCCGAAAGGCTCTCACGTGGTTTCTTGAAATGGAGGATGTTCTGGTTCTTCAAAGGCTCGGGATCGCTGTGATCGATAAAGTTGCCCCCATCCGTGACGCCTAAAACTTCCTGAGCCACCTTCATTTCATCGGCACTCAGCACGTCGCGCAACTGACTGACTGTCCAACAGAAACACTTCCCCTCCTTGCCTTCACTTTGAGCATCTTGGGCGCAGTAGAATCCCCCTTCCGGATGGGTCAAATCACGTAAAACAAAGTCGGCAATTCCTGCCGCAACCTTTCGAAAGGACTCATCTCCCGAAATTTTCCACGCATCAAGGTAGAGCTCCAGCAACTGAGCCTGGTCATAAAGCATCTTCTCAAAATGCGGCACCAACCATTCCCGATCTACCGCATAGCGATGAAAACCGCCCATCACCTGATCATGAATGCCTCCATTCATCATCTTTCGGCAGGTCGTTAAGATCGCGGCCTTCGCCTTTTCGTCGTCAGACTGCAAAAGGAGGCGAAAAACACTGACCTGGGGAAACTTCATTTGCGTTCCCAATCCTCCCCAAGCCGGATCAACCTTCGCCAAGGTCCTCTGAACGCCCTGTTCCACCAGATCGCTGGTCAACTCCCCCGAATTTTCCTTCTGTTTATGTAATTCGCCGAAATACTCCTCCATCCTCTTGTGCATTTCCTTTGATTGCGCGACCACCTCATCTCGGTTCGAAGTCCACACACCGCTAATTTGCTTGAGCACCGTGGAAAATCCCGGTTGGCCATCCCGATCTTCCGGAGGAAAATAAGTTCCGCCAGTCAATGGCTTTAGATCAGGGGTTAGAAACATATTCAGAGGCCATCCTCCATTCTGCTGCGACATCGCTTGAAAGGCCGTCATATAGACTTGGTCGACATCTGGTCTCTCCTCCCGGTCCAGTTTGATCGATACGAAGTGCTTGTTCAAAAACGCCGCCACCTCCTTATTCTCAAAGGATTCACGCTCCATCACGTGACACCAATGGCAGGTGGAATACCCCACACTTAGGAGAATGAGCTTGTTCTCCTTCTTAGCCTTTTCAAAAGCCTCTTTCCCCCAAGGATACCAATCGACCGGATTGTAAGCATGTTGCAACAAATAGGGAGATTTCTCCTTGGCCAGACGGTTCGGCTTCCCCTCTTTTTCCGCAGAGTCATCGGCCAACGCCGCTCCGCAAAAAACTCCAGCACTCAAAATTGACCCTATAATCTTCGAAATCATGATCAGGAGACTACCTCAGGAGTCAAAAAACGAAATTTTAATTCTTCACCCCCCTCAATCTCCTCTCGGAATCTTCAACAACCAACTGATTATAAGTTATTTTTGTTTTTTCGATAACAACTTACCTTTTCTTCGAAAAAGCTTTCAAAGTGAAAAATCTACTACCGATGAAAACCGCAACTTAGTCGCAGTTTTCATGTAAGGGTAAACAGCAGTTGTCAGCTTCAAACACAGTTTTAGTTTCTAAAGTTGATTGACTCAGCCACAGGGGATCTTCGGCTCCCCTGTAAGGTTTTCACGCACAGCCATTTCAATCCGTCAAAGATGTGCGAAATTCCCGCCATCAGACTTGCCCCCCGGCATCATTCCTCCTTAACTCTCCATCTCTTCGACAAATACCCTCATTTGTCACATTGATTCTTCAGCCATGATTGAAAATATTCGCAAGTATACCGGTCTCATGATCGTCGTTCTCGTCCTCCTGTTCATAGGACTGGTCTTCCTAGGCGATGGTGTCCGTAACTCCTTCGGCAGCAAGCCCGTGATGGAAGTCGCCGGCCAGTCGATTTCCAAAAAAAAATACGACCGACACATGGCCGTTCTCGATCTCCCCCGGGCTCTTCCCAATAACCACTTCCTCCCTCGCGAAACCCGGATTCTTTCCAGCCATTATTTGGGAGATTCGGTAGTCGACTTCCCGAATCTCATGCCGGGTTCAATCGTCGCGCAAATGTCTCAGTATCTGCAGGCTGGCAGTTCTCCTGATAAATTCATCACAAATCGCCTGAACACTCAGAAGGCTGGTCTTGAATACGGAGTCACTCCAAGCAACGATGAAGTGGAAAGCTTCGTCGAAAATGTCCTCTTTGCAGATCCCGAAGGTAACTATGACCAAGAAGCCTACTCGGACTTCATTAAAAATAAGGCCAGTGCCTTCGGAGGAACCCGTGGTTTTAACGACTACATCCGTGATCTTCTCACGGCCCAAAACCTCTCCAAAGTTGTCGGCGGTGGCATTTCCCCTGAAATGGAAACCGTCCGTGCTCTCTATAATACCGAAAAGCAAATCATCAACGCCCAGCAAGTCATTCTTGAATCTGCAACCTATGAGGGAAAAATTTCCCCGACTGAGGAACAACTCAAAGAACACTACGAAGCGAACAAGGAAAACTATAAATCAGACGAACTCCGAAGCATTTCATACGTTTTTGTTGAGCCCGATTGGAAAGCGACCCTCGAAAAAGTAAGCGCCCAAAAGAAGGTCGCCGAAGAAGCGGCCAAAGCCGTTCGTGAAAAGCAAGAAGAAGCACGTAAAAAGGCCGAAGAAGAAGCCAAAAAAGCAAACGACGCCAACAAGCCCAAACCTGCTGAGACTACGGATCCAAAGCCTGAAAACCCAACGCCTGCCGAAACTCCAGATTCTGAATCCCCCAAGCCAGCTGAAACCACCGCCCCTGCCGAAACTGGATCTCAGGGTGATCCCGGCCAGCCCGGTGATCCCGCTCCCGCACCAACTCCGGAAGCGCCCACCCCCGCCACCACTCAGCCGGGGACTACTGGGAATCCACTCATCGCGAAGCCTAATATTGACGACGGCGGCGGTCCCATATCGGTGCCCCCGGGACAACCGAATGCCACCACGACCCAGCCTATTCCAGCTCTACCGAAGACTGCTAAAGAGAAGCTCAACGGCGCCGAGAAAAAGCAGGCCATCGAAACTGAGATCCCCAGAGTCAACGAGTTCTTCCAGGAACTGGCCGACAATCTCGGCCGGGACTTCGAAAAACTTGCCGCCAAACACGGACTCAAGGTCATCAAAACCGGCCTATTTTCCAAAGTGAACTCTCCGAAGGAACTCAACGTATCCATCCAAAACAGCAACATTGGAAAACTTTCGGATTCCATCTTTCTTCTCCCTGCCGTCGGCGATCCGGATGAGAAGCTGAGCGATCCTCACCAGACTCCCGATGGTTGGTTTATCGGACGACTAGACGAAGTGACAGAGTCCACCCCTCTCAGCTTCGAAGAAGCCCGCACCAAGGTCTCGATTGACCTCAAGAAGAAGCTCGCCAGAGAGCAAATGGTTGCGGACGCTAAGGCCCTTCACGAAAAACTTTCCCCTGCCCTTGAGTCAGGAAAAACCTTCGAAGAGGCCGCAAAAGAAGCCGGCCAAAAAATCGTCAAACTCGATGCCTTGAAAGAAACCGGATCATTCCAGGGTCAACGCTTCCCGAATCCTCCTGCATTTGACGCTGCCAAATTCACGAACCCCGGTGAACTCGCTCCTCTCGAATTCTCTCCTTCCGAAGAAGAAGCCAGCCGCGCCCTCGTCGTTTTCGTTGAGAAGCGCGAGGTCACCAAGAATGATGAATATCTCACAGGCCTCGAGGATAGCTTCAAAGGACTTTCCGACGTCACCCGACTCATCGCCTTCGAAAACTGGCTCAACGACCGCTACGCTGAGAGCGAAGTCGTACCTCCCCAACTCGCTGAACAATAATTCCACAATGGCCGATACTCATTCCCGCGACGAGGTCTTTGACGAGGGCAACACCCACCTCGCTCTCGGGGAACTAGAGAAGGCCGAATCAGCCTACCGCAGGGCCGTTGCGTTGGACGATAATTTCTTTGATGGATGGCAGGCCCTTGGCATGAGCCTCCTTAAGCTTGAAAAAGTCAAAGAAGCCATTGGCTGTGGCATCAAAGCGACGCTCCTCGAACCCGACGACCTCCTTGCCTGGACCGGGCTCTCTCAAATGTATGTCCGCGACGGCCAAATCGCCGAAGCCGAGCATGCCAAAGGAAATGCCCGCATCCTCTCCATGGGAGGAAAAGTGACCAACCTTGGTAAATCTTAATCATCCACCGTTTTTTCCAAAATGTTCTTTGTCACCACTGCTATCGACTACCCAAATGGCAAACCCCACATCGGGCACGCCTACGAAAAAGTCCTGGCCGACGTCCTCACCCGTTACCAGCGATTCAAAGGCGAAGAGGCTTACTTTCTAACAGGCGTCGATCAGCACGGCCAGAAGATGGTGAAAACGGCCGAAGCTGAAGGAGTCAACGTCGCCACCCTCGCCAAGCGTAACACCAAAGGATTCATCAAGCTCTGGGATAAACTCGGCGTCCACTATGATGGCTGGGCCGAGACCATTGACGATCACCACAAATCCTGCGTCCAGGCCATCCTCACCGATCTCAAGGAAAAAGGAGCTCTTTATAAGAAATCCTACGCCGGTTTCTACTCGGTTCGCCAAGAGCAATTCCTCACCGACCGCGACCGCAACGAACAAGGCGAATTCGGCCTCGAATGGGGCGAAGTCATGGAGATTGAAGAAGAAAACTGGTATTTCAAACTCTCAGACCACGCCGACTGGCTCCGCTCCACCGTCGAAAATGACGACCTCAAAATCATTCCTGAATTCCGTAAAACCGAAGTCGTCAACGCCATCGAACGCACCGGCGCCACCGACCTTTGCATTTCCCGTCCAAAAGACCGTCTCTCCTGGGGCATCCCCCTTCCTTTCGATCCTGACTTCGTCACCTACGTCTGGTTCGATGCCCTCATCAACTACATCTCCTTCGCCGGATATCGTAAGCCCGAAGACTCCGAACTTCCGGAGTTTTCCACCCTTTGGCCCGCCGACCTTCAGATCATCGGCAAAGACATCCTCGTTCCCGCCCATGCCGTTTACTGGCCCTGTATGCTCCACGCCATGGGCTTCGAGGCTTCCGATATGCCCACGCTCCTCGTCCACGGCTTCTGGAATATCCGCGGCGATAAAATGTCCAAATCCCTCGGCAACATCGTCGATCCTGCCGAACTCGCAGACAAGTTCGGCCCCGAAACTCTTCGCTACTACCTTTGCCGTGACATCCGTTCAGGGAAGGACAGCGACTTCGACATCGAACGGCTTGTTATGCTCTTCAATACCGAGCTCGCCAACGACCTCGGCAACCTTCTCAACCGGTCCATCAACATGACCAAGGGCTTTTGCAACTCCACCATCAGTGCAACCGATACCGACGATGCAGAGGACATCGCCCTGCGCGAATCACTCGCTAAAACCACCGCCGCCTACAGGAACGCCATGGACAATTGCGAGGTCTCCGAAGCCCTCCAAGCAATCAACGACCATGTCACCCATTGCAACGGCTATCTCGAACGCCACAAGCCTTGGGAGATGAAGAAAGACGAGATCAAGCTCCCCCGTGTCGGAGAAGTCCTTTCTCACACCGCCGAGTCCTGCGCTCACCTCGCCATTCTCCTCCGCCCAATCTTACCCAATGCTGCCGAAAAAATCTTCGGCCAGCTCAAAAAGGAAGACCTTGCCGACCTAACTATCGACGAGCTCAAATGGGGCCTCCTTGAAGCAGGGCACCAAACCGGCAAACCAAAGCCCGTCTTCCCCCGTATCCACATCGAGGAGCCAACCACGTAGATCCAATACCTCCTTATCCCCTTAACCAAGGCCAACCTCACACCAGCCCCACGCAATGCATGGGGTTTCCCGTTGTCACTATCAGGTTGGCTAAAAGCCAACGTCATAAATCCCGCTTTATGACGTTTCCCTCCTAAAAATCTCCGCCTAACCTTTCGCGTGCTTTTCGACAACCGTATCGCTGAACTCCGCGCGGAACTCACGCGCCATAATCAACTCTACTACCAGGACGCGAAACCCGAAATCCCGGACGCCGGATACGACCGTCTTTTCCGCGAACTTGAAGATCTCGAAAAAGCCCATCCCGAACTTCACGATCCCAATTCCCCCACCCAACGCGTCGGCGGCACACCTCTTGATGCCTTTGAGCAACGCCCGCATCTCCTCCCCATGCTTTCCATCGACGACCTCTTCGACGAAGAAGAAGTCGCCGAATTTTTCAAGCGCCTCCAAAAAGGCCTCGCTCTCGAAACCATCCCTCTCACCGTCGAACCAAAAATCGACGGCGTCGCCTGTTCTCTCGTCTATCGCGACGGCGCTCTCGAATACGCCCTCACCCGCGGCGATGGCACCCGTGGGGACGATATTTCCCAAAACGTCCGCACCATCCGGAACATCCCCCTCACTCTCAAAAACGCTCCTCCGCTTCTCGAAGTCCGTGGTGAAGTCTTCATGCCCTCCGAGGGCTTCGCCAGGCTCAACGAGCAACGTGACGAGGAAGGTCTCGATACCTTCGCTAACCCTCGCAACGCCACTGCCGGCACCCTGAAATCTCTCAACCCAAGGACCGTTGCCGCCCGTCCGCTCGCCTTCCTCGCCCACGGCCTCGGCGATCACGAGGGCACCGACATGCAAACCGAGGACAACTTCCGAGAACTTCTCGAACGCTTCCAAATCCCCTGCAACGCCCCCATCTGGCACGTCGAAACTCTCGAGAAAGTTCTCGCCGCTATCCGCGAGCTCGATGTCAAGCGCCACGACCTCGGCCATGGCACCGATGGCGCTGTCATCAAGGTCCTCGACTTTGACCAGCGTGAGACCCTCGGCTTCACCTCCCGTGCCCCCCGCTGGGCCGC
>TARA_B110000037_G_scaffold34060_1_pt1 | contig 15344 bp, 10 predicted proteins | sample TARA_B110000037 | Tara Oceans TARA_B110000037 (sample SAMEA4397196) | marine metagenome | biome: Polar Biome; feature: [MIX] marine epipelagic wind mixed layer (ENVO:01000061); material: water (ENVO:00002006), including particulate matter (ENVO:01000060) such as... | depth 10-100 m
CCTCTTTTATTGCTTTTGAAAATCAGATTTCATTAGACAACACTTTTGTGCACGACATGCGCACAGAAGCCATCAAACGCTTTGAAACTGAAGGCTTCCCTGCCAAGAAAGATGAGGCTTGGAAATATACATCCCTAAAGAAAGTCTTAAAACAAGATTTTAGTGTGTTTGCAAAAAAAGAATTCGCTGTTGAATATAAAGATGTTCAACCTTATTTTATACATGATATTGACAGTTACAAAATTGTATTTGTAGATGGTAAATATGCCTCTCACCTCTCGGAAACCACGCATGAAGGGATTGATATTTGTTTAATGTCAGCAGCCTTAAGTAAACCTAAGTACCAGGTTGTAATTGAGAATTATTTCAACAAAATAGCTGAAAAAGATAGCTTAACATCCTTGAATACTGCATTTTCAAATGAAGGTGCTTATATTCATATCACCAAAAATAAGTTGGTTGAAAAACCAATTCAAATCATTCATTTTTCTACAGGAAGTGAAGTAGCACTTTTACTTCAACCTAGAAATTTAATTGTGGTTGATGAGAATGCACATGTTCAGATTATAGAACGCCATCAAAGCCTTACAGACAATCCAAGCTTGACCAACAGTGTCACCGAAATATTTGCTGCCAAACGCGGAATTGTTGACTATTATAAGGTTCAAAACGACAAAGAAAATGCGTCACTTATCGACAGCACTTTTATAGACCAAGAAAGAGAAAGCCATGTATCGGTCCACACCTTTAGTTTTGGAGGCAAATTGACCCGAAATAATTTGAACTTTTATCAGAACGGGGAATATATTGATTCTACTTTAAATGGTGTCACTATTATTGGAAACAAACAACATGTTGACCACAACACTTTGGTACATCACATTGAACCCAATTGTGAAAGCCATCAAGATTATAAAGGTATTTTTGGCGATAGCTCTATAGGAGTCTTTAATGGAAAAGTACTTGTTAATAAAGAAGCTCAAAAAACAAATGCATTTCAGGCTAATAATAATCTACTTATTAGTGACAAAGCAAGCATCAACACCAAACCTCAATTAGAGATTTTTGCAGATGATGTGAAGTGCTCTCACGGCTGTACCATTGGACAATTGGACGAAAATGCTCTGTTTTATTTACGTGCAAGAGGAATTCCCGAAAAAGAAGCCAAGGCCCTTTTGATGTATGCCTTTGCAAATAACGTTCTGGAAAGTGTAAAGATCCCACAACTTAAAAATAGAATAAACGCCTTAATTGCCGACAAGTTAGGAGTTAATATAGGATTTGATTTATAATGAAGGAGCTGAATTCAAATACCCCTTTTGATGTTGAAAAAATCCGAAAGGATTTTCCAATACTCTCAAGAACTGTCAATGGGAAACCATTAATATATCTTGACAATGCGGCAACATCACAAACTCCACAATATGTCATTGATGTCATTGTCGATTATTATTCTAATTATAATTCCAATATTCATAGAGGGGTTCATAGTCTAAGTCAGGAAGCCACAGACAAATACGAAAATGCTCGCCAAACCATTCAAAAACATGTAAATGCGGCGCAGCTACATGAAATTATTTTTACTTCAGGCACCACACACAGTATTAATTTAGTAGCCAATGGATTTGCAAGTTTTTTAAACGAAAAAGATACTGTTTTGGTCTCAGCACTCGAGCACCACAGCAATATAGTACCTTGGCAAATGCTTTGCGAAAAAACCAAAGCGACCTTAAAAGTCATTCCAATGACTTCGGAAGGCGCCTTGGACATATCTGCTTATGAAGACTTGTTACTTTTAAATCCAAAATTGGTTTTTGTAAACCATATTTCCAATGCCTTAGGAACGATTAATCCTATTAAGGAAATGATACAAAAAGCACATTCTGTAGGAGCTGCAGTGTTGGTTGACGGCGCACAAGCATGTCCACATATCAAACCAGATGTTCAAGATTTAGATGTCGATTTTTATGTAACCTCTGGTCACAAAATGTGCGGTCCTACTGGTGTAGGAATGCTGTACGCAAAAGAATCATGGCTGCATAAATTACCACCATATCAGGGAGGTGGCGAAATGATCGCTGAAGTAACCTTTGAAAAAACAACCTATGCAGATCTGCCTCATAAGTTTGAAGCAGGGACTCCAAACATTTGTGGAGGTATCGCTTTTGGAGCTGCAATTGACTATATGAATTCAATCGGTTTTGAGGTTATTGCTGCTTATGAGAACGAACTTTTAGAGTATGCTACCGAGAAATTAAACACCATTGAAGGCATGCAAATCTATGGTCCGAAAATAGAAAAAACTTCGGTTATTTCCTTTAATATTGAAGGGGTTCATGCTTACGACCTTGGCACTATCGTTGACAAACTTGGGATAGCCATTCGAACTGGTCAACACTGTGCCCAACCCATCATGGATTTCTTTAAAGTTTCTGGGACTGCCAGAGCTTCATTTTGTTTTTACAATACTAAAAAAGAGATAGACACTTTTGTGGAAGGGGTTAAAAAAGCGGCCATGATGTTGCGTTAGTTTAGATTTTAGTATATTTAAAAAAACAATAAATATTAGACACATGAAACTATTTGTCGCCTGTTTTACATTAATTGCCCTAGCTACTAACTGTAATTCAAAAAAAACAGCCCTAAACAACAGCAACGAAAATACTTCACAACAAAGTACGGTGACCATTTCTTACAGTGCGCATACACGTGGATTTTTTCAAGAACTTATTCTAAAACAAAACAGCCTCACGGAATTCAAAGATCACGAAAAAACAAATGCTATTTCGAGTACTTTAGACGCAAAAGATTGGGATGAATGTGTAGCGTTATTAGCAAACATTAATCTAAAAACTTTACCGAATTTAAAATCTCCAACAAATTACAGACAGTATGATGGTGCGCCATTCGCCCAATTAACAATCATTCAAAAAGGAGACACGATTCAATCGAGTGGTTTTGATCATAAATATCCTCCTGCGGAACTAAAGCCATTGGTAGAACACATATTATCTCTACAAGAAGATTAAAATTCCCATTTAAGAATTGTATTTTTGCATTATGAAAATTGAAACGATACAAGCGGATTTAATAGATGAGTTTTCCATGTTTGACGATTGGATGGACCGCTATGAACACATGATTGATTTAGGGAAATCACTTCCTCTGATTGATTCGAAATTCAAAACTGAAGACAATATTATAAAAGGATGTCAGAGTAAAGTATGGCTTCATGCCGATCTAGAAAATGAAAAAGTCGTGTTTTCTGCTGATAGTGATGCCATTATAACCAAAGGTATTGTTGCTATTTTAATTCGTGTATTTTCGAATCAAAGTCCCAACACAATACTAAATACAACGACGGATTTTATTGACGAAATAGGACTTAAAGAACACTTATCTCCTACCCGAGCTAACGGATTGGTGAGCATGGTTAAAAAAATAAAAATGTATGCACTTGCATACCAAACACAACTAGGATTATGAGTACCGAGAAAATTGATGTAAATGCTTTAGGAGAAAAAATAGTACGTGTAATAAAAACTATTTTTGATCCAGAAATTCCAGTAGATATTTATGAATTAGGACTGATTTACGACGTATTCGTCAACGAAGATTATGAAGTAAAAGTATTGATGACCTTAACCACACCGAACTGTCCTGTTGCGGAAACACTCCCTTTAGAAGTGGAAGAAAAAATTAAATCTTTGGATGCTGTAAAAGATGCAGAAGTCGAAATTACGTTTGACCCACCATGGACTCAAGAATTAATGAGTGAAGAGGCTAAACTAGAACTTGGAATGCTGTAATTATGGCGAGTGGTGAAATTGTAAATCGTGTTGCCAACAGTGCTCTTGTCACAATTGATTTAGAGGATTATTATCCTAAAGGAGCGCGCGTTTGTTTTGACATCAAGGATTGGCTATATGAAGGCTTGGTACTTCGTGAAAAAGAATTCAGATCGTTTGTAAACACCCACGATTGGTCGGCTTATAAAGATCAATTCATTGCGTTGCATTGCACCTCTGATGCCATCATTCCTGGCTGGGCTTTTATGTTGATCAGACTGCAACTTTCTGGCATTGCCAAACAAGTTGTTATAGGCGACTTAGAAGCCTTAGAAACAACTTTATATCAAACAATTATTTCTGATTTAGACCTTAATTTCTGTGAAAATAAACCGGTTATTATTAAAGGTTGTTCTAACAAGCCCGTGCCACAAAATGCCTATCTTTTTTTGATTGACAAATTACAACCCATTGCAAAATCCATCATGTATGGCGAGGCCTGTTCATCGGTGCCTTTATTTAAAAAATAAAATAAGGATTCTTTCCTTCACATGTTTCGATAGTGTCCAATTTTATATATTTGCATCTAATTTAAAACCCCAAAACCTACAAACCTATGAAAAAACTTATCTTACTTTTTGCTCTTAGTATTCAACTTCAAAGTCTTTATGCCCAAGAAACTCACGAAACAACTGCCTGGTCTAGAAGCGGAACATTTACATTTTTATTAAACCAATCTGCATTTGAAAACTGGGTCGCCGGAGGCGTCAGTAGTGTTTCTGGAACTGTAGGTATCAACTATGATGTGAACTATTTTAAAGACGATTGGTCTTGGGACAACAAAATCATAGCGTCTTTTGGAATTACAAAAATTAAAGATCAAGACACTCAAAAATCTGATGACCGCTTGGAATGGAATTCAGTCCTCGGAAAAAAAGCATCAGGTTATTGGTATTACTCTGGATTCATTAATTTTAAAACACAGTTTACAGATGATTTAGACAGTGATACGGAAGGGCCAACAAAATTTTTATCTCCTGGATACCTACAAATTGGACCTGGTATGCTTTGGAAAAAAAGCGAAAATTTAAAGGTGAATATCGCACCTACCACGAGCAAATTAATTGTTGTTGATAAAAACCTCACTCTCCCTAATGCAGCTTATTTTGGTGTGGAAGAAGGGAAAAGTACCCGCTTTGAGTTTGGAGCTTCTATAGGCGCCTATTATAAGTTTGATTTGATGAAAAATATTTCAATGGAAAACATTTTGAATCTGTATTCAAATTATTTGGAAGACCCACAAAATGTTGATCTAGATTACACCATGAATTTAGTTATGAATATTAACAAATACATCTCAACCACGCTGGCATATCAAACCATTTATGATGACAACGCTTTTGAAGGCTTACAAACGCGACAAGTGTTTGGATTGGGAGTGAATTATAATTTCTAAGAAAAACCATCTTTAAAGGGGGCTGAAAACAGCATATCTGTCATGACAAAGCAAGGTCTTTTTAGCCCTTTATTTACTCCATAATTTCTTCATAATCGGGATATAAAAACCGATTGTATGGAAAGCGTTTTACGTGAATTTCTCGAACCGCATCATACACACGTTTTCTGAAATCCTCTAAGTTTTCTTTATTTAGTGCAGAGATGAACAACGAATTTTTACCAATTTTTGACATCCATGTGGACTTCCATTCCTCCAAAGAATAATGAGCTCCGGTACGAACCGCTATCAAATCTGTGTCATCAAAAGGTTCCGCTTCATAAGCATCAATCTTATTAAACACCATAAGTGTTGGCTTGTCCAACGCATTAATTTCTCCTAAAATAATATTTACAGACGCAATATGATCTTCAAAATTTGGATGTGAAATATCAACAACATGCAGTAATAAATCTGATTCTCGAACCTCATCCAATGTACTCTTAAATGAATCGACCAATTGTGTTGGCAACTTTCTAATAAACCCAACGGTATCACTCATCAAAAAGGGCAAATTTCTGACCACCACTTTTCGAACAGTTGTATCTAGCGTTGCAAATAATTTATTTTCAGCAAACACATCCGACTTGCTAATGACATTCATTAAAGTTGATTTCCCAACATTTGTATAGCCTATAAGAGCCACACGAACCATGGCGCCTCTATTGCTTCGTTGAATAGACATTTGCTTGTCAATTTTTTTAATCTTGGCCTTTAAAAGTGCTATTTTCTCTCTTACAATACGGCGGTCTGTTTCAATTTCCGTTTCTCCAGGTCCACGCATTCCAATCCCCCCTTTTTGACGTTCGAGGTGCGTCCACATTCCTTTTAATCGGGGTAATAAATATTCGCATTGTGCCAATTCAACCTGGGTTCGGGCATAACTTGTTTGTGCACGTTGTGCAAAAATATCTAATATAAGATTGGTACGATCTAAAACTTTACAGTTTAATATTTTACTAATATTTCGTTCTTGAGCGGAAGACAACTCGTCATCAAAAATGGCAGTGCCAACTTTGTGTTCTTCAATATACAGACGCAGCTCCTCCATTTTACCTGTTCCAATAAAGGTTTTGGGGTTGGGCTTGTCCATTTTTTGAGTGAAACGTTTGAGCACTTCCCCACCAGCAGTATAAGTCAAAAATTCAAGCTCCTCCAAGTATTCTTCAGACTTAGTTTCGTCTTGTAATTTTGTAATCACACCTATTAAAACAGCTTTTTCTAAACTGACAACTTTTTTCTCAATCATATAAACGTATTGGTCAAAGGTAAAAATTAATAGCTAGACTGAATCATTCAAAATTTAATTATTTTAAGAGGAATGAAATCTAATTAAATGCGTTTAATCGATTTAATTTGCGTTTAATCGATTTATTAAGATTCTGTTAATTTTTACTTAAAAAAAACAACTAACTTCACTGTCTAACCAATTTAATATTATGAAAAAGATTATTTTAATATTTTTCGCATTTTTTGCGTTCAATTTCCAAATTAATGCACAATCAATAATAAATATAACGACATCTGGTGGCAGTTATCCTACTGAAAAATGGGTAAGTGTCACTACAGAAGCTAATGGCGGAGGCACCCAAGTTTGGGGGCAAGGAGATGGAACTTATGGCAATGGTTCTAGTTTGATTAACGAAGATATTGACCTGCCTGCCGGGACTTACTATGTCAACTGTTATGACAGCTACTCTGATGGTTGGGATGGCACATTAATTTCAGTGACATCTTATGGAGTCCTTTTGGGAAATAATGGAGGAACTTCTCCAAGTGACCCAGCCACCAATGACAGCAATGGTTCATGGGAAACTCCTGAAGCCGAGCTCGAAGCCTCATTTCAAATTGTGGTAACAAGTCCTCCATCCTGTTTGACCCCTGCAGATTTAGCATTAACTAGCTCAACACCCAACTCAGCAGACTTAAGTTGGACCGCAGGTGCTACTGAAACTGCCTGGAATATTGAATATGGTGCTGAAGGATTTGCTCAAGGTGCAGGTACTACGGATTCAGCAACAACGACAACTTATAGCCTTACGGGGTTGAGTTCTAATACGAACTATGATTTTTATATACAATCAGATTGTGGAGATTCCACCAGTAGTTGGGTAGGTCCTTTTGAATTTACTACAAATCCTGGTTGTGGAGACACCCTTTTTGATTCTGGAGGGGCTACTGGAGATTACTCAAGTAATGACCTCACAACAGTTACCGTGTATCCTGACAATGCGGGGAATCTTGTCACGTTTACCTTTGTTAATTTTGAAACGGAAGCTAACTATGATTTCCTAACGGTTTATGATGGACCAGACATTACGTCTAACGAATTAGGAAGCTTTTCTGGATCTACCATTCCAGACCCTATCACGTCCTCACATCCAACAGGCGCTTTGACCTTTGTGTTTGATAGTGATGGTTTTGTAAATGATCCTGGATATGAAATTTTAATTTCTTGCTCACCAGCACCTTCTTGTCTTCAAGTAAGTGATTTGGTGGTGTCAACAGCTACGGGAAGTACCGCTGATATATCTTGGACTGCAAATAATGGAGAAACTGCTTGGGAGTATGTAATACAAGCTCAAGGCACGGGTGAGCCAACCACTGCAGGAGTTGCAATCACAACAAACCCTTATACAATTACCGATTTAGTTTCTTCAACAGATTATGAAGTGTTTGTAAGAGCTATTTGTGATGGTACAGACCCAAGTCCTTGGAGAGGCCCAGTTAACTTTACTACATCCTATCTTTGTGGAGACACAATGTATGATTCTGGTGGAGCTACGGGAGATTACTCCAGTAATGACCTCACAACAGTTACCGTGTATCCTGATAATGCGGGAAATCTTGTCACGTTTACCTTTCTTAATTTTGAAACGGAAGCTAACTGGGATTTCCTAACAGTTTATGATGGACCAGATATTGAATCAACAGAAGTAGGAAGCTTTTCTGGATCTACCATTCCAGACCCTATTTCTTCGACACATCCAACAGGCGCTTTAACTTTTGTGTTTGACAGTGATGGTTCTGTAAATGACCCTGGATATGAAATTTTAATCTCTTGCTCACCAGCACCTACTTGTCTTCAAGTGAGTGATTTGACCGCTACTAATACGACAATAAATTCAGTAGAGTTAGGCTGGACAGCTTACAACTCTGAAGTTTTGTGGAATATAGAGTATGGTCCTGCTGGATTTACGCAAGAAACAGGAACAACCATTGTAGCAAATTCAAATCCTTTTACATTAACTGGATTAGACAACAACGCCACTTATGATTTTTATGTCCAAGCCGACTGTGGAGATGGAGATACGAGTGCATGGGTAGGGCCTTTGAGCTTTACAACACTTCCAGTACCCTTTACGATGCCAGGATGTTTTGATTTTGAAGATGGAATCTTAGGAGCTAATGCAGCCTTATCATCAGATATTTATTCGGATGCTAGCATAGACGCTGGAGCTGCGGCATTCGCTTCAGATTTTGGAATCCTTCTTACTGGTGGTGATAGTGGTACTGGATGGTCTGGTGGTTCTACCTCTACTACAGAAACTGAAGCTTGGGTTGATAACGTTACACACCAATCGGCAGTGAGTATGACTGTAGATGCAATCGCTGAAACCATTGTTGTTTTGACTTTTGACTTAAAACAAACTTACAGCTACGGGGCTACCTACTCAAACTTTAGAGTAACGGTGAATGGCGCCCAAATTGGAGCCACTCTAAGACCAACAACTGCTGATGCGGATCCTTTTGTAAATCAATACTACGATTTAAGTGCCTTTGCAGGCACAAGTTTTGATTTAAGACTTGAGCACAGTGGAAAATATAACGCAGCTTACTCGTCGCCTGGCGATCAATCTCTGATTGACAATATCTGTATTACCGCTCCAACTTGTACGCAGCCTGGAGCAGCAATAGCAGAAGCTATTACTACTTCAAGCGCCACTATTAACTGGACAGCAGGTGCAGCTGAAACCTCTTGGAATATTGAATATGGTACTGCTGGATTTACACAAGGAACAGGAGTTACAGATACGACTACGGCAACAACTTATGACTTAAGTGGACTAGAGTCCAATACAACCTATCATTTTTATGTACAAGCAGATTGTGGTACAACAACAAGTGATTGGGTAGGTCCTCTAGTCTTCACTACGGCCCCTGGTTGTGGCGATGTACTTTTTGATTCTGGAGGTGCGACTGGAAATTATGCGAATAATGAATCAACAACGGTTACTATATTTCCTGAAACTGCAGGAGATCTAGTCACGTTTACCTTCCTAAATTTTGATATCGAAGCAGGATGGGATTTCTTTACTGTTTACAATGGACCAGACACATCCTCAGAGGAATTAGGAACCTTTAGTGGAGCAACTATTCCGGACCCAATTTCATCTACTGATGCGACTGGCGCCTTGACCTTTTTATTTACCAGTGATGGTTTTGTGAATGATCCAGGATATGAAATTTCAATCTCTTGTGCACCTGCACCGAGTTGTTATCCTCCTACTGGACTGACGATTTCTAACATTTCTGGAAGTACAGCTGATTTTGATTGGACTGCAGGAACCGGAAATAGCTCTTGGGAATATGTACTAGTTCCAACAGGTGATCCTGCCCCAACTGGAAATGGGACTGCTGCAACAGTGACGTCAACACAATTTACAGGACTGGATTTTGAAACTACCTATGATGCCTATGTACGTGCAGATTGTGGTACTGAAGATGGTTTTTCTACATGGGTTGGCCCTGTAACCTTTACAACTACACAACAAACAAATTATACTGTGGACTGTGCATCGGGAGCACCTGTTAACATAAACTATTGTTATACAAGTAATGAAACCATGTTTTGGGTATTCACCTCTACAACTGGCTATCCTTTAACAATAACTTTTAATGCGGGTACTATAGAAGGGTTTTATGATGACATTACTATATACGACGGACTTGATAACTCAGGGACGGTGTTGTTTAACAACAATACGAACGATTTGGATGATTTAGAAGGTCTGGTTATTGAATCGACCTCAACATCCATGTATATAGAAGTAGAGTCCGATGGAAGTGGCAATTGTGATGGAAGTACTTTCTACACCCCTTGGGATTTTGATGTTAGTTGTAAATCTTGTATTACTCAAACAGTTGATTTTGTTGTCTTAGGGGACTGTGCAGTAAGTCAAGATTTTTATATTGATGTGGATGTTTCTGATTTAGGGACTGCAACATCGGTAGTTATTTCAGACAACTTGGCAAGTGAGGAACAGACGGTGACTAGCACGGGTGTGGTTACATTTGGACCGTACACTGCAGGAGTTAATGTTTTAATCTCTGCCATAAACAACGATGATAACTCTTGTGTGGTCAATAGTGGAGCCTTAACCTTTTTGTGTCCACCACCTCCAAACGAGTGTTCTATTATATATGCTGGAGAAGACACTACATTTTGTGAAGGAACTAGCACTAGCCTAACAGCTACTTACCATCTTTTAGGACAAGACACTTCATCTTATGAAGTTAATTTACAACAAGGCTGTCCAATGCCAGTACTGACTGGTGGAACACCAACAAGTTTGGATATTGACGATACATGGTCTGACATTATTGACCTAGGATTTGAGTTTTGTTTCTTTGGAGAAACTTACGATCAAATTTTAATTGGATCAAACGGAGTACTCTCTTTTGAATTAGAAAATGCAGAGGGCGGAAATGGCTATGCTTTAAACACAGGTGACACTTTACCCAACAATTCAAATTCGACCTTATCAGAAGCAAACATATTTGGAGTTGGACATGATATTGATCCTTCTGTTTGTGGAGATATCAATTATGTCGTATTGGGTGCAACACCATCTCGACAATTTGTAGTCAACTATTCGGAAGTCTGTCATTTTGGATCTGCTTGTAATGATAACAAATCTAGTTCACAAATTATTCTTTATGAATCTTCTAACGCAATTGATGTAAATATTTACGACAAACCAACTTGTACCTCTTGGAATAGTGGGAATGCTGTTGTTGGAGTTCAGAACGTACCAGGAACAGTAGCGTTTACTCCTCCAGAAAGAAACACAGGTGTTTGGGATGCAACAGATGAATTTTGGAGGTTTACACCTTCCTTAGGTGACCCTGATTTCACAATTGAATGGTTTGACGGAGAAACGTCTATAGGAACTGGTGAAACCGTAACAGTAGCACCAACTGAAACAACTGTATATACCGCAGCAATTACTTATAGCCTTTGTATTGGTGGCACAGCTACCATAACAGATGATGTAGAAGTCGGTATTAATCCAAGTCCAGAACCTGTTCCAACTGAAAGCACCGTTTTTCGTTGTTCAGATGTAGACAGTGTTTTGGAAGTAACTGTTTCTAATTCAGATGTTTTAGATACGATGACGTATTATTGGACCTATGATGGTGTTGATGTACAAGCAGGCTCTGACAATACTTATTTAGTCCCTGCTGGTTCAGATCAAATTGGCGAATATCTTGTCACTGTAATTGATGAAAGAGACTGTTTTGGTGAAACTACCATTACTTTGGTCGCTGGCGAGACACCTCAACTTGAAGATGATACTGTTTTCAGAAAATGTATGAACGAGGACGTAGAACTTTCAGTAAACGTTCTAAATGCAGATCTTTTAGGAAGTGATCTTGAATATATTTGGTATATTGGTGGAACAGAAGTTCAATCAGGTCCAGATTATTCATATACACATACTGCAGGACAAGCACTAGGATTTGTGGAAGTTGTAGTTATGGACCTAGTGACGACGTGTGAAGCATCGACACTAATTGAAGTCGCTAGCTATATGAATGCTAATTGTGTGGATATCCCGCAAGGACTTTCTCCAAATGGCGATGGTGTTAATGACTGTCTTATGTTAGATCACTTGGAAGCATCTGATAATATTATCAAGGCTGAAATATATAACAGATACGGAGTGAAGGTGTTTGAATTGAATGATTACACAAACCAATGGTGTGGACAAGATGCGAGTTCTGGAAATTCAGACTCTAACAACTTATTACCTGTTGGAACTTATTTCTATGTGATTCAATTTGGTTCTGGAAGAGCACCAACAACAAGCTGGATATACCTAAATTACTAACCAATATAACAACAAACAATAATGAAAAATTTAGTAATAATTTTATTTACAATACTGTGTGCATTTCAAGTGAATGCACAACAGGATCCACAGTACACGCAGTATATGTATAATATGAATATCATCAATCCAGCTTATACAGGATCAACAGAAGGCTTAGCAGTTGGAGCGTTGTATCGTAGCCAATGGGTTGGACTCGATGGAGGACCAGAAACTTTTACTTTCAACATCCACTCTCCTGTTGGGAAAAATGTTGGTTTAGGGATGTCTATCATATCAGATCAAATTGGCCCTGTAAAGGAAACCAATGCATATGTAGATTTCTCTTATACGATTCCAGTAGGAACCGTTACCAAATTAGCCTTTGGTGTGAAAGGAGGATTTACCTTTCATGATATAGGAATTGCAGAAAGTCAAATTACCCTCGTTGACCAAGGAGATCCATTTTTTGCAAATGCAATCAACGAAACAACTCCTAATGTTGGGGCAGGCGTGTATTTTTACAAGCCAAGTAAATACTATATTTCTCTGTCGATCCCAAACATTCTGAATGGCGTTCATTTAGATGCTAATGGAACAAAGATTGGCTCGGAATCGGAACACTTTTTTGCAGCAGCAGGGTATGTGTTTGATCTTTCAGAAAACTTTAAATTAAAGCCACATACACTTATAAAATATGCATTTGATGCTCCTATGAGTTATGATATCAATGCAAATGTATTTATGTTTGATCTTGTAGAAGTTGGTGTGGGCTATCGATTAGAAGACTCCTTTAGTGGTATGATTAATTTTCAGGTCGCAAACAATCTTAGAATTGGATATGCATATGATGCCATTCAATCGGATTTGAATATTGTTACCAGTTCATCTCATGAAATCTTTATTAATTTTGACCTTAATTTTTCAACCAAAGTTTCAAGATCTCCACGTTATTTCTAATCTAAGTTAATAATTACATTATGAAAAATATTATATCAATTTTTATTATCGCCTTAATGAGTAGTTTTTGCTTAACTGCTCAAAGTAATGCCACAAAAAAAGCAGATAAGCATTTCAACAAATTTCAATTTGTAGAAGCAGCTGAAGACTACTTAAAATTAGCAACTGACGGAGACGCAGATGCTTATGTATATGGCCAACTTGCCGAATGCTACTACAATGTATTCAAAACTGTTGAAGCTGAAAAGTGGTATGCAAAAGCATTGGAAACTTCTTCAAACCCTGAGATGATTTACAACTACTCTCAGATGCTAAAAGCAAATGGAAAGTATGAAGAATCAAACAATCAGCTAGAAAGATTCGCTTCCATGCGTCCAGCAGATCACAGAGCTACTGCATTTAGAGCCAACCCTAATTATTTGCCTAAAATTTTAGACAGAGGTAAAAAATTTAATGTTCAAAATTTACCGATCAACTCTGAGGTTTCAGATTTTGGGGGCACCCTTCAAGATGGAAAGCTGTACATTACTTCGGCCAGAAACAGCAACCGTAGAACGTACGGATGGAATGAAGAACCTTTTTTAGATATCTATACCGCATCTGTGGATAGTGAAGGTGCATTTCAAACGCCTGCGATTATCGAAGAAAATATAAACACAAAATATCACGAAGGAACTGTAAGCTTTTCTCCAGATGGAAATAAAATGTATTTTTCTCGTGAGAGTTATTACGAAAAAGTTTTTGAAAGAGATTCTTTGACAAAATACAAAATCAGTGTTTTACATCTATTTAAGAGTGTGAAGCAAGAAGGCCAATGGTCGGAAGCAGAATCATTGTCTTTAAATGGAAACAGCTATTCTGTGAAAAACCCATCCGTCAGTGCAGATGGAAGTACCTTGTATTTTGCTTCAGACAAAACAGGTGGTTTTGGACAATTTGATATTTACAGTGCTCCTATTGATGCAGACGGATCTGTTGGAGAAGCTACAAATATGGGACAAAAACTAAATACGGAGGCACAAGAAATGTTTCCGTTTATCAGTTCAAGTAATACGCTCTATTTTTCATCAAATGGCCACTTAGGGCTTGGAGGAATGGATGTGTTTTTTGCGAAGGTAGTGGATGGAAAAGTAGGCCCTGTACGAAATATAGGAATCCCCGTGAATGGAAATGCTGACGATTTTGCATTTAGCATGAATGAAGAAACCGAAGAAGGTTTTGTCTCTTCAAACAGAGAAGGCGGAAAAGGAAGCGATGATATCTATGCCATCAAAAAACTACAACCGATTTGTGATGTGTTAATGACCATTACCGTAAAAGACAGCGAAACTGGCTTGGTTTTAGAAGGTGCATCAGTGGACATCAAAGATGCTGAAGGGACTGTTTTTGGAACGAAAGTATCAAACGCACAAGGCGTTGTTGAATACATCATTGAATGTGATGTGAACACTTTAATAACGGGTACTAAAGCAGATTACGAAAGCGGTATGGCTACCGTAGAAGGAACTAGTGAAGAAGAAGTTTCTGTAGAAGTTATCCTCACTCCTATTGAGGATATTATTCTTGCAAACAAAGTCCTCTTAAATCCTATTTACTTTGATTTTGATAAATCGAACATTACAGCACAAGCGGCTTTTGAATTGGATAAATTAGTACAATTAATGACTAAATACGAATCGATTGTAATCAGTGCAGAGTCGCATACCGATTCTCGTGGATCGGCTTCTTATAACTTATCCCTTTCGGACAGACGTGCCAAAACAACCGCACAATATGTGATTTCTAAAGGAATTGATGCCAGTAGAATTACAGGGTCAGGTAAAGGAGAAACGATGCCAAATGTTGATTGTGGCAGCAAGTGTACAGAAGATGAACACCAATTAAACAGACGTTCTGAATTCTTTATCTTGGAAGGAAATCCAAATGATGAGTAAATTCTAAAACACTTTTTTATATATAAACAGCCTCGCATTTGCGGGGCTTTTTTATTTAAACCGCTTTATAAAA
>TARA_B110000037_G_scaffold5664_1_pt1 | contig 15327 bp, 17 predicted proteins | sample TARA_B110000037 | Tara Oceans TARA_B110000037 (sample SAMEA4397196) | marine metagenome | biome: Polar Biome; feature: [MIX] marine epipelagic wind mixed layer (ENVO:01000061); material: water (ENVO:00002006), including particulate matter (ENVO:01000060) such as... | depth 10-100 m
CCACGGATATCATCATCGGAAACCTTCATTGGGCGTCTCCCGAAATGGATCGGGTCTTCGTAGCCGGGATGGGCGCCGATGGCGACCTGCGCCTGAATGGCGAGTCCGACCGCGCGCCGTATGCTCCCCTCATCTCCTGCATGTCCCCCGCAGGCGATGTTGACGGAGCTGGCTAGGGTCATCAGCGCTTCATCCTGTTGGCCGCCTTCGCCGAGGTCTGCATTGAGGTCTATTGTGTGCATGATGTATTTTTAAATCCAATGGGTTAGCAACTCAGATCGACATCGTCAGGCCGGTGTTGAGCATGGCGAGGTCGCGTTGCAGTTCATTCCAGGCATGTCGGGCTACGTCCAGATCGACTTCCCGGAAGCGCACTTGGGTTCCCGGCCAGGCACGGGCGAGTTTGGGGATATCCGCCGAGATGACGTGGCCGATCTGCGGATAACCGCCGATGGTCTGGCGCTCACTCATCAGGACGATGGGCTGGCCTTCCGGGGGAACTTGTATGGATCCGGCGACTACAGGTTGGGACACCATCTCCCGGGGTTCCCTGAGCTTGAGCTTGGCGCCATTCAGGCGTGTGCCTGTGCGGTCGAAGGATGAGCTTATTTTGTAAAAATTTTCCGAAAATAAGCAATGTGCTTCCTCGGTAAACCAATCCGCCTGAACCCCACGGAGGTAGCGGATTTCCATCAAGTTTCCATCGGAGCGGGGCCAGGATACGTGCCACTTATCGGAGACCGGGGTGGTGCTTGTCTTGGCGATGGGTAGAATGTCTCCGGTCTCGAGAATGCGGCCGTGATGCCCCCCGAAAACCGCACGCAGATCCGTGGCACGACTGCCAAGTACCTCCGGCACGGCTATGCCGCCTGCCACTGCGACATAGCCTCGCAGGTGACTCATGCGGCTGCGGAGATCGACACTGCCGCCGGACTTGATTTCGTGCGGTCTGCCGGAATTTTCATTAGCCCAACCAACCCAAGCCACCCGGGCATCGGTGCCGAACTGCAGCAGGGGGCCGGTCATGGTGCATTCGATGACTGCGGCATCGTCCGGATTTCCAACGAGGCGGTTGGCGATGGAAGCCAGCACCGGATCGGCGGCTCCTCCGGGCGAGACACCGAGATGCTGATGACCCCATCTTCCGTGATCCTGGATGGAGCTGAGGGCACCCGGCTCGATGACCTGGATGCCATCGGACGAGGCTTCGGGGTATGGAAAATGGAGTTTGGTTTTTCGTAACTTTTTGGTTTCGACGAAACGCACTTTGTCGCCGGGTTGCAGCAGGGCCGGATGCTCGCGATGGGGATCGAATAGCGTCAGATCGGTGCGGCCGATCACATGCCATCCGCCCTGTGAAGCGAAGGGGTAGATGCCGGCCTGTTCGCCGGCGATCGCCACCGAACCCGGCGGGACCTTGCGCGGGCTGGAGTGGCGTGCTTGATGGAGTTGCGGGGGCAGCCCTTGAAGGTAGGGAAAGCCCGGCGAGAATCCGATCGCGGCGACGGTGTATTCCGTATTGCGGTGAAGCTCGATGACTTCGGGCACGGTAAGGTTTTTGGCATTCGCCAGCGTCTGTAGGTCGGGGCCGTGATCCCCGCCATAAACCACGGGGATGGTGATGGTGTGGCTCCCGGAGGGTTGCTGATCACCGGCCTCATCGAGGTGGAGCGAGGTCAGGTGGTCGAGGACGTTTTGGCCGTCAGCGGGATTAAAATGCACCGCGATGGTGTCGAAGGATGAGACGATATCGACGATCCCGGGAATGGGGTTGAGCTCCAGAAGCCGGCGCAAGCGGAGGATCAACTCAAGTTTCTTTTCCGAAGACGACCCGCTGGCCTTGAACAGCCAGGCTGAGTCTCCGAGTGCGTGCAATCCCATGGGGGCAGGGTGGCAGAAACGCGGGGCGGCGCAAGGTGGGGGTGCACTCGCTATTGCTCGTTGTGTGTCTATTTTCGAAAAAGGTCGCTGTGGGTTCCGGTTCGCTCGAGATAGAGCGAGTTTTCATCAACACGGTAGATCAAAACCCAATCGGGCTCGATGTGACAGTTGCGTGAACCTGACCAGTTACCTCCCAGTGCATGATCCCGATGTCGCTCATCCAATGGTTGATCATCGATGATCAATCCAACAATGTGCTTCAGCTTGTCCAGATCCTTACTTCTTTTCTTGGCGCGTTTGAAATCTTTCTTGAATTGGCTGGTTTGAAAAATCGCTTTCATGCATCCCAGCTCTTGAATAATTCATCGGTTGATTTGAATTGTTCAAGATTTCGACTGTTTCTGGAATCCTCCAGAGCCTTCACGGTCTCCGCGTTGGGGATGGACACCTCGAAGGGCAATCCGTTCCTAAGTGTGATCTGGGTGTAAAACATACGGATCGCCTCGGTTGGGCTCAGGCCAAGGCGATGCAATATCTCCTCAGCCTGTTGCTTGATCTCGGGCTGGATCCGACTGTGAACCACTGCTGTTTTCATCGGGGTAATGTGTTTTTTATGCAACACAAAGTCAAGAGGCGTGTTTTTGCTCTCACTGCCTTGAGCAGTCATACCGAGTCTCCGGGTGCGTGCAATTCCATCTGCGCAAAATTTCAGGAACGCAGGGCGACGTAAGGTAGGGGTGAACGCCGGCTTTCAAAAGTGCGAGCTCGAGACGTCTTTGGTCAGCGATCCGCTACTGTGAGTGACCTCCGACTCAGGGTTAGTTTTCTGGCGGCCCTCCGGCTTCTACTCCGCAGCGGTATCGGGTTGGTCAGTGCCGTCTTGGAGTTCGGCTTCTCGTTCCAACCGTTCGTATAACCTGTCGGTGTCGCTTCCCACCTTTGCGAGACTTAATCCTGCGCGCTTAAATCCAAGCTCAAGAATGTCTCCACTCCGTATGAAACGAAATTTTTCCTCAATGCCCCCGGAGAGACGAAGAGACATTACCCCAGGTTCGATTGTGGCAATGCGTCCGGACGGGTAGTCGACTGGTTTGCCTGCATCTGTTACTGCAATTTTTTCTGCTGTGATCTCTACGACCAAGGAACCCGATCTCCAAGTGCCAATGATTGACTGCCATCTTGTATCAACTTGGATGACTCTTTCCGACCCAGTGATTGGTTTTAAGATTTCTGGTTAGGATATGCAGGTGACCTCGCGATCGATCTGCTTCCCATATGCCCGTTCTGCTATTTCCAAGTCATGCTCGGCCTGAAGCCCTACCCAAAACGCGGACGAAGTGCCAAAAAACCTGGCAAGACGTAACGCTGTCTCAGCTGTGATCGCTCTGCGGAACTTGGTGATCTCCGTCAACCGCGAAGCAGGGATGCCTGTGGCCCGTGACACGGAAGCTAAGCTCAATCCCATTGGGCGGATGAATTCTTCAAGAAGAATCTCTCCGGGGTGGACAGTAGGTAGGTATTTGGAGGTGCTCATGGTCTTAATGGTAATCGATGATCTTAACGTCGTGCTTCAAACCCTCTTCCCATCGGAAAATGATCCTCCACTGCTGATTGATACGAATGCTCCAAAGCCCCTCCAAGTCGCCGCCCAGCTGCTCAAGTCGATTGTCGGGCGGAACTCGGAGATCTTGAACGATTCTAGCCTGATTGATCATCCGCAGTTTGCGCCTTGCCTGTGTCTGGATTTCGCCAGGGAGCTTGCGAACACGCAAACCTCGGTAAATTGACTCAGTGTTTGAATCGCCGAAGCTCTCGATCACTTGGGGATCATGTCAGTTTCAAAAATTACGGCAAACGTAATTTTGATTCAAGCACGGTTATCCAAAATATGGACTTCTCATTCGGTGGAGACGGGAAGAAGGTGGCGGGCATGAAGTTGGCGCGATTTGGGGATGGAGCGGAGATTTTCCATACGATACAGGGTGAGGGTGTCTCGGCGGGTGTGCCTGCGGTTTTTGTGAGGCTTTCACTCTGTAATCTGCACTGCGTCTGGTGTGATACGGATCATACTTGGAACTTCGAGGGGACGCCTTGGAAGCATGAAAAGGATTCGGTGCCCGGTTATTCAAAACATCGGAAGCAGGATGCGATCATCGAGATGGCGGTGGACGAGGTGGCGGCGGTTGTGAGTGGATTTCCGTGTCGTCGAGTGGTGCTGACGGGTGGTGAGCCGTTGTTGCATGAGGCAGAGTTGGTGGAGTTGATGGATGCCTTGCGGAGCGACGGCGAGGAATGGTTTTTCGAGATCGAGACCAACGGGACGAAGATGCCGAGAGAGGCGCTGATCAAGGGGATGGGGCAGTTCAATGTATCGCCTAAGCTGGCGAACAGCGGGATGGCGGAGGGGCTGCGGCTCAAAAGAGATGTGCTGGCCGGGCTGGCTGGGACGGGGAAGGCGTGGTTCAAGTTTGTGGTGCAGGGGGAGACGGACATTGAGGAGGTTCTGGAAATGGTGGATGGAGCGGGGGTTTCTTTGGGAAGGGTGATTCTGATGCCTGAGGGGCGGACGGTTGTTGAGCTGGATAAGATTGCGGCTTGGCTGGCGGAGAGATGTAGGGATCTGGGGGTGAGGTTTTCGGACAGGCTACATGTCCGGCTTTGGGGTGATAAACGGGGGGTGTGAGTTTTTTTTGGAACTTTTTGATTCGGTCGGGGTTCGAATGGGCGTAGAAGCATGAAGATGGACGACGAAAATGAATGGGGTGCTGAGGACGCAACCTGGAAGCTGTTGGGCGAGGCGAAGCCGAGCCGTGCCAGCGGAAGGTTCGCCGACGATACAGTTCGCGCCGTGAAGCTTCTTCCAGAGGGGAATTCCTGGTGGCCGAAGATTGTTTCCTTTTCGCCTTGGGTCGGTGTTGCTGCTTGCGGTGTGCTGGCTGTGTTTCTGTTCACGAACGAGCCGAATGAGGGTGCCGGGGAACAAAGTCCTGTGGTTACGGTGACTGCCGAAGAAAAATGGGTGGCCATAGTTGAGGTGGCGGAGGCGGAAATGCTTGCAGCTGCTGCCGACGACCTGGATTCGTTCAGCGACCAGGAGCTGGCCTCTCTGGTCGGCTTCTAATAACGGTAGTGATTTTCTCCACGAGAATGTGGGTTGCAATCGGAAGGTGCATGGGATTATGTTGATCTCCCAAAGGTATTGATTATGGCGATTGTAGGAGAAGAATTGGCGAAGGCATGTGTGAAGGCAGCGGAGGAAATCCAAGCGGAGAAAATCCGTGTATGGGATATGCGAGGGGTATCGAACCTGACGGATTTCATGATCGTGTGTTCGGGGTCCTCAATGCCGCACCTGCGGGCGATCATTCGTGACGTCGCCGGGCTCGTCGAAAAAGAGCACAAGGTGAAAGCCGTGTATTCTGATGGTAAAGCCGATTCCCGCTGGGTAGTCCTCGATTACATCGATGTGATGGTGCACGTGATGCATGAGGAAATGCGCGAATTTTACGGGTTGGAAGAGCTGTGGGCGGATGCAAAGGAATTGGAATGGACCGAAGGAGGAACCGATCAGGATGGCGGCGACCAACGGAAATCCAATTTTACCCACTGAGCTAACTGCTGGGGACGGGCGCATCCGGGTAAGCTGGACGCGCCGTGGTTTGATTTTGGCGGGGCTTGGTGTTGCTCTGTTCCTCGTCGGCATGTGGCGGGTAGATGGCGTGATGGCGGCGATGGGGCTGGCTGTGGCGGCATTGCTGGTTGTTGCTAGGATTTTTGGTAGGGGAAATCTAAGGGGGCTGACCTTGGAATACCGTGGGCCACGAAGGGTCGAGGCAGGCAAGGGGTTTTCGGGGAAGGTGACATTGCGCAATTCGAGAAGACTACTCGATTGTTTTTGGGTGGATTTCGGCGTTCTATTGATGGGTGAACGAAGTGTCTCCGGGCGGGTTCTTTGGCTGGAAGGCGGGGGCGCGGCCGTTGCGGAAAGCCGGTTAGTGCTGACAAAGAGAGGCTGTGGGGACGAGCAGAAGGGTTGGATGAAATCGGGATTTCCGCTTGGTCTTTTCGCTTTCGAGACATCCGTGCAGGTCGGCGCGGAGGTGGGGGTTCTTGCGCGGGTTAAAGTTCCGGGTGAGTTGCGTTTGAGCGGATATTTACTGGATGGGCCGCCGCTTGGTGGCTCGGGCGTTTTCGGTGGGATAGGAGAGTGGCGTGGACTACGCGAGTGGCGGGGTGGCGATGCGGTGCGACGGATTGCATGGACCGCGAGCCTGAAATCTGAAGCTGCGGGCGGAGGTTTGCTGGTGAGAGAAGACGAACCTCCGGGTTCACAGGCAGAGGGATGCCTGTTGGTTTTCCATTCCTTCGGCGGGGATGGGAATCTAATCCGACCGGATCGTTTCGAGAAAGCGTTGGAACTGATGAGCGGGACTGCAGGTGTTTTGCAGGGTTGGGGGATGCCGGTGAGGTGGGTCGCGGACTTCGATGGATGGGAGGGAGGCGAGATACGGACGCGGAGGCAGCTCGCGCAAACGAGAGAGAAGCTGATGTTTGCGAAGAGGGCGGCTTGGACGGAAGCTCACGATCTTTCAGAGGCCTTGGCGAATGCGGGCGACCACGAATGCGTGGTGGTCATTTCCGATATGCCAAAAGATACTTGGGAGGAAGTGGTGCGGGGGCTGGTGCAACCGCCGGTGCTAGTGGATATTTTGAAGTATGCTGGATCTGCAAAATTAGAAAAAGGGGGGCGGAAATGATTTTCCGGCTGCTGGTGTTGTGCCTTGCGGGGGCGGGAGCATACGTGCTGCTTAAAGGTCGTCCGGAGGAAATGCCGGTGTTACTCAGGGCTTGCCTAGCGGTTTTGTTATTGGTTGGCGGGCTTGGCTGGTGGGCGGCGCGAGGAAAGGCGGCGGACATTGCTGTGGTGAAAGGCGGTAGGAAACCGGGTTTGACAGATTTCCTTGCCATAGGGACAGGGGTTTTGGCGCTGGAATGCGGCTTCCTTTGGTTGCTAAGTGCTGCTCCGCGTCCTTTGGAAGACGCCGCGATTGTGATCGAGGCAAAGTTTCTGCCCGCTGCGGCTGCGAAACGATCCGAAGTGGACGATGCTGGAAATGTTTCCGGAAACTGGCTGTGGGACGAAGCACGGCAGAGAGCTTTGCCGAGGCGAACAAATCTGAAACCTGGGGCGAAGCCGGAGGTGTTTGTGAGGTTGCCGAAAAAGCAAGATGCGGAAGCCCTTTTGAAAAATCAGGTCTATGTAAGGGCGTTTGCACTGGATGATTACCGCAATGGGATCTGGAGCATGGTGGAGGTTGTTGCGCGGGATCTCAAGGCTGGAGAGGACGGCTGGATTCAGCTCGGGCAGGACAAGGGGGAGGGGATCTTGCACGAGGTTTTTCATGGCCGGAGTGCGGGTGGCAGGGATGTGTTGACTGCGTTGCAGGGAGTTGAGGCGGTGAGGATGGAAGATCTCAGAACAGTGGGAGACGGAATGGCGTTTCTTCCGGATATAAGTGGGCCGTCGGGTTTTGAATACCTGGCGAGTTCGGTTCCGGTTACGCTGGAAGATCTGGGTAATGCGGAGGCTGCCGGTTCTCTTGTAGTGGGAAAAGCGAAAGGTAGGTTCGGGCGGCTTGCGATGAAAGCAGCAGGTGAGGGAGAACTCTTGGATCGATTGAAGAATATCCAACTTTTTTTGCGAGACGGTTTCGGCTATTCCCTCAAGACCGAAAATAGTCGGAATCTGGATCCTTTGGAGAACTTCCTGTATGAGGAAAAGCGTGGGCATTGCGAGTTTTTCGCAACCGCCGGGGCGTTGATGGCGAGGGAACTAGGGGTGGAGTCCCGAGTGGCCTATGGTTGGGCAGGAGGGCAGTATTTCAAAGAGAGCCAGATGTTTGTTTTTAGGGAGCGAGAGGCGCATGCTTGGGTGGAGGTGAATCTTAAAGGGCATGGCTGGGTGGTGATGGAGCCGACACCTCCTGTGGTTCTCAGCGGAGGCGGGACTCCGAGGGTGGCGGGTGCGGGAGATTCATTACCGAATCCAGACGAGGATTTTACCGATGAATACGGGGATGGCGTTGCAGCTGGGAATGCCCACGTGGAGAAGGTGGCTCTCGGCTTGATGGGAGTTTTTGGGGTCGTGGCTTGCGGGATGTTGTTGATGCGGGGAAAAAAGGAGGCTCATGGATTCGCGGGTATCGGCCTTCGGACTGAAGAAAAGGGCGGGTATTTCCGGGCGTGGCAGGACTCGTTTCGGAAACGGGTGAAAGGAACGGAACGAGGGCTTACACTTGGCAAGCAGCTAGAAACTCTGGATGAGAAGCCTGAATTCGGTGAGGAATTACTGAGTTACCACTACGGGGTTCGGTATGAGGAAAAGCTGCCCGACACGGAGAGCGAAGGACGGCTTTTGAAGAAGATTAGGGACTGGGAGTGATCCGGTTCACTGCGGGACTGGGAATGAACACAGCCTGCCGCGAGACGCGCCGGCTAGTGCGCCGCAAAGCGCCAACACCCTCTGGAGTGGGAGACTTCAGCCAGTTTCGGACGCATTCGGGCTGAGAACTTGAAGTAACTGCGTCACCGCGAGGTGGGGTGGGAAGTGACGTAGAGAACCTGACAGAGCGCAAGAAACACAAAAGAAATGAACACGATTTGGCCTCAACAATCTGGCGAGCCTCCTAGCTATTGGCGAAGCCTCGATGTGAAAAGCAGCGACCTCCGGCGGAACGATGCGTTTGCCGACGGGGGAGATGTTGGGGTGGTTGGTGGCAGTATGTCAGGTAAGGGAGTTGGAGTGAATGCGGGAGCCTGCGGGGTGGACGGCATCACGGTAGGACGCTTCGAGAAAGATAGCAAAAATCGGCTGCACGTCGTGAATGAGCATTTGAAAACGGGCACCTACCAACCCAAGCCAGTCAAACGGGTATGGATCGCCAAACCGCTACTTTGCAGAACTCGGGCTCTTTTGCCTGATGGATGCCCAAAGTTCTGAAGTGATCAGTCTCCGTAACGGAATAAACCACTGACTGGAGAGCCGGATGCGGGAGATCCGCTTGTCCGGTTCGGAGGGGGGAGCGGCGCAAATCAATGCGCCGTTTCTACCTCTATCTTTGGGATCTCGTTGAGAGTGTAGTATGCGTCCTTGTGCCAGAGGCCTTGGCCGGAGGCGGATTTCACGCCGGAGGAGTTCAGGTGGTGAACGTGGCCGCGGACGAGGCCTTCGATGGTGAGGCGGACGGATTTTTTGTCGGGCGAAAGGACTGCCTTTTTGATGACTGGGGTGGCTTGGTCTACTTCAGGGCTGCCGTAGTCTTTCTGGAGAATGTAAGTCCAGGCTTCCATGGAGTAGGACTTGAGGTCGGTGGCGGATTTTTCTTCGACGGGCTCGGTGAAGTTTAGGACGAAGCCGTCGGGTTTGGCGGACATTGTGAGGATTTCAAAGGGAGTTTTTCCTGTCCATTTCGCGCGCTCGAAGGTGAATTTCTTGGAGCCGCGTGATGCCCAGCCACGGTTTGATCCACCGCCAAAAATGATGCCTTTGTCGTTGTCGTAGCGGACGGGGATGAGGCCGGATTCGAAGCCTTCGAGGAAAAGGAAGACAGCGCCTTGGTAGATGCCGTTAATTTTTTCCAAGCAGACGCGCTGGATCTGGGAGTGGGTTTGCTCGCCAACATAGAGCTGGTTTTCCCATGGTCCGAACTTTCCGCCGGAGGTATCGACGGCGATACCGGTAGGAGACTGGCCAACCTTGGCGTGTGGGAAGACGACGGCTGGTGGGATGTATTCCGGGTATTTCAGATGCTCCTTGAGGACGCGGGACCCGGATTCGACTTCCGGAGGCGCGGGGAGATTGGCGAGTTTGTGGTATTTGTTTGCGGTAGGATTTCCTTGGAAGGAGCCGGGCTTGAGCCATTTCAGGGAGGATGAGCCGTTCCAAGTGCCCTGGTTGTCGGTGTAGAACATGTCGCCCTCCGCGTTCTGGCCGATGCCGCCGGGGGAGCGGATGCCGGAGCATGTGGGGATCATTTTTCCATCCGGGGTGATGCGCATGGTCCAGCCGCGCCAGTCCGCGCCGGGGTTGAAGGAACCGGTGAGGCAGAGGGTGACCCAGACGTCGCCGTTGGGATCCGGGCGGCTGCCGAAGGCGTATTCGTGGTAGTCGCCGCTGATGCCCCAGCCGGAGTTGATCGTTTCGAAGACGTCGGCCTCGCCATTGCCATCGGTGTCCTGGATGCGTGAAAATTCCGGGCGCTGGGTGAGGAAGAGGGAGCCGTCCTTATAGAACATGCCGAGGGGTTCGTGGAGGCCGCCTGCGAATTTCTTCCAGGTGACCTTGGAGAGATCTTCGCCGTAGGCGCCGGAGCAGACCCAGATATCGCCACGGCGGGTGGCGACGGCTACTTGCTCATCCGGCATGAGGGCGATGGAGGAGATTTCCATGATTTCACCCTCGGGGAGAGGGATTTCCTCGCGGAGGTAGAAGTCGGATTGTGTCTGGGAAAAGGAGGTTGCCGTGAGGGCGGCTAGGAGAAGTAGAGGGCGCATGGGGGTGGTAGTTGCTAGTGCCTAGTGATGAGTGGAATACTTGGCTTTTGGGAAAGATGCGGGCTAAGGTCCGCGTTCCTTTGACTATTTGAGGTTGTAGATGATGGTGGTGGGCTTGTCGGGGGAGACGGAGGTTTTTTCCGATCCGGTGACGGCGGCGTTGCCGAGAGGAATCTGAAGAGCCGCTCCAGAGTTGAGGGTGAGGGTGCGGACGAGGGTGCCGGTTTCACCTGGCTTCCAGGAGTCTGAGAGAACTTGTTTCCCGATCAAGATTGCGAAGGTGGGATTGCCGTTGGCATCGAGGCGGTATCCCTTGAAGCGTGCTTCGGTGGGGAGGTAGCGCTGTTTGGTTAGCTTTATCACTTTTTCAGAGGAAGGTGGCTGGTTGCCCTGACCACGGTTAGTCCAATGGCGGCCTGCGTCGATGAAATCGCCAGGCCAGACAAGCTCGGGAGCGAGATGATCCGCAGAGTAGGCGAGGTTGACACCGCCGGGGAATCCGAAGCCGATGGCTCGTGGGGTGGTGCCGTCGATGAAGTTCCGGTAAATGACGGTTTTTTCAGCGGTCGGGGAGACGGGTATGAGCGGGAACTCGGTTTTCGGGCCTGCTGCGGGTTCTGTGAGCCAGTTGGTTTTGCCTTTTCCGTTCAGTTTCCAGTTCAGAGAAATCCCTTCCGTCCCTTTGGATTGGAAATATTCGAGGCGGAATACGTTTTTGCCTTTCTTCAGCTGGGTCTTGCCCTTGGAGGCACGCTTTTTATTACCCATCGGGCCGGTTCCCTTGACCTCTGCAACAACCGCGTCATTCAGAAACAGTCGTGCGCCATCGTCCGCATCGAGATTGAATACGAATTTTCCGTCCGAGGGAGCCATGAAATCACCTTCCCAGACGATTCCGTAACCATCCTTCATGCCGGCTTTCGCAAGACTGATGATGCCATCGTGTTCTTCCTCGACGGCTTCCGCTTGGATTTTTTCGAAGTCTGGGAGCTGTTCCCACTGGCCTTTGTAAAGGCGGGAAATGACGTTTTTGAGAGCGGTTTCCTTTTTCTCAAGAGGGAAAAGTTTGAGTAGTTCTTTTGCAGTCCAAGGAGTATCGCGACTTTTGAATTCGGAGCGGACAGTGCGCACTAGGTCCCATTTGATTTTCTCTCCTTTGTTTCCCCATGAAGAATTTATGTAATTTAGGATGGCTAGGATCTGGCTGTTTTCAAGAACAGCGCCTTGAGGTGGCATGACCAAGTTATAAGCCTTTCCGTTCACTTCGATTGGGCCTTCGAGCCCGAAGAGGACAATTGCAAGCGAACGTTTTGGGTGCCCGGCAATCCAGTCGCTTCCGGCGAGGGGAGGGAAGGCGCCGCCAGTGGCACCTTTACCGTCAGCGCCGTGGCATGCGGAACAATAAAGGCTGTAAAGCTGAGCACCGTCTTGTGCGCGGAGGCCGCTGGTGAGAGAGAAGAAGGCTAGAAAAATGGGAATTCGAAATTGAACCATGGGATGAGTGTAACGGGTTGGAATGGCCATTTATTTCACGTCATACGCTGTGAAAGCAGTAATATTTTGAGAATATTGTCCGGGAAAGCCGCGAGTATTTGCGGATGCTACTTTACACTTTGCCTTTGTCACACGAAATCTGCTCTGCTATTTATGAATTTTTCCACGAGTTATTGTTTCTCCGCCCTTGTAGCCGCAGCCGGTGTGCTGACCTTGAATTCGTGCGCACCAATGCCGCCTAGAGTGCCTTCGAAAGCCGACCGTGTGATGTACCAATGGTATGAGGATCGCGGTCCGGGCAAAGTAACAATCACTATCGATCTGAGTGAACAGGTTGCCACCGTGAAACGCGGTGGACGTGAAGTGGGCTGGAGCTACGTAGCTACCGGGAAGGAAGGCCGCTCGACGCGTCCTGGATCGTATTACATTCAAGAGAAGATCGTGGACAAGCATTCCAATCGCTATGGTTGGATCGAGAACGAATACGGCGAAGTCACTGATGGCGACGCTTCGCCGGGAGATCGGCTTCAACCGGGCGAGCGCTACGTGGCTGCTCCCATGCCCTACTGGATGCGTCTGACGAGTTATGGGATCGGAATGCATATCGGAAATATCCCTAGCCCCGGTGATCCGGCCTCGCACGGCTGCATCCGCATGCCGAAAAGGTTCGTCCCGACCCTTTTCGACAAGGTGGACGTGGGGACGCCGGTGAAGATTACTTATTAGGGGTGTTCCTGCGGTTTTTCGGATTGCGCCGGAGGTGTGGCAGCTATGAACATATTCAGGTAAATTCCCTGGTTCATTATGCCCAAATTCACCGTTGAAAAATCCGTAAGCATCGCCGCTCCCAGGGGGCAGGTGTTCGCCCTTGTCCGTGACTTTAGGAAATGGGAGCAGTGGTCCCCTTGGCTGATCGCGGAACCGGAGGTAAAACCCAACTACATGGAGAATCCGGACGGATACTGGTGGGAAGGGAATATCACTGGAGCTGGTGAAATGCTATTGGAGAGGGAGGTGCCCGGCGAGTCGATAGCTTGTAAGCTGACTTTTCTAAAGCCGTGGAAATCTATCTGCGCAGTGAATTTCGAGTTCAAGGACGCCGGGAAGCTACGCAGGTCACTTGGCGGATGGATAGTTCGCTACCGTTTTTCATGTTTTTCATAAAGGGCATGATGACCACGCTGATCGGAATGGATTACGAGCGGGGTCTAAATATGCTCAAGGATCTGGCAGAGACCGGCTCAGTTCCCTCGAAACTGGAATTTCCAGGCAAGACATCTGCCCGGGGCTTTGCGTATGTCGGACTGAAATCGGAAGGTAGCACCAAGGACATCGGCCCGTTGATGGAGGCGGATATGGGACGCTTAGGGAGATGGTTGCAAGAGACCGGGGCGGTTCCCGCAGGAAAGCCTTTCGCGATCTATCACAAATGGGATCCGGTAAAGGGGATGGTGAGATACACGATTGGATTCCCGGTTTCGGAAGTGCCTGTGAATCTGGCTGATGGATTGGAGAGTGGCGAGGTTCCCGCATGCGATGTTTACCAGATCAAGCATTCAGGAGCATACCGCCACCTTGGGAACGCATGGTCGGCAGGGATCATGCGGTCACGGGCGAAACTTTTCCGGCAGGGGAAACAAGTGCATCCCTTCGAAACTTACGAAACCGACCCCACAGAGGTCTCCGGTGAAATCGAGATCGTGACAACAGTGAATTTCCCGATGAAGTAATCTGAGTTATTTTGCGGTTGTATTCTTGTTCCCGCGGCGGACAAGCACGTAGAAGAATGGAGCGAAGAGCACTCCGAAGAGCGTGACCGCGATCATTCCGAATGCATCGACCTGGCAGATTGCTTGAGTGAGGCGTTCGTAAATCTCAGGGCCACGGTCGCGCTCGGAGAAATCTTTGAAGACCGGGAAAAGAACGATGGAGTTGGTTGCGTTTGAAAATGTCGCACCGTTGAATCCGGCGAAGCTGACCACGCCTTCGACTCCCTCCACATCTCCGACGAGCTTGATAAGTTTCTGCAAGGTCTCGTCGGTCTTGTCCAGCGAGGTGCCAGACGGTAGTTGGGCGGCGACGATGGCGTAGCCTTAGTCTTGTGGTGGGATAAATCCACCCGGCACCATTTTGAATCCAAGGCCGGCGATGGCGAGAAGCCCTCCGTAAAGAATGAGCATGACGAAGCCGAGACGTAGCGTCCGTTTCACGATGGAGGTATAGCCTCGGTTCACGCTGTCGAAGGCGCGGTTGAAAATACGGAAAAACCATCCGAGGCAGAAGTTCAGGCTGCGGGTGAGGATGTCTTGTTTTGCAGATTTTTGTTGGAGAAGTAGGACACCAAGAGCGGGGCTGACCGTGGCGAAGCGAGGGCGGTCGATAAAGAAGAAGGAGAAATTTTTCATGGCTTGTGGAAAAGAGGAACCACGGATTGACGCGGATGAACGCGGCTAAGATGGCTTTTATTGTCGGATGAGATCCAGAGGGCAGGCTTTGCGATGCTCTGCGGTCTTTGCGCCTTTGCGGTGAATCTCTATTTTTCGGGCACTCCTCTGCGATCATGGGCACCGTATTTGGTGCGAAGGGCATGCCGGGGCGGAGGAGTTGGATGCCGGAAATGGCGATGAGTTCGTCTTTCTCAAGTCCGCTGGTGATGATGTGGAGATCTCCGTCAAGCGGGCCGGTCTCGACGTATCGCTTTTCGACCGTGTTATCCGTTTTCATGATCCATGCGAAACGCTTGTCCTGGTCGAAGCCGAGGGCGGCGTCTTTCACGAGCAGTCTCTCCACTGGCTCTCCCACGGGCACCCGCACCCTTGCGAAGAGGCCAGGGGTGAGAAACTTATTTTCATTTTTCACCAAGGCTCGGATCTGTAGGGTGGCAGTTTGGCGGTCGAGCTGGTTCTCGGCGAAGTTGATCGTGCCTTTGAACTCGAATTCGTCCCGGTGCGGAAACGGCGATTTCGACCTCGGATTGTTTCCCGTCACGTCCACCGGCTTCTCCCTCAAAGAAGAGACGGGTGAATTGGAGGACGCGGTGTTCATCGACCTCGAAATTGCAGTAGATTGGATGGTGTGGAACGATGGTCGTCAGGAGGGTGGCTGCAGCGCTGCCACCACTAATGAAGTTTCCGACGGTGACATTGAAGCGCCCGGTAACTCCGGAAATGGGTGCTTGGATATCGGCGAACTCACGATCGAGCTTCGCGGTACGGAGATTCGATTCGGCGGCGAGGACATCTGCCTGCGCTTGGGCGAGTTCGCTCTCGCGGGTGTTAAATTCCTCTTGGGAAACGGCGCTTTGTTTTACCAGTTTTTCGGATGTGGCAAAATTGCTTTCGGCGAGGCCAAGACGGGCAACCGCCTGCTTCTGGCCTGCTTCCGCACGGGATAGCGCGG
>TARA_B110000037_G_scaffold216850_1_pt1 | contig 15296 bp, 15 predicted proteins | sample TARA_B110000037 | Tara Oceans TARA_B110000037 (sample SAMEA4397196) | marine metagenome | biome: Polar Biome; feature: [MIX] marine epipelagic wind mixed layer (ENVO:01000061); material: water (ENVO:00002006), including particulate matter (ENVO:01000060) such as... | depth 10-100 m
ATAAAATCCAGCGAATGGCGTTCCTTGATTGATGCAAGGTTGTCGATCACCGCCTTGCGCCCGGGCTCGCCGACGATATCCCCGAGAAATAAAATCCGAATTCCGGCTTGATCGTTAGCTGCTGTCATCTGGATATTACTGTCCGATATTTTGCCGCGTCGACAATCACAAATTCTTCAAGTGAGATTAGCTAAGGCATATCACCGAAATGGAAACGGTGGTTCTGCTTTCGGATCATCAGGTCGAAGGGTGGCGAAGGATAGGTGAGCGGGTATTGCATCAGTGCCCGCTCACTCCATTTGATTGCAGTCTTCCTATCGCCACCTGCGAAATGCACCTCTGCCATGGTATCGAGATACGCGGGTTGGTTGGGATTCCGGTCCAGCGCGAATTCTAAATGTTTCTCCGCCTCCGCAATATTCAGTCCTGCGCGGGAGGCGAACCATGCCGCAGTGTTGCGAGTGTTGTCCGACTCCGGGTAACGGCTGATGACATCCGAGATAGTTTTCCAAGATCCCTCAAACCAGCGCTCAAGCTCCTGCGTGAGACCTGCTTTCCTAACAAGTGGGAAGAAGTTATCTGCAAGAGCCCCGTCAGTAACGAAATTGCGATGGATTCCTTCAAGGAGGGTGATCGCACGTTTTTTATTTTCCGGAAGGATTGCGAGCGCTTGGGCAAGATCCACACTCAGCCTCACCTTGCTGTAAAATCCCAACTGGCGACCTGTGAAATTCCTGCTGGCGTGCACCTGTGCGTAAGCTTCATAGCAGGAGGCAGCAATCTCCCAGTTCCCACGCTCGAATACAGAGCCTGCATAGGCTCCCATGACTGCGACGAATTCGCCTGAGGAAGGATCAGCTTGGAAAGCGGCACGCTCATACCACATCGCGGCACGTTCCGGATCGCCGCCATAGGTATAATAGTCACCTATGCGTTTGCAGCTCGGTGGATATCCAAGGGAAAGCTTTTCCGCCCACTTGTCTTGTTCAACTGCGCGTTCTTCAAAACCTGCACTGCGAAGTGTTGCCGCAAGGTATGCGTGGAGTTCCGGGGAACTGCTGATCGCAATTTTTCCAGAATCCTCAAGAATGTCCACGGCTTCTGACCACCGGCCTGCTGCGCTGAGGAACTTGTCGATGGAGTTCCACATCGATCCATTCCGCTCTTCAAGCATGTCCCAAGCTTTAAGAGCATTTCCCACATCCTGTTGCCCAACGGCAAGAGCCATAATTCTCTGGATTAGGCCAGCCTTGGCTTCTCCTTCAGTTGATTCCACTGAGTCCCAAGCGCGCGCTATCCACTTGATCCGCAGGTGCTCCGGGTCATGACCGATCTTGAAGACCGCCATCATCACCTCCAGTGTCTCGGGGTAACCAATGTTCGGCTCCATTTCCCTGATCCAATCGATCCATTCGGAAACCGCATCGTTATCGCCAAGGGCCACGGCGAAAATTTCACTCCACCTATTTTCATCGTCCCCTGCCCAGGTCACTGCGGCGGTCTTTGCGTAATGTGGCGCGGCGCCCGGCACGAAGAGTGTCCCAAGAAAATCCAGAAAGTGGTTTTCGTTTTCTTTCGCGTAATCCTCAAATGATCCGTCGAATGCATCCGCAAGCTCTTTACCAAGACCCCGGCTTTCGAGAAAGCCTGCCATTACGGCAAGCCTTACCATCGCCTCGCCGGCATCTCCCTCTTCTTCGTCGGCCTTGATTTCAGCAAACCGCTTGGCAACCCAGCCCGACCAATCAGGTTTCTCCGGATCGATGCCGGTAGCCTTCAGCGCCTCAGGAATTTTCTCTTGGGCAAGGTAATACTCAAAACCTAAATCCGGATTCTCGCGTGCCTGGAGTTTTTCTACTTCGGCTAGCCTCCCGAGCGTAGCGAGAGCGGAGACCGCGTGTTCTCTTTTTTCCGAGTCGCCGTTTTCTAAAAGTGCGATCAGCGGAGCAAAATCCGCGTCTGTGATTTTCCGCCCAGCCCATCGCTTCAACGCGATTTCCACATAGGCAGGATGCGCCTGCTGGGCGCGGTCGGCGAAACCGTTCTGACGGATCCACATGGTCGGATCACCGGTAAGAATTTTCAGACCTGCGAGTAGCTCCGGGCTTTTCGAGTTAGCGGCTAGTTGCGCCGCACTATTCAAATCACCTTTGGCTCGAAGCAGGGTAATTTTCCACAGATCGGTCGGGACGTTGTCCGGTGGGGAAGGATTCTCAAGTTCCGCATCAAGCCGTCCCATGCTTCTGTATAAGCAGGCCAGCGCCATCAGATCGGTTGGCTCGCGGGCAGACATTTTCAGGAGCTCAATCGCAATCTTCAGATCACCGGTTACGATCGATTCACGAGCCCCGGAAATGGCAACGCCACGGATGGCTGAGGCCAGCCCTGCCTTCACGTCTGCGCGCTCTTCCATTGAGTAAAGTTTCAGAACTTGGAAATACGCCCTCTTCCGTTTTAGCTCGTTGAGAAAATTCACCTTCTGATTCGTCGGCGCATCCTGGTAACGCTTGATCAGATTGAGAATGCTCTCCGGTGTTTCGGGAGTGATGCGAAGCTCGATTTTACCCAGAAGTTCCGTCGCCCGGAGTGACTTTTCTGGATCATCCGATTTGCTCGCCTCACGCAAAGGAGCAAGAGCGGCCTCCCCCACCATCCAAAGGTCCGTAGTAGCCTTTTCCCTAGCTTGGAAAGAATCAGATGCGAGGTCTTCGACCAATTTCTGGATATCCTCAGGCAGGTTCTCCTGCGCGGAAAGCAATTGGATACCGAAGAGTGCAAACAAGGCGGATGATCGAAAAAACGAAATCATAGACACATTAAACGTGGCTTATTTCCCGAATCCTGCAAGGACCCGGTAAAGAAAAGGAAACCGCTGTGCCGTCCTTGGGGCTATGAGCCACGTTCCGGAGACTCAAAAAGTGGGTTCGTCCGAAGGGTTGCATGTCTTCCTAAGAAGGCATGACAGTCGCCAGTCGGATAATGATCCCTATAAATAACATCGGTCCGGGCTAGCTTCCAAAATAGTCGAACACAGCAGTAGACGTTTAGGCTAACCGCAGCTCTCCACGCGCGCAACAACTTTCAAATAGAGAAATTCGAAGGTTCCATTTCACGCGAAGAGATCCTTCCATCTTCCTTTCCAATACCTGTAGGCCGAGATTGCGACTGCGGCATGGACACGCGGCTAAGGAGATTACTGCGCAGATGGACTACATGGGGCGTCGAAACTTAATCAGATGGTTCCAAAAAGACGGTCTCCCGCATCGCCTAGACCCGGAAGGATATAACCCTTTTCGTTCAGACAGCGGTCGATGGCGGCGGCGTAAACTGGCACGTCCGGATGCGCATTCCGGAGTGTGGCTATACCTTCCGGTGCAGCCAGCAGGCAGGCAAAACGGATTCGTTTCGCACCGGCATTGCGCAGCGTTGTCACTGCGTGGACTGCCGAACCACCTGTTGCGAGCATTGGATCGAGGACGATTAGATCTGTCTCGGCAAGTAGGGTCGGGTGCTTGAGGTAGTATGGCTCAGGCTCCAGCGTTTTCTCATTCCGCGCTAATCCGATGTGACCAACGGCGGACTGCGGGATGAGATCGAGAAATCCATCGAGAAATCCTAGACCTGCGCGAAGGATGGGAACGAGGATGATAGGGCGCACGATTTCACTACCGGAGGTGATTTCCAATGGGGTATTGCAAGGAACTGTCCGGCTATCCAAATCAGCAGTTACTTCCGGCACCATGAGGGAAGCGATACGCCTTACCCGTTGGCGAAATTCCTGGGTCGGACATTCCGGATCCCTAAGGCGAGTGAGTTCCGCGGAGATCAGTGGATGTTCGATATGATGGAGCATGTCAGCTTTTCGATGAGAGGATCTTCTTCAATTCTGCAGGTTCCACGCCTAGAGCTATGGCGGCTTCCTTGATATCACCACCGGAGCGATCCAGCAATCTTTCCGCTACCTGGCGGGAAAGCCACGTCATCAAGGATACATCAGATGGAACTGAATTGATCACTTGATCGAGACCGTGCGCTAGAGCCGAAGTTTTTCCCGGAGCACTTGCCAGTGGAATATCTTCAGGAAGAAGAATCGGAGATGAGGAAAGGGCGCATGCACGGGCAATGGTGTTTTCCAACTCGCGCACGTTCCCCGGCCAGTGGTGGGCGGACAGATCGGCGGTGGCTTCCTTGGAAATTCGCATCCGCGCCATGCCGTTTTTACGAGTGATGCGTTGCAGGAAATACTCGGCCAGCAATGGAATGTCTTCCGGCCTTTCGCGAAGCGGAGGGATCCTCAACTCCACAACGTTGAGACGGTAGAAGAGATCTTCACGGAAACGGCCTGCCGTCACCTCGGAAGCGAGATTTTTGTGCGTCGCCGCAACAATGCGGACATCAGTCTTTAATGTATCGTTTGCACCGACACGCGAAAATGTCCCGTCCTGAAGAACGCGCAATAGTTTCACTTGGATCGAAAGCGGCATATCCCCGATTTCATCTAGGAAAAGAGTTCCCCCATCCGCCTGCTCGAAGCGACCCGCACGGCGGGCGATCGCACCGGTGAAAGAGCCTTTCTCGTGTCCGAAGAGTTCACTCTCTAAAAGATTTTCTGGGATGGCTCCGCAGTTGATCGTGATCATCTCCTGCTGCCTACGTGGGCTGTATTCGTGGACGGCTTTGGCAACTAGTTCCTTGCCGGTTCCGCTCTCACCGGAAATAAGAACCGGTGCGTCCGATCTAGCGACACGACCCACGATTTTAAACACATCCTGCAGGGCACGTGAGACCCCGATGATCTTCACCCGCCCATCCAGGCTTGGCAGTTCGGGTCCCGGATGCACTACCCCTCGCCTATCTTCTACAGTTTGCAGCGCGGACTCAACGACGGGACGAAGTTCGAAAGAGAGCGATTCCTTGCGCAACACATCGTGCGCACCTCTTTGGGTTGCCTCGATGACCTGCCCAGTTGTCGGGAACCCCGTGGTCAGGATCACCAGCGTATCTGGGCTCTGCGCGCGGATGCGTCCGAGAAGGTCCACACCATCGAAGGGCTGCAACTCCACGGCGGAAACGACCACGTTCACCGGTGTCTTCTCGATCACCTTGATCGCCTTACCCGCATCATCGCAGCGCAAGATTCGCAAACCCTTCGCATCCAAATGCTTCGTCGCCCAGTCGAGAAAATCCAAATCTGGATCGACGAGTAGCAATGTTTCTTCTGGAACGGTATCTGGCATCAGGCGGATTGGACGAACTGGAATGCACTCTAAACGCTAAAAACACAAGACTGATCAAGGGTTTTAGCTCAATTTTCAGCAATCGTAAATTTACTTAGAAACCTCAGCCACCATATTTTTGGCGATATCCCGAAGTTCCTCAACAGGGATCGCGAATGTCTCCGCCCGGTTGGCGCGGGCAATGTTCATCCCCACGACTTTCCCAGCTAGATCAAGGACAGGGCCGCCCATGGTATCACTGTTGGCGAGGATGTCGTGTTGAAGCACTCTTGGAAAACCACTGCGCCGTTTTGAATAATCTCCGCTCATCTGGTCGTTGCGAGTCGTTTGCGCGAAGACCTCCCCACGCGCGGACAAGCTGACCTCAAGCTCCAAAACTTCGTCTCCACGTTTGACGGAAATTTCCAGAACATCCCCCGCCTTCTTGTCCTTTAGGTATTCCATCAGCTCACTGCTTTCCTTCATCTCCTTGCCGTCAACGATGGAAATAACGTCCCCTTCTTTCAGTCCCGCTTTATCAGCCCCGCTCCCCTCGCTGACTTTTCCAATCTGGATCCGTCCCTCCGCCTTCTCGAGTTGCACGCCCATCACCGCCCCTCCTTCTGCCGGGATCTCACGACGCTCCGCACTCACGATCCCGGCGAGAACCCTTCGCTTCGTCCGGCTCGTTGCACCATTGACGACCACCCAAGTCCCTTGTGGAAGGTCGCTACTGTCTGCAAAAGCGACTGGCAAAAGACCCTCCGCATCGATCTTTACTAAAGCTACATCCCAACGCGGATCCACCAGAACCACCTTCACATCCTTGAACGATTCGCGATCCACCCTGACGGAGAGTGCACTGATTTCCTCGATCTCGCTGGCCTTTGATAAAATATATCCGTCCGCGCTAATCACCACCCCGTAGGCAACTTCCTTGCGCCCTTCGTAGAACACAGCGCTAAATTTCTGGATCACCTGCCGTTGTGGCTCGAAAACATCGAGCACCCCAGCTCCGGTCATCCGGTAATTCGTCTCCAGGCTTTGCTGGGAAAACCCCGCTCCGCATGAAAACACAAAAGCTAGGCTAAGCCAGGCAACCCTAGCGGGTGCCCAAGCGCATATTGATCGTTTCATCTTTTCCATCACGCGTAATTTCCAGTTCAAGTTCGTCGCCAGGGGCAAGTTCCGCGAGGATTGCCTTTAGTTTCTCGCGGGTATCGAGAGCCTCGCCATTCAGGCTCTTCAAGACATCGCCTTCTTTCAGATCGGCATCTTCGGCAGGACTCTTTTTTCCTACCTTGGTAATCTCCAACCCACCTTCCACATTAGTAGTCCCAACACCGAGGTAACCTTTCCCTTTTTCCGGTTTCTTCGCGAACGGCCCCTCACCGATGAATTCCGATTTCAGCATTTTATCCCAGCCTTCTAGGAAAACGCTCACCGGAACATGCATGTTCATCGGAAGGCGCGTCCCAACCCGCGAATGGATCCCGATGAGTCGTCCCTCCATATCAAAAAGCGGCCCGCCCGAATCACCGCCGATCAGAGTCCCGTCGGTTTGGATCGTCGTATTTGCAACTCGCACCAATCGACCAAGTCGGGCAACAGCACCGCGTTCCTTGTTGAAGCCACCTGAATGGCCGAGGGAAAATATCCAGTCACCGAGTTCCGTATCTCCAGTGCGGTTCACCTCCACAAAAGGAAATCCAGCTTCTGATTTTTCCCCAGTGATTTGTAAAAGCGCAGCATCAAACTCCGCCATCAACCCGAGGGTTTCTCCCTCTAGCTTTTCGCCATCCGGCATGATCACCGTCACTTTTTTCCCAACAGCGGTGGAAACGTGGGCGGCGGTCATCACAAGCCCATCTTTGGAAACAATCACTCCGCTGCCCGTGCCCTCGCCTAGGTCGATGCACACGGTAGCCGCTTTTGCATTTGGGATAGTTTCAAAAAGGGCATCCTGAATCGTAAGAAGATCCGCTTGGGATTCCGGCGCTTTCTTTGCATTTAGCGGAAACGCTGGTGCCTGAACCGTTAGAAGCCCGGCCAGTATCGCAAATACGGGGAATGTTAAAATGGCACGCATATCACCTCTCGAGAATTTCCACCTCATATCCATCAGGATCGGTCACGAACGCCATCTTGCGCTCCCCACCGGTGAATTTCTCTCTCCAGTCGCCAGGCCAGATTTCTATCCCGGCCTTCTCGACCTTATCACAGTATTCGACGATGTCCGGCACGCCTAGGGCTGTGTGTATGAGATCCTCCGGACATGTCGCCGTGTAATCAGGCGAATGCGTTAGCTCCAGGAAAACGTCGTTTCCTTCAAGCTCCAAAAAGGCCAGCTTGTTACCTTGCGGGGAATCCCTTTTTCCCCCCAGCTTGTAGCCTAGCTTCTCGTAAAAGGAAATCGATTCATCCAGGCTCTTCACGCGGATACGGGTATGCAAAAACTTGATCATTTCCTCGCTAACCTAACTGACTCCCGCTGCCCCGCAAGCATCCCTTTTCCAGACATGAACTTCACAGAAATCGACCGCGAGGACTTCCGCAACCTCCTCACGGAAATTCACCGCACCCACATGCCCTTCGGAATGTTCGGCAAGGAAAAATACCCGCCGAGAGGAGTTCCAATCTATGACCTCCCCGAGGAATACCTCATTTGGTTCAAGCAACGCTCCTTCCCCAAAGGCCGCCTCGGAGAACTCATGGCTCACGTCTGTGAAATCAAGGAAACCGGAATGGACTCCCTCTTCAACCCCATGCGCAAAGCCAACGGCGGACGCACCAAGCTGAAACTCTAAACCTCAATTTTAAGAAATCGTAGCTACCGCATCCTGCGCCAGGCATTACACCGTCTTGCTTGAGGTTTAAAATTTAGAGTTTAAAGTTTCTAAACCAGCCCGTCTTTCCGCGCCTGTTTCCAATACGCGTATTCCGAACGATTGAAATCTACATACTCCGGTGAGAGATCGCTGGAGAACATCGTGTAATCCGCACTCCCCTGATTCAGATCGATCACGATTTCAAACTCCGGCCCGGCAACCGCATCCCGCAGTTGATCCATAGGAGTATCCGCTTGGAGTCCACCCACACAGGCGATTTTCCCGCCGATAGTGATATCGATCAGCTCCTCGCGTATCCTCGCCCTTGAATAGCCAACCGCATGGATAATTCTCCCCCAGTTCGGGTCGCCACCGTTCCAGGACGACTTCACCAGCGCGGATTTACAAACTGCCTCAGCGACCTTTTTCGCATCCAAAAAGGTTTTCGCACCTACTACGTTCACCGTAACAAACTTCGTCACCCGTTCGCCGTCCCGCACGATCGCTTTCGCCAGCTCCAGCATCAGCCATCCCAGAGCCTTGCGGAACTGCTTGCAGGCCGATCCGTTACGTCTCGCCACCGGCATTCCAGAAGCACCGTTGGCCAACACCATCACCGTGTCGTTCGTGCTCATATCACCGTCGATGGTGATCCTGTTAAAGCTCTCTTCCACCGCCTCCTGCACCGCACGGCGCAGGCAATCCTTCGAAAGGTTCGCATCCGTCGTGATGAAGCAAAGCATCGTCGCCATGCTCGGACAGATCATTCCCGCCCCTTTCACACAGCCGCCGATCCGCACCCGGTGCTCTCCCATGTCGAAAGAGATCGCCAGTTCCTTTTCATGGGTGTCGCTGGTGATGATCGCGAGCGCCACATCATTGCCTTTTTTCAACGCAAGAGCCTCCACAAGCGCCGGAATTTTCGGCTCAAGCCGCATCATCGGCATTGGTAGGCCTATCACTCCCGTCGAGCAAACGCCCACCTCAGTCCGTTTCAAACCAAGGCCTTTCGCCACCTCCTTACACATTGCCGTAGCATCGTGAATTCCCTGCACGCCAGTACAGGCATTTGCATTTCCAGAGTTGGCGACAATTGCCCGCAGTTCGCCCTTTCTCAAGTGCGTCTGCGAAACCCTGACCGGAGCCGCCTTCACACGGTTCGTCGTAAATGTCCCGGCGGAAACGCATTTCCTGTCCGAGTAGATGAGAGCAAGGTCAAGGCGGTCGTTTTTCGGATCCTTGATTCCGCATCTTACCGCGCTGGTGAGGAAACCCTTTGCGGCACCCACCCCTCCCTTGATTCGTGTAATCGGAAAATCCATCGCAAAAAACTCAGAGCAATACCTAACGTCCCGCCCCTAACCGCAGCAAGCAAATCCCAAGCCATCGTGAAAATACTCACTCCAGCAGGAAAAAATCATCCGATCACTCTTCCCCACACCGCCTTCAAATAACGGGACTCGGGATAGTTCGAAAGTGTTGGATGATCCCCGCCCGCTCCGGTGCGGTCGAAGACCTGTAATCTCTTGTCCTGTCTGTGCACCACGTTGGTCACGATGTTTTCAAAAGCGTCCACGCCGAGTTGTCCCGAGCACGAACACGTCACCATCACCCCGTCCTTCTCGACGAGCAGCACGGCCAATTTGTTCAGATCATGGTATTTCGCGTAGCCGGTCTCGTCCTCTTTCCCGAACATAAATTTAGGAGGATCCACCATCACCACGTCCCACTTCCTGCCGTTTTCGATCATCGTCCGCACCCAGGTAAAGGCATCCGCGTGGGTTAGTTTTACTTTCGCCCCGTTCAGATTCGCGTTGCGTTTCGCCATCGCGATCGCCGCCTCATCGAGATCCACCGCAGTGATCTCCGCGGCACCACCCAGCGCTGCTGAAATAGAAAACCCTCCCGAGTAGCAACAAAGATCCAACACGGTTTTCCCCTCTACCATTCCTCGAAATTTTCTCCGGTTGTCGCGCTGGTCACAGAAAAACCCAGTCTTGTGCCCTTGCGAGAAATCAATCTCATACCGCACCCCGTTCTCTACCACCTTCACCAGACGCACATTGTCGCTCTCCACACCACCGGATGCAGGAATCCCCTCGATACGCGCCAGATCCGAATCCACCTGCACCACCACCTGCTTTGTCCCGAAAACCTCGTGCATCAGCGGCAACCAGCCCTCCAGTCTCATCCAAGCACCCAGCGCCGTAATCTCCACAGAAAGCACATCGCCGAACTTGTCCGCAACCATCCCCGGCAGGAAATCAGCATCACCGTGCACACACCGGTAGCACTCCGTTTCCCCATCCAGCTTCAAAATATTCCTGCGCAACTCACCTGCCCGCTTGATCGCCCTTTCGAAAAATGTCTCGTCGATATCCTCCAAACTGTGGCTAACCATACGCAACGGCATCCGCGCCTTCGGGTTCCACAAGCCCCAACCGAACCTCGTCCCCTGTTTCCCATATACCTCAACCAGATCTCCGGCCTTTGCATTTCGGGAAACCTCCCCCACCATCTTCGGCCAAATCGAAGGATGGAACGTCTGATACTTTAAATGAACGGTAGCCACACGCGCATCCTCACCAAAAACTCTAAATCTTAAACTCTAAACTTCAAAATCCGCCAACACTCTCGCACTCATCTTTGTTCCCTGTAAGAACACCCGCAACACACTCCTCTTCCTTGAGGTTTAAAATTTAGAATTTAAAGTTTATGAAATTACACCGCCACCTCTGCGCCTCCACCCTCGAACTCACCAAATCCGTTTTGGTCAACCACCGCGTCGCCGACCACGAACTCGCCGCCGCCTTCGAGGATAACAAAAAATGGGGCAAGCGCGACCGCTCCTTCGTCGCCGAAACCCTCTTCGAGACCACCCGCTGGCGCCGTGCCCTCTCCTACCTTGTCGATTCTGAGGAAACCAACTCACTCATCACCGCCCAATGGATACTCAAGGGCTTCGAGCTCCCGGAGTGGCACAAATACAACGGCCTCCCTCCCGAGGAAATCATCGCCCGCCAGCAAACCCTCCCGGATCAGCCTCGCGCCGTCCGCCAGTCCATCCCCGATTGGCTTGACCAGCTGGGCCACTCCGAACTCGGCGATCTCTGGGAGCCCCAGCTTACCGCCCTCAACCAAAAATCTTCCGTCTTCCTCCGCGTCAACAGCCTCCTCAGCACCGTCGAGGAAGCCATCGCATGGCTCGCGGAGAACAACGTCGAGACCACCCCCGTCGATGGCTATCCTCACGCGTTGGCTCTCCCTCCCGGGAAAATCCTCCCCAAAGCCCTCCGCCTCGACGGTCGCATCGAGATCCAGGATCCCTCCTCGCAGCACATTTCCTCGCTGCTCGATCCGCAGCCCGGCCAACGCATCATCGACGCCTGCTCCGGCGCCGGCGGCAAAGCACTCCACCTCGCCGCCCTCTCCAACAACGAAGCCCGCGTCTTCGCCATGGACGTGGAGCCGAAAAAACTCATCGCCCTCAAACCACGCGCCAGGCGCGCCCGCGCCTCCTCCATCTCCGCGAAACCGATCACCGAATCTACCCCCACCGATTTCGAAAACGTCGCCGACTCCCTGCTCATCGACTCCCCCTGCTCCGGCCTCGGCACGTTGAAACGCCAGCCCGACCTCAAATGGCGGCTCAAACCCGCCTCCTTCGACCGAGTCCGCTCCATCCAAGCACAGCTCCTCGCCGAGTATCCGAAAATGCTCAAGTCCGGCGGCAAGCTCCTCTACGCCACCTGCTCCATCCTCCCCTCCGAGAACCAGGGACAAATCACAAGACTCCTCGAAAAACACCCCGGGAAATACAAACTCATTTCCCAACACAACCTGCTGCCCTCAGAAACCGGCCACGACGGCTTCCACGCCAGCCTTCTCCAGAAGGCGTAACTCCCCCCCATGTAGCTGCCTCGTCTCGGGGCAGTCCGTGAAAGCGGCATCCCGCTGCTAGCCACTCCAACTCTCCCCCTTCGAAAACTTTAACACAACTTACTTGCATTAATCACTACCGCAAGTAAGTTGCGTCTGTGACACAACTCAAGACCACCCCACCCCAACAAAAAAACTCCCTGCTCCTCCGCGATCTTTCCGCCGCCTTCATGCAGCAGATGTTTTTCTGGGGTATGGATGCCGCCGCGCTAGGCGGAAATATTTTTCAGAAAACGGGATTTATAAAAACCCCATCCACCGGACTAAAGGGCACAAGCTGCTACTCCCTACCTTTGGAGAACGGGCAGATCTTTCTCCACGGAGCTTGCGTCGGCTGGGTCTCAGAAACTGAAGAGCCCGGCTTCATCTTCATCCGTCCGAAGGAAAGATGCTTCCTCTGGCACGATAGCCAACCCCCTGTCCCCGGCAAGTGGATCGCGGAACAACTATCTACTCCGGATCTAATATCAGATCTTCTGTTTCTTGTCCCCTTTCTAAACTGGTGGATCAATCACGAGACCTGGGTGGAATCAAACTCAAGCGCCAACTACCGCGAATCCTGCTACCGGAAATACAAGTCCCTCCCAAAATCAAAACCCTGGCTACCGCCTGGTGCCGGACTCGAATGGATAAGGATGCTCCGTGAAAACCCCGCCACCACACCCCGCGCAAAACGCTTCGCCGCATCTCTTGTTTCGTAGATCTCCACCCAATTACTATGTCTGCAGTATCCACACAAACCCGCCTCGCTGATCCGGACCGCATCGGCGTCGCCGCCTCCATCCTCTGCGCCATCCACTGCGCGGTGGCTCCGGCCCTCCTACTTTCCCTCCCGGCCTTCGGTCGCATCTGGGCACACCCAGCATCTCACGCGCTCGTGGCTGTATTGGTCATCCCGCTCGCCATTTTCGCCATCCGAAAAGGCTTCCGCCGCCATCGCAACAGGCTCGTCGCCTCCATCGCGGGAATCGGTATCTTCCTCATCATCGCCGGAGCAGCTGCACCCGCCTTCACCGCAGCGCAGGAAACACCCACCGGCTGCGATAAATGCTGCCCCTCCACCCAAACCACGGCCTCTGGAGAAACCTCCCTCCACATCCCCCCCGCCGCCATCATCACCACCCTAGGCGGGATCGCCCTCATCCTCGCACATTTGGCTAACCTCCGCTGCTGCCGGAACTGCAAGACCTGTTGAGCTACTACCTATTTTTTCCTGCCGAGATTCTTGATGGTGACGTTCAGCCACCTAGAAGGAGCCTTTGTCACCAACTTCCCGTATCTAGACAATATGAGCATTGATCCCAGAATCCCCGCCATTCCCCGCCGCATCGTCTCGGGCGAAACCGGAGCCACCCCCGATCTTGGCCTCCCGGATCTCACCCCCATCGAAGTCCCGGAAATCGAAGACCCCGGTCGCGAGAAAACCCTTGTCACCAGGCGAATCCTCGTCCTGCTCGGCCAACACGAAATCTCCGCGGAAAGAGTCGGCATCAAGCTCGCCCCGGAAGACCTGAAATCCGTCTTCGCCGCATTGCGCCAGCACGCCCGCACAGGCTCGGCTCCAGAGCTCCCCGCCCGCGATGAAATCCATCAATACATCCTCGACTCCATTTTCGCCGAGCTAGTCGAAGAACCCAGCAACATCCTCTACACCACCAAAACCGGCCCCGACACCATGCGCTACGACGCCATGAAACCAGAATTCTGGTCCGAATGCCTCGATCTGTTAGAAAAAAATCTCTGCCCTTAAACATCATGCACACCTTCCCCAACTACTTCGAATGGCACAGCGCCATCACCGGCCCCTGCGGCCTCACCCTCTCCCGCTCCTACTGCCAAGAGCGCATCGCCGCCCTAGCCGACCCCAAAAACCCCTCCACCCGCTCCTTCGTGGAAACCTACGGGGAAACCTACCTAGAGCAAGTTAGCGCCTGGTTCCAGCAAGCCAAAACCGAAGCCACCGAATGAATTCCCTCCCGCAAAACATCCGCACCCTCCAGACCCGCAAGCCCCTCGTGGTGATCACTGGCTTCCTCGGAGCCGGGAAAACCACTTTCCTGCGCGGCCTTCTCGAAGCCACCGCACCCTACCAGATCAAAGCAGACGTCATCCTCAACGACTACGAAAACGCCTATCTCGACTCCGAAACCCTCCGCGCCACCGCCGCCTCTGTCGAGCCAATCGCCGCCTCCTGCGCCTGCTGCGAGGGCATGGATTTCCTCATTGATCTCTCCGTTTCCGCCGCCTCCTCCCGCAACGAACTCCTCTTCATCGAGCTAAATGGCACCGCCGATCCCATCCCGCTTCTAGAATCCTTCACCCTCCTAGAATCAAAACTCCTACGCGCACCCCGCTGGCACGTCTGCATCCTCGATGCACGCCACTTAGGGAAAAATACATCACACCGCCGCCTCCGTGAGCTTCAGCTTGAGACCGCCAGCCACTTCGCCCTTAGCCACTCGGAAACACTAACAAGCCTCGAAAGAAGCACCCTCTACGAGCGAATCCGCGCCATCAACCCCCTCGCCAGCGAGACCACCCCAGAGCTTCTCGCCGCCGCCCTCGCCTCCCTCTCCAACCGCATGACTTGGAGCAAACCCGCCTCCTCTCGCCAACACGGCGAGTTCCTCTTTCCGAAAGAGAAAAACCATCACACCCACCTCGCCCACTCCTTCACCGGCTGCCAGATCCTGCTCCCTGATGTCCTTTCCCGCAGCGTCATGTGGGAATGGCTCGCCGCCCTACCAGAATGCGTCATCCGCGCAAAAGCACTCGTCAGCACCCCGGACGAACCAGGGATACGCCGCCTCTTCGAGCGTGTCGGAAACGAACTCATGGCAGACCCTCTCGAAGTCCCCATCAGCCCCCGCGTCCCCAGCTCCGCAATCCTCATAGGCCCCGACCTAGACCCAGAGGAAATCCTAGCATCCGCCCACCGCATCCTCGGAGAAACCTGCACATGCCCATGAATACTCAAACAGTCACCCGCGTCCTCATTGTCGGAGCCGGCCCCGCCGGTATCGGAATCGCAACCGCACTCAAACGCGCCGGCGTCATCGACCTCCTCGTTGTCGATGCCCGGGAGATCGGCTCCTCCTTCCGGGCATGGCCGAAGCAGATGAGATTCATCACTCCGAGCTTTTTCTCAAATCCTTTCAATCTCCCCGATCTCAACGCCATCGATCCGGAAACCTCGCTCGCCGATTTCGCCCGAACCGAGCACCCAAACGGCCCCGTCTTCGTAAAATATTTGGAAGCCACCGTTGACCATTTCCAGATCCCCATCCGCACCGGCACAAAAGTGGAATCCCTC
>TARA_B110000037_G_scaffold166425_1_pt1 | contig 15286 bp, 11 predicted proteins | sample TARA_B110000037 | Tara Oceans TARA_B110000037 (sample SAMEA4397196) | marine metagenome | biome: Polar Biome; feature: [MIX] marine epipelagic wind mixed layer (ENVO:01000061); material: water (ENVO:00002006), including particulate matter (ENVO:01000060) such as... | depth 10-100 m
TAAAAAAAGAATTAAATAGACTAAAAAAAATATCTATAGACTTAATTTTAGAAGATAGGTATGAACGACTCATGGCTTTTGGACAATTTAAAGATGTCGAAAAATAAAAGCGACCTTTTTTTAGAAGTATTAGAGTCATTTAAACAACATTTTACTGAAAGAAAGAAGCCTTTAGTTTTTGACATTGGTCTAAGTGGGGGAGTCGATTCTATGGTCTTGCTTCATATCCTCAGTTGTCTCCGAAATGAAATTAAATTAATAATTAATGCTATTCATATTAATCATGATCTAAGTGAGAATGCTTTAACTTGGGAAAATTTTTGTGAGAAGCATTGTAAAGAACTAGAAATTAATTTTATTTCAAAAAAAATCGATATATCTGAAGATCTTAAACTTGGTGTTGAGGGGGCAGCAAGAAAGAAGCGCTACGAAGTGTTTAAAGATTATCAGAAAGGAGTCTTAGCATTAGCACACCACCAAGATGACCAGGCTGAGACTCTTTTACTTCAGCTATTTAGAGGAAGTGGACTGAAGGGTCTCGCCTCAATGCAATTATATGATAGTGAAAAAAAAATTTGGCGGCCTTTTTTAAGAATAAAAAAAGAAAGAATTAAAGAGTTTGCAAAAAAATATGGAATAGAATTTATCAATGATGAAAGTAACGATAATTTAAATTATGATAGAAATTTTTTAAGGCAAAAAGTTTTTCCATTATTAAAAACAAGGTATCCAAATATTAGTCAAACAATTAGCCGCTCCGCAGATAATATTGCAGAGGGCCTAAATCTAAATGAAACAATAGCTAAAGAAGATGCAAAAAAATTTGTATCAGATGATCAGACTATATTGTCTTTATCTATGCTCCAGGAAATTCCTAAGGAAAGAGTTTTAAATCTTATTAGATGGTGGTTGGCTCGCAATAACCAGCCTATGCCAAATAAAAAAACTATAAATGAATTATTTAATCAAATAATTAAAGTAAAAAAAGACTCAATGATAAATTTAAATATTTCACCTTTAATGACTATCAGACAATATCAAAATCATATTTTTTTAGTAGGAAAAAAAGATAAAAATATTCAATACGAAATGATATGGCAAGGTGAAAGCGAATTAAATCTGCCTGATAATTCACGGATTTTATTTAACAAAAAAAAAGCTGACAGAAATATTCTTTTAAAAATAAACGTTGGCGCATTAAGAATTCAAAATAGAATTGGTGGGGAAAGATTTAAGCCGAAAGTAGACCAACCAACTAGAACACTCAAGTATTTGCTCCAAAAGTCAAGAATCCCACCATGGGAGAGAGAAGACATACCTCTATTCTTTTCAGAAGATCAGCTTGTTGTAGTCCCTAATTTTGGTATTCATTATGATTTCCAAGCGAAAGAAAATGAGGTTGGGTGGGAAGTCAATTGGGAAAAATAATTTAACAGGTCAATTATGAGTCTTAAATATAGATTACTCGCTTATATTAATTCATTACTTTTGTTTGCAGTTTTAATTGGTATTTCTTTAATCATAGCGTCTACCCATACAAATGTTAGACAAGAAATATTATCTACTCAATCTCTTGCAGTTTTTGCAATAGAAAATGCAATAGAAAAAAACCCAGAAATTTTCCTCTTACGAAATCAGAAAAGAATGGGGTTGGCAAATTTAAATGAATTACGTCACCTAAATATCCAATTGTTTGATACCAATAATATGCTGATAGATAGAACAAGTTCTGATTTAGCGGTATTAATTACTCCTCCCAAATGGTTCGTTAATATTATGGAAGATTTTTCAACAACTCTTCCTACAAAAAAAATCAGTATCAATTTAGAAGGTAAAGATTTTGGCTATATATTAATTAATCCAGAGCCTATGTATGAATATTCTGAAATATGGCAGCAAATACAAAATGGGTTTTTTGTAATTTTATTATTTTTTGGATTTGTTAACAGTATGATACTTATTGTTTTCTATCAGACACTTAAACCAATAAATTCTATAATTAAGGGGTTTAAACATTTAGAAAATGAGGACTATACAGTAAGAATTAGTAAATCAAATATCTTAGAATTAGATATCATTGGTCAAAATTTTAATAAAATGGTAAAAAATTTAAAGGAAAGTAACATCAAGGTTCATAAATTAAGTCAAAATCTAATTAATGTTCAGGAGCAAGAAAAAAAGGAATTAGCAAGAAATTTACATGATGAATTAGGACAATCGCTAACTGCAATTCAAGCTGAAGCTGCTTCAATTAAGAAGAATAATAGTGAAAAATCTCGAATTCAGGCACTAAATAGTATTATTTACATCTCAAAGAATATGATGTTTTCTACTCGAGAGCTTATAAAAAAATTAAGTTTAGGTATTCTTGATGACATGGGGTTTGAAATTGCAATCAGTGATTTAATTAGTGATTGGTCAAAAAGATATCCCAAAATATTATTAAATTATTCTTTTGATAAAAATTTATTAGGATTAATACCAGGTAAATATGAGGGGCATATTTATCGAATTATCCAAGAAGCACTTACTAACATTGCTAAGCATTCGAAATCAAAGAATATAACAATTAGTTTACAACTTAAAAAAAATATTAATACATTCGAAATTAAGATTATTAATGATGGAGTAAAAAAGAAATTTAATAATAAAGTTGGTCTTGGGCTATTGGGAATGAAGGAGCGAGTCAACCAAATGAAAGGTAAAATCAGTTTTACCACTAATCAATTTTTTGAAATTAATATTATTTTAAGGCTAGGTAAATGATTAAACTAATTCTAGTTGATGATCACGATATTGTTAGAGCCGGGCTCAAGAGACTTCTTGAAAACCAAGACGATATTAATATTATGGGTGATTTTGGAAACGGCGAAACTGCTTACAAATTTATAAGGAAAAATGAGGTAGATGTAATTATCATGGACCTTTCCATGCCTGGAAAAGGCGGAATAGAATCTACTCGGCAAATAAAAAAACATTTCCCAAAAATAAATATTTTAATTCTATCGATGCATGATAATTCTACTATGGCACAAAAAGTAATTGATGCAGGAGCAACTGGCTATATATTAAAGAACGATATAGCAGAAGATTTAATTAATGCTGTATATTCTGTTTCTAACTCAGAAAGTGTTTTTTCAAAATCGATTAAAAAATCATTGGAAGATAATTCTGAAGACAAATTCAGTAAATTAAATGATAAAGAGTTAGAAATATTGAAATCATTAGCAAAAGGTAATAATTTAAAAAATATTGCTAATGATATTAATATTAGTTATAAAACAGCAGCAAATTATCAAACATCAATAAAGCAAAAATTAGAATTAAAAACATCAATCGACTTATTTCAAATAGCAAAAGATAATAATTTAATCGAATAATTTCTTCTTTTATAAAATTTTAGCTCATCATCTTTAATACATTGATACTATTGGATTTTAGGAAAATTTCCTGTTTTAATTCACAATTATTTTATGTAAAATGTCGACTACATTATATTAGGAATAGTTAAGTTGAAATTTAAAGCAAAAATTTTAAGTTTAATTCTTTTATCAAATCTGGTTTTTGCAGAGGAAATTATAAACACAGGTAACATAGATGTTTATTCCATTTCACCTCTCCCAGGATTAGGTATTGATAGAACAATTTTACCCAGTAGTGTTGAAGAGATAAATATTGAGTCTTTGAAGGAGCAGATAGGCGTTTCGATTGCAGATTATTTAATTAATAATGCTAAAGGAGTTACGGTAAATGAAGCAACAGGAAATCCTTGGCAACAAGAAATAAGGTATCGTGGTTACACTGCTGGATCTACTGCGGGTAATGAACAAGGATTATCTGTATATGTTGATGGAGTAAGAGAGAATCAACCTTTTAGTGATGTTGTTTTATGGGATACACTTCCAAGTTTTGCTTATTCAGGCGTGCAAATGGTGCCAGGCTCTAATCCGATTTATGGCCTAAATACTTTAGGTGGTGCTATTGCTTTTCAAACAAAATCAGGCGCTACTTTTCAGGGTACAAATGCTGAATTTACTGGAGGTTCATGGGGAAGGCAAATTAGTTTGATTGAGCATGGTAGTAGTTCAGGAGCGCATGATTTTTATATCGGATATCAATACACTACTGAAGAAGGATGGAGGGATCACTCACCAAATCATCTTAACCAATTTTTTTCTAAAGGCGGATGGGAAGATGAAACAACCCGATTTGAACTTTCTTTAACAGTAGCTGATAATAATTTAATTGGTAATGGATTAGCTCCAAAATATCTTCTTGGTTCTGATAACACAGGTATAAACACAGTTCCTGATTACACGGGCAATATTTATAACAAAATTAATTTATCCGCTTCACATTTCCTTGATGACGAAACACTTCTTACCACAAATGCATATTGGAAAAGATCTGATAGAAATACTTGGAATGGGGATGCTGAAATCGAATTAGACGCAGATAATTTGGCAATTGTGAGTGGAGGTGCAGTATCGATAGACGGTAATGCCATAACTCTTTTTAATTATACTGATGATGAAATTGATGAGATGGAGGGTGAGAATAGATTAACAAACACAAAACAAGACAAGTTTGGAGTAGCTGCGCAACTAGCTTTTACTGAGGAATTTAATGGACATGAAAATAATTTAACGATTGGCGTTACTGCGGAAACTTCATTAGTTTCTTTTGTTCAGAGTGAATTTGAGGGTGCTACTCTAAATAGCGACAGATCGCTCGTTAAAGGAACAGGAGAAGAAGAGGAAAACACAAACCTTCAAGGTAGAACAAAAACTTTTGGTTTATATGCTGTGGATACTTTTTCTTATAATAAGAATTGGCATATTACAGGTGGTGCACGTTATAACTACCAAGAAATAGATAACTTAGACAGAAGGGCTGATCAAAGTGAAGGCTCTCTTACTGAAATTCAGAGCTGGGGAAGAATAAACCCTACATTCGGTATTACTTATAAAGACGACCAGCAATTTTCTACTTATGCTTCTTATGGAGAGTCAAATCGAGCACCAACTTCAATCGAGGTTGGTTGCTCCAATCCAAAAATTGCATGCACATTACCAACCCAAATGGCAGATGATCCTCCACTTGACGATGTTGTTGCAAAAACGTGGGAATGGGGATTTAGAAATCAAACAAAAAATCTAGATATTAGCGGGGCAATATTCAGGGCTGTTAATCATGATGACCTTCAATTTGTAAATACAAATGCACAAAATGGACTTGGTTATTTTAAAAATATTGGTCAAACAATAAGGCAAGGATTAGATTTAAATATTGGAGGTAAGGGTTTATTTGGTATTGAAGGGACTGAAAAATTTTCATGGTCAGGCACTTATGGATACATGCATGCTACATATAATTCTGATTTAGCTCTTGTGTCTGATGCAAATGATTCAAGAGTTACAACTGCAAACAGTTTTGGAGGTTTTGATGATGATGATCTCTTCAGTGGAGATGCTCTTACAGAGTTAGGGGAATCAATTAGAGATTTATTATCAGGAAATTCTGATAGCGATTTAGCTACATTATCAACATCCTTGAATAGTGCATCATCAAAAGATGATGTTGAAGAGGCTTTAGAGACATTAGAAGATGCAGGTAAAAATATTGGAACTCAAAATAGTATTATCAATGTAAAAAAAGGAGATTATTTAGCTAATATCCCTAAACATAGCTATAAATTTAGATTAAATTATAAGCCACTTCCTAATTTAAGAATGGGATCATCCCTCATCGCTTTTTCCGAATCATATATGATGGGAAATGAAAATAATGAACATGGTGGGACAAATGGCGATGGAAAAGTCCCTGCATATGCCATAGTTAATATGGATGCAGATTATAAAATTACAGAAAAATTATCAGTCTCTCTTAAGGCGATTAATGTTTTTGACAAAACATACTACACTGGTGGAAGACTTCTTATGAACGGATTTACAGGTGAGGGTAATACGGCGAGATCAGAAGTATTCCGTGGCGAAGGTTTGGCGCCAGGATCACCTCAGGCTGGTTGGCTTTCAATTAACTATAAGTTCTAGTATTTAGCATATGTTAAAATACTTTGGTATGTTAAATTTTAATTATAAGAATATTGGTGGTTGGCTAGGAATTATTTCTATAATTTTTATTTCAATCTTTCCTTTGGTTAGCCAGGCAACAGCAACTCTTCTAGACCAGCCTAATAATATTGAGAATTCTAATAAAGTAGTCGTTTGTTCAGTAAATGGAATAAAGATCATAAGTTTCAATGATCAAGATTTGTCAAATAAGGGCTATGAACATAATGGGAATGTTTGCCAATATTGTAATTTAAGTTCAGTTCAAATTAATCTTGAAGACAAAGGTGAATTTGAGTTTTTAAAATTTCCTCTAAATAAACCTGTTTCATTCAATTACGTTAGTCACACCAAAGAAGCAACTCTTTTTACCAATAATAATCCAAATGCACCTCCTTTTATTTAAATAATTTTTTCTAAGTTGAATTTGATTAGAAATCAAATTCTTATTATTTATTTTTAAGGGAAGTACTATGAAATACAAGCAAACTTTATTTTTTATTGGATTTTTATATTCAATACATTCATCTGCAGAATTAATTATTTCACCAAAACCAGTTGAGGTTGTTGACTATAAGGCTGAGAGAATACAAATATTCGATGGAGGCACTCTTACCAGTAAAGATTTGAACTTCAATAAACTTCACTCTAGTGATAGTGGCTCACTACTAAATTATTTTTCTGGAGTTAACTCAGCTACAAATGCTGGAGTATCAAGTATGCCTGTAATTAATGGATTAAGTAATGACCGAATTAAGGTAAAAATTGATGGTATGGATATAGCAGCAGCTTGTGCAAGCCATATGAACTCTCCGCTAACCTATATAGATTCAAGTAAGGTTAATGAAATTAGTGTCTTTTCTGGATTAACTCCTGTAAGCATAGGAGGAGATAGTCTCGGGGGATCGATAATTATTAATTCTGTAAACCCATATTTTTCAAATAATAATGAACAAATTGTAAACGGTAAAATTAGAACCTTTTATAGAAGTAATAGTGAAACCATAGGTGGAAGTATTGAAGGAACATTAGTTACTGATAGTTTGTTTATAAATTATAACGGTTCATATGAGGATGCTAAAAACTATAAATCTGGGGGGGCATTTAAGTCTGCTGGAACACCTATATCCGGAACTCCGGGTTGGGTTGATGGAAATGAGGTTGGATCATCAGCTTACAAAATTAGCAATCAAATGTTAAGTATTGGGATAAAAGAGGGTAATGATTTAGTAACTTTAAAATTAAGTCAGCAAGATACTCCATTTCAAGGATTCCCTAATCAGCGAATGGATTCTACTAAGAATGAAAGTCAACAAGTAAATTTAGCTTACGAAGGTACTTTCGATTGGGGTGGCTTAGAGGCAAGATTTTATCAAGAGAACACAGATCATCAACATAATTTTGGACCAGATAAGAAGTTTTTTTATACTACGGCAGTTGGGATGCCAATGAATGCTGACGGTAAAAATTTAGGCATTACTATGAAAGCAAATGTATTTTTATCTGATTTAGATTTACTTACTTTTGGTTCTGAATATCACTCACAGAAGCTTGACGATTGGTGGAATGCTTCAGGAACCTCTGGCATGATGCAGCCAAATGATTTTCAAAATATTAATAATGGGTCTCGTGATAGGTTTGATATTTTTTCTGAATGGGCTAGGTCTTGGGACAGCTCACTCTTAACTTCTTTTGGCTTAAGGTATGGTCAGGTTAGGTCGAATACCGACGATGTTCATGGTTACCAGGATAGTAACGGTATGGGCAGTATGATGCATTACTATAAAAGAGATTCAGATAGTTTTAATGCCAGTAAGAAATCAAAAGTTGACCACAATATTGATGCATCACTTTTGGCTGAATTTATTCAAAGTGAGATTCTAAGTTATGAGATGGGATATGCTTTAAAAAATAGAAGTCCAAATTTATATGAAAGATATACATGGTCTACTTGGACTATGGCTGCAAATATGAATAATACTTATGGTGACGGAAATGGGTATGTTGGTAACTTAGATCTTGATCCAGAAACATCTCATACTATTAGTTTTACTGCTGACTTTCATGACTCAAGTAGGAGTATTAGTTTGATAAGAGTTACTCCGTATTTTACTTATGTTGATGATTATATTGATGCTGTAGCTTGCAGTAAGGTTGGAAAAACCTGCCCATCAAGATCAGATGGTTTTAGTAACTTAAGTTTTAAAAATCAATCAGCAAAAATTTATGGATTTGATTTGAGTGCCTATCAGCTTATAACTAGATCTGCCAAATACGGCCAGTTTTCAACAAGTGGAATAATGAGTTATGTAAAAGGAAAAAATGATGATACCAAAGATGACCTTTATCGTCAGATGCCCCTCAATATTAAGTTGACTTTAGATCATCAGTTAGGTCGATGGACCAATCGTTTCGAGAGTGTTGTAGTTAGAAAAAAAAATAATATTTCAAGTATTAGGAATGAGTTAAAGACTTCAGGATATGCATTAATTAATATTTTGACTAACTATACCTACGAACAGGCACAACTGAACCTTGGCATCACCAATGTATTTGACAAGCAATATGATGACCCCCTAGGCGGGAGTTATTTAGGGCAAGGTGCCACTATGTCAACAGGTGTGACTAATGGTAAAGCAGTACCAGGTATGGGGCGGTCTTTTAATTTTAGTCTTAGTTTAGATTTTTAATTCTAAGTTAAAAATTATTTTTCTAATTAATCTCTCCTAGGTCAGATTATTAATCTGTTGCTATAATAGCTTGGTGATTAAAGAAAGAGGGTAGCTATGCAAATTGGTACACCACTTAGTCCTTTAGCAACCAGAGTAATGTTATTAGGTGCTGGGGAGCTTGGAAAAGAAATTATTATATCTTTGCAAAGATTGGGTGTTGAAGTAGTTGCTGTAGATCGCTATAAAAATGCACCTGGACACCAAGTTGCTCACCGATCACACGTAATAGATATGACAGACTCTGAGGCTCTGCTGTCCTTAGTCGATCAAGAAAAGCCTCATTATATCGTCCCAGAAATTGAAGCTCTTAATATTAACGCGTTAAGTAAAATTGAATCAAATAAAAATATTACTATTGTTCCAAGTGTAAGAGCTATTCAGTTAACAATGAATCGGGAGGGAATTAGAAAGTTAGCATCTGAAACATTAGGTCTTCCAACTTCACCCTATGCATTTGCAAGTAGTTATGAGGAACTTAGGGAATCAATTATCGAACATATTGGTTTTCCTTGCTTTATAAAGCCTACAATGTCATCTTCGGGCAAGGGTCAATCAAGAATTGTTGAAGAAAGTCAGATTAAGGAAGCTTGGGATTATGCTGCATCGGCAGGGAGAGTAGATCAAGGGGTTGTCATTGTTGAGGGTCAGGTAGATTTTGATTATGAAATTACATTACTTACTGTAAGAGCAAAGAATAACGTTGGAGAAATTGAAACATCTTTTTGTGAGCCAATAGGCCATACTCAGGAAAATGGAGACTATATCGAAAGTTGGCAACCTCAAAAAATGGATGAAAAAGCCTTAAAGTTATCTCAAGAAATTGCCTCTAAGGTTACAGATCAATTAGGCGGTCTTGGAATTTATGGGGTTGAGTTATTCGTAAAAAAAGATAAAGTTTGGTTTTCAGAAGTAAGCCCAAGACCACATGATACGGGTATGGTTACAATGGCTACTCAAAAGCAATCAGAATTTGAGTTACATGCTAAAGCAATTTTAGGCCTTCCAGTTGATACAAGTATGCATAGTGATGGTGCCAGCGCTGTAATATATGGTCAACATGACTCTAAAGCAATTATTTTTGCTGGATTGGAAGATGCCTTATCTCTTCCAAATGTCGATATTAGATTATTTGGTAAACCTGAATCATTTAAGAAGAGGAGGATGGGGGTTGCTTTAGTTACAAATAGTAATACCAATGATGCCAGAAATATTGCTCAAACAGCAGTTTCTAAAATTACCATTAAAAAAGTCTAATAAAAATTTCTAAAAACTTTTTTATCATAGTTTCTATGATAAAATCGCCGGTCTTCAGACGAATTTGATATAACCTCATGATAAAAAAACTTAAAAATATAGCAATAATAGCCCATGTTGATCATGGTAAAACAACCCTGGTGGATAAACTTCTTGAACAATCAGGTACTTTTGGAAAGCACCAACAAATTAACGAAAGAGTAATGGATTCTAATGAATTGGAAAAAGAAAGAGGTATAACAATACTTGCTAAAAATACGGCTGTAATTTATGAAGACACGCATATTAATATCGTTGATACTCCTGGACATGCAGATTTTGGCGGGGAGGTTGAGCGTGTACTAGGGATGGTGGATGGTGTTGTTCTTCTTGTTGATGCGGTTGAAGGACCAATGCCTCAAACCCGATTTGTTACAAAAAAAGCATTAGCTTTGGGTTTAAAGCCTATTGTTGTTCTCAATAAAATTGATAGACAAGGTGCAAGATGTGACTGGGTTATTAATCAAACCTTTGATTTATTTGCAAACCTTGGTGCTACCGATGAACAACTAGACTTTCAAGTTGTTTATGCTTCAGCAATTAATGGATTTGCAAAATTGAAAGAGAATGATGACTCATCTAATATGAATCCACTTTTTGATATTATCTTAAAGTATGTTGATGCACCATCAGGAGATCCATCAGCTCCTCTTCAATTTCAAATATCCGCACTTGATTATTCAACATATACAGGCCGTATGGGTATTGGCCGTATAAAAAATGGTGTTTTAAGAGCGGGTTCTCAGGTAGCTATTATGAATGGTGATGAAAGAGTTGGTCAGGGTAAGATTAATGAAGTATTTGGATTTAAGGGTCTTGAGAAAGTTACTGTGCAAGAAGCACAGGCTGGAGATATAGTAATAGTTACAGGAATCGAAGATATTGGAATAGGTATAACATTATCTGACCCAGAAAATCCAAAAGGCCTAGCAATTATTCCCGTAGATGAACCCACATTGACTATGGACTTTATGGTTAATACATCCCCTTTAGCAGGCAAGGAAGGAAAGTTTGTAACTAGTCGTCAGATTCGAGAACGACTTACCAAAGAGCTTTTAGTTAATGTAGCTCTTCGGGTTGATGATACTGATGATGCAGATATATTTAGAGTTTCAGGCAGGGGTGAGCTGCATCTAACTATTTTATTGGAAAATATGCGTCGAGAAGGCTTTGAGATTGCAGTTGGAAAGCCAAGAGTGGTATATCGAGAGATAGACGGTAAAAAATGTGAGCCTTATGAAAATTTATCAGTTGATATAGAAGATGATACCCAGGGGGCAGTGATGGAAGAACTGGGAAGACGAAAAGGTGAGTTGTCAAATATGGAGTCAGATGGTCTTGGAAGGACACGATTAGAATATCGAATTCCAGCTAGAGGGTTGATTGGGTTTCAAGGAGAGTTCTTAACCATGACAAGAGGAACTGGCCTGATATCTCATATTTTTGATAGCTACGATCAAGTTAAAGCTGAGATTCCTGGAAGAAGAAATGGGGCTTTAATTTCATCAGAAGGTGGTGACGCGGTAGCTTACGCCTTGTGGAAACTTCAAGACCGAGGGAAAATGTTTGTAAAACCAGGTGACAAGCTTTACCAAGGAATGGTGATTGGTATTCATACACGTGATAATGATTTAATTGTTAATCCAATTAAGGGAAAACAACTTACAAATGTTAGGTCATCTGGAACAGACGAAGCAGTTCGTTTAGTCCCTGCTATTTTGATGAGCCTAGAGTATGCAGTTGAATTTATTGATGATGATGAATTGGTAGAAATAACTCCTAGCTCATTGAGGATTAGAAAAAGATATTTAGTAGAACATGAAAGAAAAAAAGCATCTAAAACAGACGCTTAACTAAATATCTTGAGATTTCACATAATCTTCGTAATTTCCTGAAAAATCAATAATTTTGTCTTTTTTAATCTCTAGAATACGGGTTGCGATAGAGCTAACAAATTCACGATCGTGTGTTACAAAAAAAACAGTTCCCTTGAATTTATCTAAAGCTGTATTGAGTGATTCAATAGATTCCATATCCATATGATTTGTGGGTTCATCTAAAAGTAAAATATTATTTTTTTCTATCATAAGTTTACCAAAAAGCATTCTCCCTTGCTCACCCCCAGACAATACATTAACTTTCTTTTTAAAGTCTTCTCCTGAAAATAATAATCTACCTAAAATACTTCTTATTGATTGATCGTCATCATCAGATGAACCATTTTCTGTCATCCAATCAAAAACGGAAGTATCTTCAGAGAATTCATTTGTATGATCTTGAGCAAAATATCCAATTTTTGATTTTTCTGCCCACTTAATTGAACCCTCGACTGGTTCAAGAATATTACCGATTATTTTTAATAAGGTTGTTTTACCAATCCCATTTTCACCAATAATTGCTACTTTTTCTCCAGCTTCAATCATAAAATTTACATTACTATAGAGTGGCTCATCAAATTTATGTGCCATTTTATTGACTGTTAAGGCTTGCCGATACAGTTTATCTTTATCGTTATACTCAAACCTTATAAATGGATATTGTCGACTAGATGGCTTCATATCCTCGACTTTAATCTTATCAATCTGTTTCGCACGAGATGTAGCTTGCTTAGCTTTTGATGCATTTGCTGAAAATCTTCTGACAAATTCTTGCAACTCAGCTATTTGTGCTTTAGCTTTTTCATTTGCTTTTAGCTGTTGTGATTTAACAAGAGTACTAGCTGCCATAAAGTCATCGTAATTACCTGGGTAAACAGTTAGTTTCTGATAATCCATATCTGCAGTATGAGTACAGACTTGGTTAAGAAAGTGTCGATCATGTGAAATGATAATCATCGTTGAGTTTCTGTTATTGAGTGTATTTTCTAACCAGCGAATTGTATTAATATCTAGATTATTAGTTGGTTCATCAAGGAGTAGAATATCTGGGTCAGCAAAAAGTACTTGAGCTAAAAGTACTCTAAGTTTAAGCCCTGGGGGTACATCACTCATTAATCCACCATGTAATTCGTTTGATATACCAAGACCGCTTAATAACTCTCCTGCTCTTGCTTCAGCTGTATAGCCATCATATTCAGCGTAGATTGTTTCTAGCTCAGCAGCACGCATGTAATCTTCATCAGTAGCGTCAGGATTTGCGTATAAATTATTTTTTTGTTCATTTGCTTGCCACATCTCTTCATGGCCCATCATTACTGTATCAAGGACACGCAATTCTTCAAATGCAAATTGATCTTGTTTAAGCCAAGCAATCCTTTCATTTTTTTCAATTGATAAGTTACCACTTGTTGAATCTAAAACATTAGCTAAAATTTTCATAAATGTAGATTTTCCACATCCATTTGCGCCAATTAATCCGTAGCGATTTCCACCGCCAAATTTAACAGAAACGTCTTCAAAAAGTGGCTTTGAGCCAAATTGCATTGTGATGCTATTAGTAATGAGCACTTATATCGTCCTTTGTTTAATTAATTCTATTAATTGATTATCTATTACTTTCGTAATAGATTTTGGTGACAAGTAAAATAGTATCGCCAGATGGTTTTTTCCATATAACCTCTTCATTAGTTCGATGACCAATAAGAGATTTTGCTAAAGGTGAGGTATAACTTATTTTATTCTTCTGAATATCAGATTCATCTTCACCAACAATTTCAAATGTGAGATTCTCCTCTGATTCAGTTAAAACATCAACCTTGGCAGAAAATAAAATTGTATCTTTGGGCTGCTTATCTGGATCAATCAAAATCGCTGAATTTAGTCTACTTGAAAAATAACGAAGATCACGTTCGACCCTCATTTTTTTTTGAATAAGGTTAACGTCTTCAGAATCAATATAGCTTAGCCGCATTGATTCTAATTCAATAATTTTTTTTTCCAATTCAATGTAACCAAAAGGAGTTACATAGTTTGCCACTGAGCTAATAGGCCTTTCTGGAATATCAATACCAGCATGTTCTAGGTCATCTTCTTTTACAAATGCTCTACTCATAAATATCTTTATACATATCAATAATTTATATAAAAAAAATAATAATTAACATTAAGTTATTATTAGTACAAAATAATTATTTATACTGCCGTAACGTTGATATATTGTAACAAAATGGGCGTTAAAGTTAGCTTATTTCTCAATCTTAATTTAATTATCATTACTCGGTAAAAAATGAATGCTGATAATAAAAAATATGAATTATTTGATTTAAGGTTAATCAAAAATTTATTAGAATTTTTTTATTGTTTATTTAAGAGGCTCTTTAGTTAATAACTTATGTTTTGAATTAAGTAACTCTTGTTTAAATTTATTATAATTTGTTGCCACGCTAAACTGAGGAAATTCTTTAGTTAGGTTGTTAGGTGGATTGAATAATATACCAACATCTGCTTGCTCAAGCATTCCTATGTCATTGTATGAGTCGCCACCTGCTATTACATCAAAATTTAGTCCTTGTAGTGCTTTTACTGCCATTGCCTTGCCATTTTTTTGTCTTAATTTATAACCTGTTATTTGTCCAGCATCATTTGTAATTAAGTTATGACAAAATAGGGTTGGAAAGTCTAGTTGCTTCATTAGAGGTTGAGAGAATTGATAAAAAGTATCAGAAAGTATTATTACTTGAAATTCTGACTTAAGCCATTTTAAAAAATCATTGGCGCCTTCTAATGGTTTTAGTGAAGAGATTACATCTTCTATATCTTTTAATTTCAAATTATTCTGAGTGAGTATATTTATTCTTCCTTGCATTAATTCATCATAATTAGGAATATCTCTAGTTGTGAGTTTAAGAGATTCAATACTTGTTTTTTTAGCAAATTCAATCCAAATTTCTGGTAGTAAAACTCCCTCAAGATCTAGGCATGTAATCATTTATTTCCCTCTTTTTTTTGGTCATCTAATAGTTTATTTATGTAATAATTAGCTTTAACTAATTTTTCTAAAGTCATGATTATATGTATTAATTTTTATAAATCATTGAATTAATTATTTTCCAGGTCTCCGCTGGGTTTGGTCGAGCTGAATACCATTTAATATGCTCATTATCATTCTTTTCTTTTGATAACTCAATCCCCCATAAGCCTCCAACTTTATTTGGAATTTGGGAATATCGTATATCTATTATTTGATTTTTATTAAATGGGTTGATTGCGATATAGTCATCACTAAACCATTTAAATTTTTCAATATCTTTAG
>TARA_B110000037_G_scaffold120880_1_pt1 | contig 15275 bp, 12 predicted proteins | sample TARA_B110000037 | Tara Oceans TARA_B110000037 (sample SAMEA4397196) | marine metagenome | biome: Polar Biome; feature: [MIX] marine epipelagic wind mixed layer (ENVO:01000061); material: water (ENVO:00002006), including particulate matter (ENVO:01000060) such as... | depth 10-100 m
CTTTTTTTCCTAAATATCCACTATGGTGTCTTTTGGCATAATCTTCTCTAGTAAAGTTGATTTTTTTCATCATTCCAACTACTAAAAGATCTCCAACCACAGTCATAACTGTTGTAGATGTTGTTGGGGTTAGTCCAATTGGACAAATTTCTTTAGGGTCACCAGTAAACAAACATTCGTTGGACATCTTAGAAAGTGGACTGTTGATATTCCCTGTAAGAGATATTAAAGGGAGGTCATTGTAAAGATTGTCCGCTAGTTGCTTAAACTCTAAAACTTCTCTAGTTTTTCCGGAATTGGAGATGAGTAACAAAACATCGTTTTTTTGAATAACTCCCAAGTCACCATGTTGGGCTTCACTAGGGTGAATAAAAACTGAAGGAGTTCCTGTCGAGGAAAGAGTAGTAGATATATTCATTCCAATTTGTCCAGCTTTACCCATTCCACTAACAATAACTTTTCCATTCATTTGATGAACTCTTTGAAAAATAATATCTAAAACATTTTCAATTACACCATCAATTGGAATATTTTTGATTGCTTGAACTTCTAGTTCTATATATTTTTTGATTGCCTGATTCACTGCTTCAAAAGTAATAATTATAAATGACCTTTATTTACATAAACTTTTCTTATAGAAATAAGATCTTCTAATGTGTCTACTGGATAAGATGGATGGATTGTTGTCCCAACTTTTATTTTCCTTCCGTTCTCTAACCATCTAAGTTGTTCTAGTTTTTCAGAAATTTCAAGTTTGGATGGTTTCAATTGATTAAATTTTTCTAAAGCATCTAATGTATATCCGTAAATACCTATGTGTTGATAAAATTCATTTTGCTTATTTCTGTCTTCCTCTTCTCTTATAAATGGAATAATATGTCTTGAGAAATAAAGTGCAAAATCAAGTTGGTCTTTGACTAAAAAAACCTTGTCTTTTGGTAAGTTTTTATAAGAATTTAATTCTTGAGCTACCGTTGCGAATTCAGTTTTAGAATCCTTAAAACAATCCATTAATTTAATTAGGTGGTCTGGATGTAATAATGGCTCATCCCCTTGAATATTTATTATATGATTGAATTTTCTTCTCATTTCCTTTGACCAAATACCTATAGCTTCTAAACATCTGCTAGTTCCATTTAAATGGTCTTTATTGGTTAGAACAACATTTCCTCCAAACTTTTTTACTGTGTCGTATATACCATTGTCATCCGTTGCTACTACTAAATTTTCTAATATATTGCTGGCTCTTAAATAGACATGTTCAATCATGGTTTTTTCACCAATTTTCATCAATGGTTTACCCTTGAGTCTTGAAGAGTCAAATCTAGCTGGAATAATACCTAAAAAATCAGATGAACTTAATTTCATTGTTCTAAAATATATAATCTTAAATGATAACTTTAAATTTTACGTAATATTATAAATATATTGTAGGTAATTTAATTTTAAAATTTTATTTGTGAGTTTAAAAAATGTTAAAAATTATATAAACAGTAACCGCAGAGATTTCGCAGACCAACCATTTACAGAGAAAATGTCTTCTAATGATCCAATACAACAGTATGGTATTTGGTTTGAACAAGCCATTACAAGTAAAATATTAGATCCCTATGCAGCATGCTTATCTACTGTAAATAGCAATGGAGAACCCTCATCAAGAATTTTATATATAAGAGACTTTAATTCAAATGGTTTTGTTTTTTATACCAATTATGATTCCAAAAAAGGATCGGATCTTTTAGATAACAACTCTGCTGCTTTGAATGTTTTTTGGGGAGAATTAGAAAGACAAATTAGAATTCAAGGGGTAATTAATAAGGTGAGTGATTCAACTTCTGATAAATATTTTGCAGCTAGACCAAGAGCAAGTAAAATTGGTGCTTGGGCCTCCAATCAAAGTCAAATAATTAAAGACAGAAACGAACTTGACTCTAAAATTAAGTTTTATGAAGAAAAATTTAAAGAAAAAGATGTTCCAAGACCCGATAACTGGGGAGGATATTCTTTAAACCCAAATAAAATTGAATTTTGGCAAGGCAGACCAAGTAGGTTACACGATCGAATTGTTTATATAAAAGAGAATAATCAATGGGCAAAAAGCCGTTTATCTCCATAATTGATCAATATTTCAATAGATTTCCTTTTAGAAAAATTAAAATTGCTTTTGAACCTTCCAACGATTTAAAAATAATTGTTGTAATACCTTGTTTCAATGAAAATGATATTCAACCAACAATAGATTCACTTTTTTTAACCCAAGACAAATTTCTTTTTAATGTTGAAGTAATTATTTTAATAAATAATTCTGTTTCTGAAAATTCAGAAATAAAAGAACAAAATCTATTGACTTTCAATAAGCTAGAAATTATTTCAAAAAATTACAGCAAAAAAAACATTCACTTAATCTCGGTTTTAATTGATGATTTAGACTCTAAACATGCAGGAGTAGGGTGGGCAAGAAAATTGGGAATGGACCTAGCAATTCAAAGATTTAGATCAATAAATTTCAACGGTATTATTGTAGGGTTAGATGCAGATACAGTGGTAGAACCAAATTATCTTAATGCTATTAATTCTTTTTTTTCAAATAATAACTACAATGCTGCTTCTATTCATTTTGAACACCCTGTAACTGGCAATTCTTTTAGCAATCTTCATTTCAAGCAAATTATCTATTATGAACTTCACTTAAGATATTATAAGAATTCTTTAGATTATTCAAATTTACCATACTCTTTTCATACTATTGGTAGTGCTTTTGCTTTAACTGCGTCCGCTTATGCTAGACAAGGAGGTATGAATAGAAGAAAAGCTGGCGAAGATTTTTACTTTATAAATAAGCTTATTAAAGGAGAGTTGTTTGGGGAAATCACTAACACTAAAGTAATTCCTTCACCAAGAGTATCCAAAAGAGTTCCATTTGGAACAGGAAGAGCTATTTATGAAGGTTTAAACATCCAAAAAGACTTATCTATAACCTACGATTTTAAATCTTTTCAAGTAATTCGATCATGGATAAAGATGATTGAAAATAGAGAATCAAAGTATGTGAATTTTCCAGAGTCTTTAAAATCATATCTTGAGGAAGATAAATGGATGAAGCACCATTCTATGATTTTAAATAACACAAACAGTCATGAAAATTATCTAAAGTTGTTTTACACAACATTTGATGCATTTTGGATTCTTAAATTCATACATTTTTTAAGAGATAATTTTTATTCAAATTCTAGTTTGTTGGATAATACCAATGCACTTTTGAAGAATATGGGCCATTCAACAATAGATAATATTTCTAGTCAACTGTTGTTTTTGAGAAATTTAGACAAAAAAAAGGGGCATAAGCCCCTTTAAATATTCTAAATAATTATTCTACTTTACCGAATCTACAACGGCCTTAAAAGCTTCAGGGTTGTTCATAGCTAAATCTGCTAGAGTTTTTCTGTTTAACTCAATTCCTTTAGCATTAACTTTTCCCATGAATTCTGAATAACTCATTCCATGAAGTCTAGCTCCGGCATTGATACGCTGTACCCATAATGCTCTAAAGTTTCTTTTTTTCTGTCTTCTATCTCTGTAAGCATATTGAAGACCTTTTTCAACTGCATTCTTAGCAACAGTATGAACATTTTTTCTTCTTCCGAAGTAACCTTTGGCAAGTTTTAATATTTTTTTTCTCCTTGCTTTAGCGGCTACACTATTTACTGATCTTGGCATAATTTAAATTTTTGGCTCAAAGTGACTTTCGTACTTATCTTTTTTTGACTATAAGCCTGGTTCAACATTTAATAACCGTGAAAATATTAAGCGCAAAGTTGCAACTTGATATTTTTCACATCTGATTTGCTTACCAAAGTAGCTTTAGTAAGATTTCTTTTTCTTTTTGTAGACTTCTTGGTCAAAATATGACTTTTGAAGGCATGTTTTCTTTTAATTTTCCCACTGCCAGTGAATCTAAATCTTTTCTTGGCACTGGAATTGGTTTTCATTTTAGGCATAACTGTGTTGTTGTGTTGTTATTTCTTTTTTGGGTTAATGATAATAGTCATTTTCTTTCCTTGTAATTCTGGCATTTTTTCTAAAAGGCCAAACTCTTCTAATTCTTGAGCGAATTTTAATAATAAAATTTCACCTCTGTCTTTATAAATTATAGATCGACCTTTAAAAAAAACAAAAGCCTTAAGTTTTGCTCCTTCGCTTAAAAACTTAGTAGCATGTTTCAATTTAAATTGAAAATCATGTTCATCTGTATTCGGTCCAAATCTTATTTCTTTCAAAACAACTTTTACCTGTTTTGACTTTAATTCTTTTTGCTTTCTTTTTTGTTCGTATAAAAACTTTTTGTAATCAATTATTTTACAAACTGGTGGGCTAGCATTAGGTGAGATTTCAACAAGATCTAAATCCATATCCTCTGCCATTTTAATGGCTTTGGATGTAGGATGAACACCTTGTTCAACTCCTTCTCCTACAACTCTTACTTCTGGAACTCTTATTCTTTCATTAATCCTATGCGGATCTTCCTTAATAACTCTTCCTCTATTGGGTCTTCTAGGTCTGATAATCCTCCTTTTTTTTGTTAAATAATTAAATCTTTGAAATCTAAGTCTATTTTATCATTAATGAGTTTTGCAAAATCATCAATCTTAAATTGTCCTAAATCTCCTTTACCTTGTTCCCTAACAGAGAGAAGGTTTTCTTTGGTTTCTTTCTCACCGACTATGAGCATAAACGGAATTTTATTTAGCTCTGCGTCCCTGATTTTTCTGCCTATTTTCTCAGCTCTTTGGTCTACAAGACCGCGAATATCGTAATTTTTTAGAAGTTTTAAAACTTCTTGAGCATAATCGTTAAATTGTTCACTCAATGGAAGGATAATAAATTGTTCTGGATTTAGCCAAAGAGGGAATTTCCCCCCTGTATGTTCAATTAGTAGTGCAACAAATCTTTCCATAGATCCAAATGGAGCCCTATGTATCATTACAGGTCTATGTTTTTGGTTATCAGATCCAGTATATTCTAGTTCAAACCTTTCTGGAAGATTATAGTCTACCTGGATGGTACCTAATTGCCAAGATCTATTAAGTGCATCCTTGACCATGAAATCTAGTTTTGGACCGTAAAATGCAGCTTCGCCATATTCTACTTCGGTTTTTAGTCCTTTTTCATCTGCAGCTTTTATAATAGCTTTTTCTGCTTTGTCCCAATTCTCATTACTTCCAATGTACTTTTTATGGTCTTTTGGATCTCTAAGAGATACTTGAGCGACAAAATCTTCAAATTTCAAAGCTTTGAATACATATAGTACCAAATCAATAACTTTTTTAAATTCTTCCTCTAACTGATCTGGTCTGCAAAATATATGTGCATCGTCTTGTGTAAACCCTCTAACTCTTGTAAGTCCATGGAGTTCACCACTTTGCTCATATCTATAAACAGTTCCAAATTCTGCCAATCTTAATGGAAGGTCTTTATAAGATTTAGGCGAAGCGTTGAATATTTCACAATGGTGTGGGCAATTCATAGGTTTAAGAAGAAATTCCTCACCTTCATTAGGCGTTTTTATAGATTGAAAAGAATCAGCCCCATATTTTTCATAGTGACCTGAGCAGACATAAAGATCTTTATGACCAATATGTGGTGTAGAGACCGGTAGGTATCCCGAATTTGTTTGTGCCTTTTTAAGAAAGTTCATTAATCTTTCTTTTAATTCAGTTCCTTTGGGAAGCCACAAAGGTAAGCCTAGTCCAACTTTTTCTGAAAAAGTAAAGAGCTCTAGTTCTTTACCAAGTTTTCTATGATCTCTCTGTTTTGCTTGCTCTAACTGTTCAAGATGAAGATTAAGGTCTTTCTGTTTCTCAAAAGTTATTCCATAAATTCTTGTAAGCTGTTTATTATTTTCATCTCCTCTCCAATATGCACCAGCTATATTTAGGAGTTTAACCGCTTTAATAAAACCTGTGTTTGGCAAATGGGGTCCTCTACATAAATCTGTAAATCCACCTTGAGTGTAAAAAGTAATGGTACCGTCTTGTAAATCATTTAAAAGTTCAATCTTGTAAGGATCGTTTTTTTCTTTGAAGTAGTCTAAAGCATCTTTTTTAGAAATTTCTTTTCTTGTGAAAGGATTTTTCTCTCTTGCTAATTCGATTATTTTATGTTCAATTTTTTCTAAATCTTTCTCAGATATATTGTGGTTTTTAAAATCCACATCGTAGTAAAATCCATTTTCTATTGGTGGACCAATAGCTAAATTTACTCCTGGATAAAAATGTTCTAGAGCTTCAGCTAAAATATGTGCACTACTATGCCAAAGTGTAGATTTCCCCCCCTTATCTTGAAAAGTGAGTAATTTTAAATCTACATCGAATTCTAAAGACCTATTTAGGTCCCATACTTCTCCATTAACTTCAGCTGCAAGTACTTTTCTAGCCAAACCCTCGCTAATTGATTTTGCAATTTCTAAGGAGGATGTCCCCTTAGTTACTTCTTTAACTGATCCGTCTGGTAGTGTTACTTTTATCATTTCTGTTAATTACCGACGGCAAATATAAGTAAATGATTTTCTCTTTAAACTTAGTATATAAATAATTCATTACTTTGTGAAAATAAGCGCAAATAACCTTTAATCAATTCTAATGAAAAATGTATCAATTTTAATATTTATTCTTTGCTTTTCACTTTCAATATTCTCCCAAAAAAAAGATAAAGAGCCTAAGTCTGATTTAGCAAAAGTTAATTTATCAGGGTTGAAATTTAGATCTGTTGGACCGTCTTTAACAGCTGGTAGAATTGCAGATATTGCTGTAGATTCAGAAAATCCTAAAGTTTATTATGTAGCAGTAGCTTCTGGTGGAGTCTGGAAGACTACCAATAGTGGCAATACTTTTGATCCTATTTTTGACAATCAATCGTCTTATAGTATTGGATGTGTTACTATTGATCCAAATAACCATAATATAATTTGGGTTGGAACAGGCGAAAATAACAACCAAAGAAGTGTAGCTTATGGGGATGGAGTCTATAAAAGTTTAGATGGTGGTAAAAGCTGGAAGAATATGGGTTTAAAAGAATCAGAACATATTGGAATGGTAGAAGTGGATCCGAATAATTCTAAGAAAATTTTTGTAGCTGCCTATGGTCCACTTTGGAAAGAAGGTGGTCAAAGAGGTTTGTATTGTTCTGATAATTCTGGAAAAGATTGGAATTTGATTTTGAAAACTGATGAACATACAGGAATTAACGAAGTACATATAGATCCTAGAAACTCCAATATAGTTTACGCTACTGCACATCAGAGAAGAAGGCACGTATTTACTTATGTAGGTGGAGGCCCAGGGTCTAAAATTTATAAATCTAACGACGGAGGAAAGAATTGGAGAGAACTAAAAAGTGGATTGCCTTCTGCTATCAAAGGAAGAATTGGAATGGATATATCTCCTTCAAATCCAGATTATTTGTATGCTTTAGTAGAAGCCGAGAACGACGAGCAAGGTCTTTATTTTTCTAATAATAGGGGAGAAAGCTGGAAAAAAGTAAATAAATATGTAACAAGTGGTAACTATTACCAAGAGGTTTTCTGTGACCCAATAGATTCTAAAAAAGTTTTCTTCATGGATACATGGTTACACTATACCAACGATGCAGGTAAATCAGTAGTTAAAACTGGGGAAAAAAGTAAACATGTGGATAACCATTGTATTTGGATTAACCCTAAGGACACTGACCATTGGATAGTAGGATGCGACGGTGGGATATATGAAACTTGGGACCATGCGAAAAATTGGCATTTCAAACCTAATTTGCCAATAACTCAATTTTATAAAGTTGCTGTAGATAACGATTTCCCATTTTATAATATTTATGGTGGAACACAAGATAATAATAGTTTAGGTGGTCCATCAAGAACAATTACCAACCATGGAATAATGAATTCAGACTGGTATATTACCAATGGTGGAGATGGTTTTGAGAGTGCTGTAGATCCTGAAAATCCAAATATAGTTTATGCGCAGTCCCAGTATGGATGGTTGGTTAGGTACGATCGATTATCGGGCGAGAAAGTAGGTATAAAGCCAATGGCTGATAAAGATATGGATGCACTGCGTTGGAATTGGGATGCACCTTTAATTATTAGTCCGCATAACCATAAGAGATTATATTTTGCAGCAAATCAACTTTTTAGAAGTGACAATATGGGAGACGAATGGAAATGTATTAGCCCAGATATGTCCAGAGGAATTGACAGAAATCAAGTTGAAGTAATGGGTAGAATCCAAAGCTCAGATGCTGTTATGAAAAACAAATCAACTACCATGTATGGAAATATTGTAGCATTAGATGAATCTAGTTTACAAGAAAATTTATTATATGTAGGAACAGATGATGGATTGATTCATGTTAGTGAAAACGCAGGTGAAAAATGGTCTAAATACGATAGTTTTAAAGGGATTCCACCAAATACATATGTAAACTCTTTGGTAACTTCTCAACATAATCCAAACAGAGTATATGCAATTTTTAATAACCATAAAAAGGGAGATTTTAATCCATATTTAATGGTTTCAAATGACAAAGGTGAATCTTGGAAATCAATTGTTTCAAATCTTCCTAAGCGAGGTTCTCTTTACGATATAGCGGAAGATCATTTAGATGAGAATTTACTATTTGTAGGTACAGAATTTGGTGTTTACTTTACTTACAATTCTGGAAAAGAATGGAAGCAATTAAAAAATGGACTTCCTACCATTGCTGTAAGAGATTTAGAGATTCAAAAAAGAGAAAACGATTTGGTTTTAGCAACATTTGGAAGAAGTTTTTATGTTTTAGATGATTATTCTTCTTTAAGACAATTGAATCAAAAAATTAAAACATCCGCCCATATTTTTCCTGTAAAAAAATCTCTTATGTATTTTGATTCCAGACCTTTAGGTAACAGGGGGAAAGGCTCTCAAGGAGAATCTCATTATACTGCCAAAAACCCTCCATTAGGAGTGGTTATAAAATATTTCTTTAACGATACTTTAAAAACTCAAAAGCAAATTAGACAAGAACAAGAAAAGAAGAAAATTAAGTCCAATGAAAATATTAAATACCCTTCTTTAGATGAGCTAAAGATAGAGGACAAGGAAACGAAACCTTATTTACTTTTCACCATATACGATACTGATGGTAATGAAATAAGAAAGATGGTAGAGTCTGCCAAAATTGGCTTGAATGAATTGGTTTGGAATTTTCGTTTAACACCACAGTCAAATATTTCATTAAAAACATCTCTACCTGGGAGATATTCCGAAGCTAATAATGGTCCTTTATCTCTGCCAGGAAATTATTTTGTTTCTATGCACAAAGTAGTAAATGGTAAGGCTACTTTAATGGTGGATAAAACACCATTTGAATGTTCTTGGTTAAACGAATTGTCAACTCCTGCAGTAAATAAAGAAGATTTGTTAGCATTTCAAGTGAAAGTAGATAGATTAAGAAAGGCTGTTGACGCTTCTGGAGAAGTTATTGAAGAAGATCAAAAAAGATTAAATTTTATTAAAGCTGCAATTAAATCATATCCCAACTTAGATATTAAGCTATTAGAAACTATATCTAGCTTGGAAGATTCAATGGATGCAATAAAAATTATTCTCTATGGAGATGCTTCCCTAAGTAGAAGAGATATTGAACAAAAAGAATCTGTAGCTTCTAAAGTTGGAATAATAATTTGGAATATGTGGAGAAGTAGATCCAATTCTACAATTACTAATAAAAAGTTATACCAAATAGCATCTAATGACTTTCAACAACTTACAATTAAAATTCAAGACTTAGATAATTCTTTGAAAGAAATTGAAAAATATTTAGAAAAGAACGAAGTTCCATTTACACCTGGAAGAGGGTTGATTTTAAACTGGAAAAGAGACTAACTTGATTTTTTAATATTTATAACAAAAATAAATTGTGAATTATTTTAAATTAATAGCAACACTCCTTCTTTTTCTCTGGATGCGTTGTTGACGAAATATAAGGTCAAAGAGTACTAACAACAAAAGTTACAATAGAAATTATATTTTAAAACCCTGTTTTAGAATAATTATTGTATTTTTTTGGATCAAACTCGTACAATATAGCTTTTCTCCCTCTTGAATTCCTTTGTACTTTTTTAACCTCTCTTAAGAAATCCATTTCTAAAATTCTTCTTCTAAAATTTCTTTTATCAAACTTTTTAGATAAAAATGAACCATACAATCCTTCTAATTCTTTCATTGTGAATTGATCAGGTAACAAGTTTTTTCCAAGAGGACGATATTTCATTCTCCTTTTGATTCTTTTAAGGCCCATGTCAATCATCTCGTTATGATCGAAGGCTAATTCTGGATTTGTTTCTAAATTGATAAATTTGGCATTATTTTCAATATTTAGTACCACACTATCTTTTTCTAAATTAATAAGTCCATAAAAGGATATATCTATAATTCTACCTTCTGGATGCCTATAAACTTTTCCAAATGCATTTAATTGTTCCATATAGATTTTATCGTTTCCTATATTTTCTTTAAGTATTTCAGAACAAACATCTTCTAGTGATTGATCAGATTTCATTATTTTATTTGGAAGTGTCAAAGCATTTTTAAATGGTTGCTTTTTATTTACAACAGTTAAAATCTTTTTTTCACCACCATCATAACAAAATAAACTTATGCTTACAGAAACTCCAATATTACTAAAGTCAGTTAAATTTTTCATTTTAATAAGTGTATATAAAACACTAAGGTAGTTAATTTATAACTCCAGAACCAATTAGTTCATCATTTTTATACCAGCTTATGAATTGTCCAGGAGTTATTCCTCTTTGGGATTCTTGAAAAGAAACTTTTAAACCAAATTCATTTATTGTTATTGTACAAGGGGTTAATTTTTGTCTGTATCTAATTCTTGAATTATAATCAGTAGGATTATCAAAATCAATTTTTAAATCTTCTCGAACCCAATGAATATTTTCCTTGCTTACAGTTAGTCCATCTCTATACAATCCAGGATGATCTTCTCCTTGACCAACATATATAATATTCTCTTTTACATTAGTTCCAATAATAAAAAGAGGTAGGGGGAAACCACCAATATTTAATCCCTTTCTTTGTCCTATTGTATAGTAATGAGCGCCGTTATGATCACCTACTACTTTACCGATTGAACTCGAGTAACTAAAACCTTCAAATTTATTAGAAATGTTTTCTTTTAGGTACATCGAATTTTCAGCATTAATTTCTACAACTTTCCCTGTTTTTAGTTTTAAAAATTGTTGTAAAAAAGTAGGTAATTTTACTTTTCCTATAAAACAAAGTCCTTGAGAATCCTTTTTTTCAGCAGTATTTAATCCGATTTCTTTGGCTAGTTTTCTTACTTCACTTTTTTGCATATCTCCAATAGGGAAAAGGGATTTGCTTAATTGGTATTGATTTACCTGACATAAAAAATAACTTTGGTCTTTGGTAGCGTCTTTTCCAGCTAATAGTCTTTGAATTTTATCTCCGTCAATAGTTATTTCTTCTTTTCGACAATAGTGACCAGTTGCTACAAAATCTGCCCCAAGTTCAATTGCTTTTTTTAAAAACAAATCAAATTTTATTTCTCTGTTGCAAAGAATATCAGGATTTGGAGTTCTTCCATTTTGGTATTCTTTAAACATGTAGTCTACTATTCTCTCTTTATACTCTTTACTGAAATCAATTACTTGAAATGGAATTTCTAAAATTTCAGCGACTTGTAATGCATCGTTACTATCTTCAATCCATGGACAATCTTCATCAATTATCACTGACTCATCATTCCAATTCCTCATGAATAGTCCAATAACATTATATCCTTTATTTTTTAGAATATAAGCAGCTACGCTAGAATCAACACCCCCAGAAAGACCTACAACTACAGTTTTCATTTTTCAAAAGTAAACAGAATTCATCTTTTGTCCTAACATTGAATTTTTTGATAAATTAAATTTATCTTTATTGTCTATAAATTCACGATGAATTCTAAATTCCCAAACTTATTAAAGCCACTTGACTTAGGATTTACATCCTTGAGAAATAGAGTTTTGATGGGCTCAATGCATACAGGCTTAGAAGAAGTCAAAAATGGTTACACTAGAATGGCTGCATATTTTGAAGCTAGAGCAAAAGGTGGTGTTGGATTAATTGTTACAGGAGGAATTTCCCCTAACTTTCGAGGATGGGTAGCGCCATTTTCAAGCAAATTGACTTCCAAGAGAACTGCTAGAAAACATAGATTAGTAACCAATGCAGTTCACAAATACGATACTAAAATATGTATGCAAATATTACATTCTGGTAGATATGGATACCATCCTTTCAATGTTTCTGCAAGCAGTATTAAATCTCCAATTTCAAAGTTTAAAACAAAAGCTCTTTCTGAAAGTGCTATTCAATCTACAATTAATGACTTTGTAAGATGTTCTAAACTTGCAAAGTATGCTGGTTATGACGGAGTTGAGATTATGGGCTCTGAAGGTTATTTAATAAACCAATTTATTGTTAAAAGAACCAATCGAAGAAATGATAAATGGGGAGGTGATTATATAAACAGAATTAAATTTCCTCTGGAAATAGTTAAAAGAATTAGACTAGAAGTTGGCAAAGAATTTATTATTATTTTTAGACTATCAATGCTTGATCTCGTTGAAGGTGGAAGTTCTTGGGATGAAGTTGTCCATTTAGCCAAAGAACTAGAAAAAACAGGAGTCAATATAATTAACACTGGAATTGGCTGGCATGAGTCAAGAATTCCAACCATAGCAACTATGGTTCCTAGAGCTGCTTTTAGCTGGGTTACAAAGAGAATGATGGGGGAGGTGAATATTCCACTAATTACCACCAATAGAATTAATACACCCGAAATTGCAGAAAAAATACTATCTGATGGGCATGCTGATATGGTTTCTATGGCCAGACCATTTTTGGCTGATCCAGAATTTGTCAATAAAGCAATGTCTAATAAACCTGAAGAAATTAATACTTGTATTGGATGTAACCAAGCTTGCTTAGACCATGCTTTTAAAGGGAAAGTTGCAAGTTGTTTGGTTAACCCATTGGCTTGTCATGAAACAGAAATTATTTTAAATAACACTTTAAAAATAAAATCTATTGTTGTAGTAGGTGGAGGACCTGCAGGTCTTTCCTACGCAACAACTGCAGCTCAAAGAGGACATAAAGTTACTTTGATAGAGAAATCAAATTCTATAGGTGGCCAATTCAATATGGCAAAAAAAATACCTGGTAAAGAAGAATTTTATGAAACTTTAAGATACTATCAGGTAATGCTCAAGAAATATAAAGTGGATGTAAAATTAAATACACTTTTTGAGCCTGTTATGGCAGATAAATACGATAATGTTATTCTTGCAACTGGAATAATTCCAAGGAAACCTAAAATTAAAGGCATTGACCATCCAAAAGTAGTAAGCTATATAGATGTATTAAAAAATAAAGTTAATGTTGGTTCCTCAGTAGCTTTAATTGGCGCTGGTGGTATTGGTTTCGATGTAGCAGAATACCTTTCTCATAAAGGAGAGTCAACCTCAATTAGTACTTCTTCTTTTATGAAAGAGTGGGGAGTAGATATGAGTTTTCTAGCTAGAGCAGGGATCGAAGGAATGAAGCCTTCTTTATCAAAAACAGATAGGAAAATTTATTTGTTACAACGAAAAAATGGTAAAGTAGGTGCTGGATTAGGTAAAACTACAGGGTGGATTCACAGATTTACTCTTAGAAATAAAGATGTGAAAATGATAAATAATGTTACATATACTAAAATTGATGATAAGGGCCTTCATTTCACAAGAAATCAAAAAGAAGTTATTTTAGAGGTTGATCATATAGTTATTTGTGCAGGACAATTAAGCAATAATTCAATTTTCGAGTCCTGTAAGCTTGTAAATCCAAATACCGAAATAATTGGTGGAGCTTTTCATGCTTCAGAATTAGATGCTAAAAAAGCAATTGATCAAGCTGTGAGAAGTGCAGCTAAAGTTTAAAACAATCCGTATCTTAAAATACTAAACAGCGCTCTAAAGCCATCTCGCCATCTTATCTTCTTGCCTTCGTCTACAGTTCTTGGATTGTAGTTAATAGGTATTTCTTTCCATCTTAGATTTTTGTTTTTAGCAAGTTTTGCAGTTACCTCTGGGTCAAATGCAAACCTATTTTCCTTTAAGTCTAATTTTTTGAAAATCTCTGTTGGTATTAGCTTGTAACAAGTCTGCATATCGGTCAACTTTACTCCAAAACAAAAATTCCCTAATGCAGTTAACAGTTTGTTTGCTATTCTATTTAGAATAGATTCTTTTTTCTTTTTTTTGCTGTTAATAAATCTTGAGCCATAAACAATATCTGCCTTGTTATTTAAAACAGGATCAAGTAAATCATTTATTTCTTCTGGGTTTAGTTCTAAATCTGCATCTTGAATAATACAATAATCTCCACTAACTATTTTAAGTGCTTCTTTTATAGATCCACCTTTTCCAACATTGAAATCATTTTCTATAAAAGTTATACTTAAAGATTTATTTTCCTTAATAAACCTTAAAATTTCTTTTTTACTATTGTCTTTTGAAAAATCATTGATTACAATTATTTCTTTTCTAATATCATTTTTAATAACTAAATTATTTACTGTATCTAATAATTTATAAATAGTAAGTGATTCGTTAAAAACAGGTATAATTATAGAAAGAGATTTAATCAAATTGAGATTTATTAGTATCTGATATTTAATTTTTGATAAATAAAATGCATTAACCAGGCGGGACCAATTAATAAAAACTGAACATCTTTAAGAAAAGAAGGTTTCTTTCCTTCTATTTTGTGCCCTATAAATTGAATAATCCATGAAAATACAAATATTGATACTGAAATTATCCATAAGGAAATATCTAGATTATCCGTAAGTATTTTATTTTCTATCCAATTAGTTAAGAAAAGACATAGTATCGAAAATATAACCATTCCAATAGTTAATTTAGGTGATAGCATGAAATAATATATGAAAACAAAGAAAATAGATATAGTAGCCCAGTTAATATATTTATAGTTTTCAATGCTTAGATTTTCTAATGGTCCTAAAGGAATACACCATACTAAAGCTACAATGCTAAAGAATATTGAAGGAACACAAAGCCAATGAATTAATTTGTTGGTTTTATTTTGGTGGCTTTCCCCGTATTCATTTATTAATTTTTCAATGTTTCTCATGGTATGAAATAGTTAATTACA
>TARA_B110000037_G_scaffold18908_1_pt1 | contig 15227 bp, 14 predicted proteins | sample TARA_B110000037 | Tara Oceans TARA_B110000037 (sample SAMEA4397196) | marine metagenome | biome: Polar Biome; feature: [MIX] marine epipelagic wind mixed layer (ENVO:01000061); material: water (ENVO:00002006), including particulate matter (ENVO:01000060) such as... | depth 10-100 m
AAATATTTAAGGTTAGTGTTGAAAAATTTTCAGTTGGCTTTGGGAGAGTGCTATTTAAAAAAAAATTAGGGTTAACTGAATTTAGTTTGAGAATTATTCCACTTGGAGGCTTCGTAAAATTTTATGAATACACAGATTTTAAAGGTTTAAATTTATTTAAAAATATTTCTTTAATAAAAAAATCGATTATTGTAATTGCAGGCCCTTTAATTAATTTTTTATTTGCCTTCGTTCTATTGCTATTTATAAACCAAGGGGATCAATTCAAAGTAATTCCGCAGATTACCGCGATTAATTCACAAAGTATTGCTGCAAAACATGGTTTTAAAATAAACGACGTTATTGTTTCTATTAATAACAAAAAAATTACATCCGTCAATGATCACCATAAAGCCCTTATAGAGCTAGCAAATGAAGATTTAACCTACGAATTATTAAGAAATAAAAAAACTTTTTTAATAACAATAAATAATACCGAACGTATAGATTTAAAAATAAATCAGGTTGGTAGAGATAGCCCTAATGGACTTTATTTTTTCCCATCTGCTATAAATTCAGTAGAAATAAATAATGTTGTTCCTGGGTCACCTGCAGAACTGGCTGGGATAAGAAAAAAAGATCGTATTGTAAGTGTGAATAATAAAAATATTTTTAATTCATCAGATTTTGTTGGATTAGTTAAGAGCAACCCAAATGTACCAATCATCGTTAAAGTTCTTCGTAACAGAGAATTATTATCATTTACACTTAAACCAAGACTAAATACTGAAAAAATCAGAAATGTTGGTGTTATTGGCGTGATGATAAAACAGAATTTTGAAAACAAAAATAAATATATTAATTCCTTTACTTTCAATAATTTAGAAATTATTTCTAAATCATTTTATGATTTAATTGATGGTATTAAAATGGTATTTAAGTCTTTTATTCATATCCTTACAGGAAATATAGATTGGAGACTTCTCTCTGGACCAATTTCAATCGCTGAGTTATCTTCAAAGACCTTTTCGATTGGATTGATAACCTATTTCAGCTTTCTGGTATTTCTTAATATTAATATTGGATTTCTCAATTTATTGCCAATTCCAACATTAGATGGCGGACAGTTATTTTTTTATATGATTGAAGCTTGTTTAGGAAGGCCTCTAAAAATGAAAAATATGATTATATCTCAAAGACTTGGAGTACTTATTTTATTTCTTGTATTCACATTAGCAGTATATAATGACGTTTTTAATTTAATGACTAATTATTAATGAGAAAATTTTTACTAACATTTTTTATTATTGTAATAAACTTTTCTGTCTCCGCAGCAGAAAATGCTTTAATTAGCGATATAAAAATTGAAGGACTTCAAAGAGTTGATCCTGGATTAGTTTTCAACAATATACCTTTTGAGATTAATGATCCAATTGATGAAGTAAATGTAAGTGCGACTATAAAGCTTTTATATAAAACTGGGCAATTCAAAGATATTTCTATTGAGCAAGAAGGCGATAAAATTATCATTATTGTTAACGAAAAACCTGTTATTTCGGAATTAAATTTTTATGGGGTTAAAGCATTTCAAGATGACAAATTAAAAATTGGGCTGAGTCAAATGAATGTTGCAGCAGGACTTGTTTTTGATAAAACAGATTTAAAAAAAGTAGAGCAGGAAATAGCAAGGCAATACCTATCTCTAGGTAAATATACTGCTTCTGTTGTAGCTGAAGCAATTCCTTTAGAAAGAAATAGAATGCAAGTCAACATTTATGTTGAAGAAGGAGGTATCTCTAGGATTAAAGAGATTACTATTGTTGGAAATAGGCTCTTCACAAGTGATGCGCTTCTAGAACCATTTAACCTCAAGCAAACAAATCTTCTGTCTTGGTATAACAAAGATGATAGATATTCAAAACAAATTTTAAATGGGGACTTAGAGGGTCTAAGAAGTTTTTATATGGACAGGGGTTATTTGGATTTCAAGATTAATTCATCATTAATTAGAATTTCAGAAAATAAAAAACATGTTTATATTGATATATCAATAGAAGAGGGTAATAAATATACTTTTGCGGAAAGTAAGCTTTCTGGTAAGTATGAGAATGTCCCTGAATTACTGCTGAAGGCCCAGATTGGTACATATTATGGAGAAGTTTTTAGTAGGTCTGAAGTGACTCAGACTACTGCAAGACTTAATCAAATATTAGGAGATTATGGTTATGCTTTTTCAAATGCAAACGCAATACCTGAAGTTGATAAAGAAGAAAGAACAGTAGCATTTAATTATTTTATTGACCCCGGAAAGAAGATTTATGTTCGAAGAATTAACTTTTATGGAAATGAAAAAACAAAAGATAGTGTTATGAGGAGGGAATTAAGACAGTTTGAATCTTCTTGGTATTCAAAATCGAAGGTAGATAGATCGAAAACACGACTTTCGCGAACACAGTATTTTGATAATATTGATTTACAAACTTCCAATGTACCTGGTGCAACTGATCAAATTGATGTAAATTTTCACGTAATTGAACGAAATACAGGCAAGCTAATGCTGGGTGCTGGTGTTTCTTCAGGCGAAGGACTGGTGGGTACCTTTACTGTTAGCCAATCTAATTTCTTAGGGACTGGTAATACTGTTACTAGCTCAGTTAGTACAGGTGAGGTCAATAAAACTTATGCTTTAAGTTATAGAGATCCCTATTGGACAGATGATGGTGTATCTAGAACGTTCGGAGCTTATAGAAAAGATGTTAACACCAATGATTTATCAACAGCTAATTACAATACCTATTCATACGGAACAAATATAGACTTCAACATTCCCTTAACGGAATACAACTCTATAGGCTTTGGGGTTGTCCTTGATTTAACAGATATTGAACTTGGTGCTAATGCCACTCAAGAATATATTGATTACTGTCAAAGTATAAGTGGAAACACATCAACAAGTGGTTGCAATAGTGACTCACTAACTTTCGGCGCTGTATATGGAAACGACACTAGAAATAATGCACAATTTCCAACTAGCGGACAAATATTTCGTATCAATGCAAAAATTGGGGCCCCGGTTTTTGATATGAATTATTTTATAATATCTCTTAAGAAGGAAAAATACTGGCCTCTTGATGGTGGTATGTCATTTAAATTGAAAGGGAGAGTTGGGATTGCAGATGCTTATGGAGATAAAAAATTTCCATTCTTTAAAAACTTTTTTATGGGCGGGCCAACTTCTGTTAGAGGTTATGATCAAGCTTCTATTGGGGAAAAAACACTTAATGCAGTTACAGGCGAAATGGAAACAACAGGGGGAAAAAAATCTTTAGGAGGTACTGCTGAGCTTTTCTTTCCACCACCCGGGCTAAAGAATGTTAAAAGCTTTAGATTGAGTACATTTATTGATGCTGGAGGAGTGTATAAAAATGGTATAGATGGCGATTTGGCTAGATTTTCTGCCGGATTAGGCGCTACATGGCTTTCACCATTTGGGCCACTTACAATATCATATGCAAAACCTTTAAATGAAGGTGTTAATGATAATATAACTGAGTTACAATTTGGCATGGGCGGAGCTTTCTAAACTTATTTTTTTGAACTAATTTTATAATTGGAGAAATTTTATGAAAAGTTTTTTAGCAGTAGTATTAATTTTAATTTTTAACGTATCAAATTTAACTGCAGAAGTTAAAATTGGTTTCGTTGAAGTTCAGAAAATATTAAAGAATGCGCCACAAACTGTGACGGCAAACAAAAAATTAGAAAAAGAATTTACAAAAAGAACAGCTAAATTAAAACAAGCAGTTAAGGTGATTCAGGCTAAAGAAACTAAATTTAGAAAAGATAGTATGACGATGTCTGATAAAGATAGAGCGAAAGTTCAAAAAGAAGTACAGGCATTAAAAATTGACGCTCAAAGAACTGAACGAGAAGTTAGGGAAGATATTGATTTGCGAAGAAGAGAAGAAATTGCAAAAGTTCAAAAATTAGTAAATGTTGCTGTTGAAAATGTTGCCAAAGAGCAAGGTTATGACTTAGTTCTTTATCAAGGTGTTGCTTATGCAGGAAAAAAAGTTGATATAACTGACGTAGTTATAAAAGCTTTAGGCAAGCTTAAGTAATTAATTGAGACGCTAGGTCTGAATTGAAACGATGGAGATTACTTCCGAAAAATTGTCACTTATTATTGATGGAAAATGCTCAAACAAACATATAGTAATTGATAATTTTTCTTCACTTAAATCTTCAAACGATTCGTCAATCACCTTCTTCTCTGATCCCAAGTTAATTAATGATTTAAAAAATACTAAGGCTAAAGTTGTGATCCTAAAGGAAGAAGATACTGCTTTAAGAGATGGTGATTGGATAATTGTTGATGATCCATATTTAGCCTTTGCTAAGGTTGCAAAATTTTTTCTTAAAAAGAATACTTTTAAGTCTGATATAAATTCAAATGTGAATATAGGTTTAGATACTAAGATATCGTCAGACTGCTATATAGGCCCATTTAATTCAATTGGTAATAAATCAATTATTTCTAAGCACGTTTTTATTTCATCAAATACTTCAATCGGTAATAATGTCACTATTGGTGAAGGTTCAAAATTACATCCAAATGTAACAATTGGTAATGATGTTGTAATTGGAAAGAATTGTGAAATTTTTTCAAATGCCTCTATTGGTACTGATGGATTTGGGTATGCTCAAGATTCAAATGAGGTGTGGAATAAGATACCTCAAATTGGCTCTGTCATTATCCATGACAATGTGGATATCGGTGCTAATACAACCATTGATAGAGGTGCTATAGATAATACAATTATTAGGTCAGGAGTTAAAATTGATAATCAGGTTCAAGTAGGCCACAATTGCTATATTGCTGAAAATACAATAATAGCAGGGTGTGTAGGTATAGCTGGTAGTACAAAAATTGGTAAAAATTGTAAGATTGGTGGCGCAGCAATGATTTTAGGCCATCTTGAAATTAATGACAATATAATAATTTCACCGGGAACAATGATTACAAAGTCTTTAAATAAATCGAATAAAAAATATACTGCTATCATGCCATTTATGGAGCATAAAGAATGGCTCAAGTTAGCAATTAAATTACGGGGAAAAGAAAAATAAGATGGCTAATAATAAATTATCGATGGATATACATGAAATACTAAATCATTTACCTCATAGATACCCCTTCATTCTTGTTGATAGAGTAATATCTATGGAGCTTGGGAAAGAAATAACAGCCATTAAGAATGTTACTATTAATGAGCCTTACTTTCCTGGACATTTTTCGTATCACCCAGTTATGCCCGGAGTTTTAATAGTTGAAGCTCTTGCTCAAGCAGCAGCTTTATTATCTTTTAAAACAATGGATACAAAGCCAACAGAAGATTCTGTTTATTACTTTGCTGGTATTGATAATGCTCGCTTTAAAAAACCTGTAAATCCAGGCGATCAAATAGTATTGCATGTAAAAATAGATAGAGTTCTTAAAGGTATATGGAAGTATTCAGGAACAGCAACTGTAGAAAGTGAAATTGTTGCAGAAGCTAGTATGATGTGTATTTTAAAAGAAATTAAAAAATAGTTTTATGGAATTTGAGCAAAAAATTCATTCCACAGCCATGATTCACCCCAACGCAAAGCTACATCCAACTGTTAAGGTTGGCGCTTACACAATCGTAGGTGAGAGCGTTCAAATTGATAAGGGTTCAGAAATTGGAAATTTTGTTACATTAACAGGCAATACAACTATAGGTAAAAATAATAAAATTTATCATTACTGCTCTCTAGGAGAATCTCCTCAAGATAAAAAATTTAATAATGAAAAAACAGACTTAATCATTGGTGATGGAAATACAATTCGTGAGTTTTGTACTTTTAACGTTGGGACAATTGGTGGCAAAGGAAGTACTCAGATTGGAAACAATAATTGGATAATGGCATATGTGCATATTGCCCATGATTGTATGGTAGGAAGTGATATTGTATTAGCTAACAATAGCTCGCTAGCTGGACATGTCGAAGTAGACGACTATGCAATACTTGGAGGTTTTACCTTAGTCCATCAATTTTGCAAGATAGGGGGGCATATTATAACTGCTGTTGGAACCATTGTTTTTAAAGATGTTCCTCCATATATAAGAGCTGCAGGTAGCAACGCAAAGCCAAATGGTATAAATATTGAAGGCCTTAAAAGACGAAATTTCTCTACTCAATCTATATCAGACATTAAAAAAGCCTATAAAGTACTCTATAGAGAAGGTAATACTATAGATGTAGCAAAAGGAATACTTTTAGATCTAACTAAAAAAACTAATGAAGTTAATCTTTTCATTGATTTTTTAAACAAATCAAATAGAGGTCTTATAAGATAGATGCCAAAGATTGCTATCTTGGCTGGTGAGGCATCAGGTGATTTAATTGGAAGTCATTTAATGGCTTATTTAAATTCTAAAATAAAAAATTTAGAATTTATAGGAGTTGGTGGACCAGAAATGAGTAAGAATGGGCTTGTTTCATATTTTGATTATAAAGAATTGAGTGTTCATGGATATTTTGATGCATTAAAAAAAATTTTCCAGTTATTATCTTTAAGAATTTCTTTAGTAGATTATTTCTTAAAGGAGCAACCAGATATATTTATTGGTATTGATGCTCCAGATTTTAATTTCGGGATTGAAAAAAAATTAAAATCCAATAATATCCCTACTTTTCATTATGTGGCCCCATCAGTATGGGCTTGGAGAAAAGATAGAATACTCGATATTAAAGAAAATCTAAATCATCTTTTTACAGTTTTTCCACACGAACTTAAAATTTTTAAAAAAGCTAAAGTTCCGACTACCTTTGTTGGACATCCATTAGCTAATGCTATTCCACTTAAGCCAAGTTTAAAAAAAAGTCGTGAAAAATTGCAACTTGATAATAATAAATTAATTATTGCGCTTTTACCTGGCAGTAGATCGAGTGAAATAAAATATCATTTACAATTGTTGATAAATACGGCAATTCTAATTAACAAAGAATTAGTTTGGCTAAAGTTAAATAAGATTGAATTCTTAATGCCTATTAATGCTAAAGAAAATTACAACCAGGTTCTTAATGAGCTTAATCTTCAAAGTAATAAAATTAAGAATATTAAAGTCATTATTGGACATTCACATGACACAATTTCATCAGCAAATATGGTGATAGCTTCGTCAGGGACAGCTACCCTCGAAGCTGCTCTCTATAAAAAACCTATGATAATTATCTATAAAACTTCCTTATTATCTTATCTTTTATTAAAACAAATGTTACTTATCCCCTATATTGGATTACCTAATATTCTATTAAAGGGTTTTATAGTTCCTGAATTTCTTCAAAACAAAGCAACCCCTGAAGCCATTTCAAATAAAGCAATTGAAATATTAACTAACAAACCAAATCAAAAATATTTAAACATAAAATTTAATGAGCTTCATAGAAGTTTAAAAAGAAATAGTTCTGAACTTATTTATAAGAAAATTATTAAATACCTAAAATGACTCTTATTTGTGGAATAGACGAGGCTGGAAGAGGCCCCCTCTGTGGACCTGTTTTTGCTTCTGCAGTCATTTTAGACTCTCATCTTATTATAAATGATCTTACAGATTCAAAAAAGTTATCTGAAAAAAAGAGAAACATTTTATATGATGAAATAAAAGCGAAAGCTATTGATTATTCTTATGCTACAGCCTCAGTTGAAGAAATTGATGAGATTAATATCTTGCAAGCATCTTTATTAGCTATGAAAAGAGCATTTGAACTTCTTAATGTTAAGCCTGATTTTATTTATGTAGATGGAATATATTGCCCAGACATAAAAATATTACCAATGAAAGCAATAGTACGGGGCGATTCTCAAATTAAAGCTATTTCCGCAGCATCTGTTATAGCGAAAGTTGAGCGTGATAAACATATGGTTCAACTTGATCTAGAGTACCCAGAATATAACCTTAAAAAACATAAAGGCTACCCAACGAAAGAGCACATAGAGTTATTACAAAAATTCGGTATTAATAAAATTTATCGATTATCATTTAAACCTATTAAACAGCTAATTAATAAGAAAAATGCATAGTTGTTTATCTATATTAAGATCTTTTTTAACATTCCAATTTTTTATCGAATCACAAATTATTTTCTCTTTACTGCTAGTTAAATTTATTGCTAAACAAAGCCTAATTCTTTGATCTAATATTTTTAATAAATCTTTTAAAAGTTGCTGATTTCTGTATGGAGTCTCAATAAATATCTGAGTCTCTTTTTCTTCCTTTATAGATAACATCATTTTTTTTATATAGAGTTCTTTTTCATGCTTTTCTATCGGTATGTAGCCATGAAATTTAAATTTTTGCCCATTAAACCCAGATGCCATAAGACTTAATATAATTGATGAAGGGCCAACTAGAGGTTTTATTTTTATATTATTTATATGAGCATACTCAACTATTTTGGATCCAGGGTCAGCAATACAAGGACTTCCGGAGTCTGAAAGTAATCCCATATTTTCGCCATTAAAAATAGGATAAAAATATTCTTTTAGATCATTGGTGCTTATTTTATTATTATGTTTAAAAAGAGTAACTGTCTGTATCTGAGTCTCCAAGTTAAACTCTTTAATAGTTTTTCTAGCAACTTTCTCATTTTCAACAATGAAATATTTTATATTGCTGAGTAGTTTTTTTTCTTTATCTAGTAGAAAAGTAACATTTTCATTTTGCTCAATCGAAGAAGGTATTACAAAAAGAATGCCTAAATTTTTAGGCTTATCTATCATTGATATTAATTCCAACTATATTAAGCATTTTAACCAGGGTGATTAAAGGCAGTCCTATTACTGCAGTAGGGTCACTACTATTAATTTCATCTAACAGAGTTATCCCTAGGCCCTCTGATTTAATACTTCCTATGCAGTTATAAGGTTTTTCTTTTTCTAAATAACTCTCAATTTCAGAAAAATTCAAATCTTTATATTTAACATTAAAACTAATAACTTTCTTTTGGAGTATATTTTTTTTGCCATAGTTAACACAAATAGCACTGTGAAAATTGACTCTTTTACCACTCAATTCTTTTAATTGGGAGACTGCTTTTTTGTAGCTCAAAGGCTTATGAATTTGTATATTATTATATTCTGCTGTCTGGTCACAACCAATTACAATCGCTTCTTTAAATTGGCTGGAAACTTTTTGAGCTTTTTGTTCTGCAAGTCTATCTGCTGTTTCATATGCTGTTTCTGACGCTATTCTAACTTCTTCCATAGCTGGCTTAACAATTTTAAAATCTAATAACAATCTTTCAAGTAATTCTTTTCTATAGACCGATGAAGATGCAAGAATTAGTTGTGTCATCTATTTCTTTTTAAGGCTGAATTTCAAGTAAGGTTTCATTTGGTGAGACTTCATCACCTTTACTTATATTTACTGCAATTACTGTTCCTGAGATTGCCGCTTGAATTTCATTCTCCATCTTCATTGCTTCAATTACAATAACACTATCACCAGCCTTAACTTTTTCCCCAACGGTAGTTTTAATTTCAACAATTTTTCCAGGCATTGCTGTTGCTACACATCCATCATGTGTCGGTTTTCGCCGTGATCCATTTACTCCAGCTACTTTTTTAATTACTTCGTCAGCATTTGATGATGAAGATGGCTTACTTACCAATACTTCATCTAATGTCTCAATTAAAACTTCTTCAGATATCCCATCAACTGAAACGTAAAAAGGCCTCTCCGCATCACTAGGACTGCCTGAACCAGTTAAATTAATATGGTATGTTTCGCCATGCAATGTAATATTGAATTCAGTAGGAGCATAATGATCTCCTTTATGTTTTTCATCATCTTCATTTAGGAGAGCCTCTGGCTCTAAAGAGCCAGCATTTCTTTCTTGTAAAAATGTTGTACCAACGTCTGGAAACATTGCGTAAGTTAATATATCTTCATCAGATTTTGCAAAAGATTCTGATTTAGCTTTTAGGTTTGCTATCTCCGGCTTTAATTTATCTGCTGGCCTTGTGGTAATTTCTTTTTGATCTCCAATTGCTTTTTTCTTGATATCATTATTTAATTTTCCAGGCGCCATACCATACTGCCCTAGAAAATAGTTTTTAACTTCAGTTGTAATTGTTTTATATCTCTCACCAGTGATAACATTTAACGCCGCCTGAGTTCCAACAATTTGAGATGTAGGAGTAACTAAGGGAGGATAACCTAAGTCTTTTCTAACCTGAGGAATTTCTTTTAAAACCTCTGCCATTTTATCCAATGCGCCTTGGTCTTTAAGTTGATTTGAGAGATTTGAAATCATTCCTCCAGGAACTTGATTAATTAAAACCTTAGGGTCTAAGGCAGTAAATTTAGACTCAAATTGCCAATATTTTTTTCTATTATCTTTTAAATAATCAGTAATTTCATCTATTTTAGATAGATCAACACCAGTTTTATAGCCCATTCCTTCAAGAGCTACTACTATTGATTCTGTAGAAGGATGGCTAGCCCCCTCAGAATAGCTTGAATTACATGTATCAATTATTGAGGCTCCTGCTTCCACTGCAGTAATAAGATTTATACTAGCCAATCCAGAAGTAGCGTGACAATGCATGTGTATTGGTAAATTAGTATTTTTAACTAATGAAGTTACTAATTCTTTTGTATCTTGAGGAGTTAATAGCCCAGCCATATCTTTAACAGCAATACTATCGCATCCAAATTCTTCAAGTTTTTTGCCTAAAGCAACAAAATATTCAATATTATGAACAGGCGATGTTGTATAGCTTATTGTTCCTTCAGCATGTTTTTTGAATTTTTTTACTGATTTAATGGAAGTTTCTAAATTCCGAATATCATTAAGAGCATCAAATATCCTAAAAATATCTACTCCATTATTTGCAGCTTTTTTAACAAACATCTCTACAACATCATCAGAATAGTGTCTGTAGCCAAGTAAGTTTTGCCCTCTTAATAACATTTGTATTTTACTATTTGGCAAAGCTTTTCTAAGCTTACTTAATCTCTCCCAAGGGTCTTCCTTAAGATAGCGAACACATGCATCAAATGTTGCTCCACCCCATGCCTCAATAGACCAAAAGCCTAATTTATCAAGCATTGGGCATACTGGCAACATGTCTTCAGTTCTTAGACGAGTTGCAATATGACATTGATGCCCATCACGTAAAACAAGCTCTGTAATATCAATTTTCTTCATAAATTTCTATATCCCTTCATGAGCAGCAATTGCAGCACCAATTGCAGCTGCAATTATCTCTGGTGGTAATTCGTCTTCATAATCCGAAAGTTCTGGATGCATATCTACAAAACTAGTATTAAAATTAGCACCAATAAAGCTGTGATTTTTTAGTATTTCAAGATAATACGGAATAGTCGTTTTAATTCCAAATACCCCAATATCACCTAAAGCTCTTCTTCCCCTATGAATTGCATCTGTCCAATCCATTGCCCAGATTGTTAATTTTGCACACATGGAGTCATAATAGGGCGGTATTATATAACCAGTATATATTGAAGCGTCTGTTCGCACCCCAGGACCACCTGCAGCATAATATCTTGTTATTTTACCAAAAGATGGTAAAAAATCTTGTTTTGGATCTTCTGCATTAATTCTGAACTCTATTGCAAAGCCCCTATAAGAGACTTCTTCTTGCTTGTACCTTAATTTATCTCCACTTGCTATTTTTACTTGTTCCTGAACTATGTCAATACCGGTAATAGTTTCTGAAATAGTATGCTCAACTTGAAGCCTAGTATTCATTTCCATAAAATAAAACTTATTATCTGTCCCAAGTAAAAATTCGACAGTACCTGCATTCTCATAACCAACTGCTTTTGCTGCCTTAACTGCTAAATCACCAATATAATGTCTTTGATCTTCGTTTAATTGAGGTGAGGGAGCAATTTCAATAAGTTTTTGATTTCGTCTTTGAATGGAGCAATCTCTTTCAAAGAGATGTATAGCGCTTCCATGACTATCAGCCAATATTTGAACCTCTATATGTTTTGGCGTTAAAACACATTTTTCCATAAATACTTCGGGCTTGCCAAATGCTTTAGTTGCTTCAGAAATAACTCGGTCGTAGTTAGAATTTAATTCATTTTCATCATCACACCTTCTAATTCCTCTTCCACCCCCTCCATTTGTAGCTTTTAACATAATTGGATAACCAATATCATTAGCAATAATAACAGCTTCATCCAAACTAGTTACGTTGCCCTCACTACCTGGAATAACTGGTATATCTGCTTCAACCATAGCTTTTCTAGCTTGAATTTTATCTCCCATACGTTTTATTAATTTCGAATCTGGGCCAATAAATTTGATTTTTCTTCTTTCGCAAACTTCTGCTAATTCCGGGTTCTCAGATAAAAATCCATATCCAGGATGAATAGCATCACATCTTGCAGTAACAGCAAGGTTAACAATTCTATACGGACTTAAATATCCAGATAATGGATCAGACCCAATAAAGTAAGATTCATCTGCTTTTTTCACATGGAGCGAATGGCGATCAGCTTCGGAATAAATAGCAACACTAGTTATTCCCATTTCTTTACATGCTCTGATTATACGAACTGCAATTTCTCCACGATTAGCTATTAATATTTTTTTAATCAAATATAAATTTCCTTGAATTATTTTTTGATACTTATTGAATTTTTATACTTTTGTTATTCCAAATTATATCATGTGAGCTAAAGCATTTTTCATACTTACTAAATTGAAATAAATATTAACTTGATTGATTTACTTTATAAGAATTTATGATTTTATGCTAAAATTTCGCTTTAAATTTTGAGCAAAAGTTCTTTACTTCCAAGTAGATAGAATTTTAAAGTTCATTATTATATTAAGGAGTTATTATGGCCGTTCAGAAAAGTAAGAAATCACCCTCAAAAATAGGTATGCGTCGCTCACACGATAGCCTGAAAAGCCCAGCTTTAGCAATAGAACAAACAACTGGAGAAGTGCATTTACGGCATCACGTTAGTGCTTCTGGTTTTTACAAAGGTAAAAAAGTTATAGCCACTAAAGGTGAATAAACTCATTACTGTTACTATTTAAATATGCAACACACAATCGCTATCGATGTAATGGGTGGAGACCATGGAATTAAGGTTACGGTTCCAGCAGCAATACAAATCCTTCAGCAGTATTTAGACATTAATATTATTCTTGTTGGAAATAAGGTTGATATACAAAAAACTCTTTCTAAGTTGAATGAAATCAATCATTCACGGTTAAGCATTCTTAATACAACTCAGTCAGTCGGAATGGACGAATCACCACAATCTGCCCTTAAAAATAAAAAGAATTCATCGATGAGATTAGCAATTAATCTAGTTAAGTCTAACGAAGCCTCAGCGTGCGTAAGTTCTGGAAATACTGGCGCCTTAATGGCTACCGCTCGCTTTGTACTAAAAATGCTTCCTGGGATTGAGAGGCCAGCGATTGCTTCAAATTTTCCAAATAGAAATGGAGGAGTAACTTGCGTTTTAGATTTAGGGGCTAATACAGATAGTACCCCTGATCAACTGCTTCAATTTTCTTTAATGGGCGCTATGTTAACTAGCGCTTTATCTAGGAAAAAAAATCCATCAGTTGGTCTTTTGAATATCGGGTCTGAAGACATTAAGGGTAATGAGGTGGTTAAAAAAACTTTCTCCCTTCTTAAAGAAAGCCATTTAAATTTTTATGGTAACGTGGAAGGTGACGATATTTTCAAAGGAACGACTGATGTTGTTGTCTGTGATGGATTTGTTGGAAATGTAGCATTAAAAACAACTGAAGGGGTTCTTAGAATGTTTGGTAATTTTTTGTCTGCTGAGTATAAAAAAAATTGGGTTACAAAAATTATTGCGCTGATTTCTTTATCCCTTTTAAAATCTTTTAGAGAAAGGCTTGACCCAAGAAGATATAATGGAGCATCTTTTCTAGGGTTAAATGGTATTGTGATTAAAAGTCATGGTGGTGCTGATATTCTTGCTTTTAAAACAGCAATAATTACAGCGATTGAAGAATCTGAAAATAGAGTGCTTGAGAAAATAAAAAAACAAATCAAAATTGAATCTAACTGATTAAAGCTAAAAAAATGATATTTTCCAAAATAATAGGTGTAGGAAGCTACCTCCCAAAAAAAGTACTAACGAATAATGACCTTGAAAAAAGTCTAGATACAACCGATGAATGGATCACCACAAGAACTGGGATAAAACAAAGACATATAGTAAGTCCAGATGAGAAAACTAGTGATTTAGCTTTTGAGGCAGCTAAAAATGCAATAACAAATGCCAATATCAAGACTGATGAAATTGATCTTATTATTATTGCTACCACAACTCCTGATAAAATTTTCCCAAGTACAGCTTGCAATGTTCAAACTAAACTAGGAATTAAGAATTGCCCTGCCTTTGATATTCAAGCAGTATGTAGTGGCTTTATTTATGGCCTATCAGTTGCTGATAAATTTATTAAAACAAACTCAGCTAAAAATATTCTAGTGATTGGTGCGGATTCTATGTCAAAAATAACAGACTATACTGATAGGAGCAATGCAATTCTTTGGGGAGATGGTGCAGGGGCAGTTGTTCTTTCAGCATCAGATCAACAAGGCATTTTATCCACACACATCCATGCTGATGGGCAACATGAAGAATTACTTCACGTTCCAAAAAAAAATGTTGGGAATAAAATTCAACAAACAATTGAAATGCAAGGAAGCCAGGTATTCAAAATTGCAGTTAACACATTAGATAAAATTGTTGACGAAGCGTTAATAGAAAACCAATTAAAAAAAGAAGATATTGATTGGATTGTCCCTCATCAGGCAAATATAAGAATTCTTGAAGCAACTGCAAAAAAATTAGAAATGAATATGGATAAGGTTATTGTTACAATAGATCAGCATGGAAATACTTCTGCAGCATCTATTCCTCTCGCACTAGATGAAGGCATAAAGAGCGGTAAAATAAAGCCAGGCCATCTTCTACTTATGGAGGCTTTTGGAGGTGGGTTCACTTGGGGCTCTGCTCTAATAAGATATTAAATGAGTAAATATGTTATTACATTTCCTGGCCAAGGTTCGCAATCGATTGGAATGATGAATAACCTCTCTCACATTCCTGTTGTCCAAAAAACTTTTACTGAAGCCTCAGAAATTTTAAATAAAGACTTTTGGGCAATGGTTTCTTCTGACAACC
>TARA_B110000037_G_C17128182_1_pt1 | contig 15222 bp, 14 predicted proteins | sample TARA_B110000037 | Tara Oceans TARA_B110000037 (sample SAMEA4397196) | marine metagenome | biome: Polar Biome; feature: [MIX] marine epipelagic wind mixed layer (ENVO:01000061); material: water (ENVO:00002006), including particulate matter (ENVO:01000060) such as... | depth 10-100 m
GACTGCGGTTTCGCTACCCTTTTATTGATGAAAAAAGCGATGATGGTTTTCGGTTTGGTCGTAGGAATGGCATCCGCCCAGGTGGATGTCTCGGTGGCGGGTTTGCAAGTTGTAGACAAAGGATATAAGCCCGAAGGCGATGGGGAAAATAAGGGGAAGGAGCTGCGTGCGTTTAATTGGAACAGCGGGTCTAGAGTTGCCTTGCTTTTGGAGAGCAAGGGGAAATCGATCGTGGGTTTGGATGAAAGGGGCTCGACGAGTGCACTGATCTCGAGGTGATCAAACTTCCCCTTGATCTCAAGATCGGAGCCGGACTTTAGTGTTCCGCATTTGGACGATTGTGTGATTGAAAATGAGGAGTGTTGGGGGGAGAGTGGGACCATGAAAAGGTTCCTTCTCTCCAGCATGTTGACTTTGGTAACTGTCGGCCAGATGTGCGGACGTACCTGGACTGACGTCAAGGGGCGTAAGATTGTCGCTGAATATGTCTCCCAAAGTGAAGATGCGGTGGTTTTAAAGCTAAAGGGCGGCAAGGAGGTGACCGTTGCGATCAAGAATTTAAGTCGCGAGGATCTTTCGCATTTAATCGAGTTGGAAATCGAGGAGGCCAAAAAGAGCAAGCCGGAAGAGGCGCCCAAGGATGATAAGATGAAGGACGAGGAAGCCGAAGAGCCAAAGCCTGCGGGGGGTGCCGATGTTCCGGCCGCCGAATGGACCAGGCCAATTCTCCGGCAGGCAGTGTTACCGGCTCCACTTGAAACCCAGGCAGAGAAGAATGGGGATTTAAACCACTACTCATCGGCGAATTTCCGCGTGGTCGCCGATAGTCGGCTTAAGTCTCGGTCGGCTAAGACGATTCTCGAATCCTGCGAGCTGACCCGGATCTACTGTGAGTCCCTCCCGTTTGGGTTGAAGTCCCGCTACGAGCCGATCAATGGAAAGTACGAAATCCACACCATCGCGAAGGATGAAGACTGGATTAAAGCCGGCTATCAGGAAAAGACTCGAGCGAGTTACGACCCAGCCACCGGGAAGATTAACATTTGCCTCGAAAATTTTGGGCTCAGCTCGGGAGGGAGCGGAAGCGAGGACAGAATGAGGAGCTTGTCCGGTCAAATGATACGTCATTATACGGGCGCGATGATGCCGCAGGTTTATGACCGGAATCTGACCGACTGGTTTAAGGAAGGTTTTGCCAATCTGATCAATTGTGCCGTCTACGAGAAGTCCTTCTTTGATTACAAGGAGGTAATTGAAGAGGCGAAGGATCTGTTACTCGGAAAGAGCCGGTCTGGAGCAAAGCCGCTCTTTAAGAAGGAAATCGAGATGCCTCATGTCTCGGATCTTCTCATCACGAGCACCAATGGGGTGGCGGATGAAGAAGCGCGTCGCCGCTTTCTGGGACACTCGTTGATCGTGATGACCTACCTCGTCTACATGGATGAGGAGGGCAAGGCGAATGGGTTGAGAGATGGCTTGCGCTACATGGCGGACTTTCAAAAAAACCTTCCCGAAAGAATCACTGCCGCGACCCAGGAAGAGTTGGATCAGAAGGTGGCCGAATTAAAGAAAAAGCAACAGGAGATGGGTGATGATGCGACGCAAAAAATCTTCCGTGGACGCCCATGGATCGAAGTGGAGGCTGATATTGCCAAGCAATGGAAGTTACATGGGCTGAAGCTGGTCTTCCCGGGGGCAAAGGAGGAATAGAATGTCGGAGGCTTCGGTTTCTTCTTCATTTTGGTCGGGCATGTGCTTTTTCACTGATCCCAGGGATGACTCTACTTGGGCGTGTCGACTTTTGGAGGCCGGGCACGATGGCCCGGCGATCGGATTCTGGCCGGGCTTTTTGATGACTATAGGGAACCAAGGGAATTAGTAGAGTTCTTCCATGATTTCAGGATCCCCCATGAGCTTTTTGCGTTTGGCGGAAACCTCTTCCCATTCTTTTTTCAGGCGCTTGACAAACTCGGCGTCCTTTTCGCCGGAGCCCCGTCCTCCGGAGTAGATTTTGACGGCTTTCAGCATTGAATCGCTGTAGTCCTTGAGACGTGAATCGATCTTGGGAGAAATTTTCTCAAGCTCTCCCAAGGCTTCCTTGGCTTCCTCCTCTTCCGCGGCTCCAAATTCGAACTGACCTGAAAAAACCATCGTTTGGATTTTTCTGGCGATTCCGGAGATATTGGTGTCGATCTGATGGAACGAACCACCGAGGGAGAGAATCTTTTTCTCGTCCTTCTTGGCAACGCTGAGAAGGATCTGGGCCGACTGATGGTTGGGCATCTTTTTCACTACGTCTTCGAGAAGAGCGATGATCTTGGCATCAGCAAGAGAGGCTGCACCTTTTGATTCGATAAGTTTGGCGACCATTTCGAAGTCGTCGATGGTGGACTGAACTTTTTCAGACTTGTCCTTGGAGGCAACCTCGAGGGCCTCATCCAGAGTCTTGAAGCTGAAGACCTGAATTTTCATGAGCTTCTCGATGCCATCGAGGACGAGGATGTCGGAAACTCCCTTGATGTTCTCGTGAGGGACGCCAACGAGGTTACAGCCTTTGTTAGTGGCTCCACGGATCTTACCGGCGACGCCGCCAATGCGGGTGACCTTGCCATCGGCAGTGATAGCTCCGGTGCAGGCGAACTTGTCATCGAGCTCACGACCGGTGAAGAGGGAGTCGAGGATGATGGACATGGCGGTTCCGGCGGAAGGTCCGTCGAGGAGGGTGTCCTTGTCTTCGAAGGTGATCTCCACCTTATAGCCGGAAGGCATACTGCCGTCTTCATCGTGGCGGACGCGCAGGAGCTTCATGATTTCTTCAAGGGAGTTGCCAGTCATGTTGCCGACCTTTTGGTCAATGTGGAATTCGATGCCGTCGACGTCTTTGTCACGGAGTGCGGTGGCACTCAGTGAGGCGGCGGCCCCAGCGTGGCGGCCGTTGGAGAGGGTGCGGACGGAAAGTCCGTAAACGGAGCGCTGCTTGGCGGCGAACTTTTCGGCTTCGCCACCAGGAATGGTTTCGGAGCGCTCCTTGAATTCGTTGCCTCCCTGTTGACGATCCCAAGGGTTGTTGAAGACGGGGGCGTCGAGCATGTCCTTCCAATCGGCTTCTCCGACTTTCTTTTGATAGTCCTTGAGCTTTTCTTCATACTTGCCATCGGGATCGAGGCGAAGGGCGATGTCGATGCAAAAGGCGGCGCACGTTTCATTGTCTTCTTTTCCCTTTTTACGCAGAAGCGAGCGGACTCCCCGGTAGATTTTGGAGGAGATGTCTGATTTTGTGTTATCTTGTTTGACGGTCTTACTACGGACTTTGAGGTCCTCCAGGACGTCTTGGAAGTTCACAGAATCGGGATCAAGCCGTCCCGCAATGGCGAGAGCGTTGGAACGAAGTTCAAAGTCGATCTCATTTTCCTCATCGTCGAAGTCACGGGCGACGGACAGGAGCCCGGAGAAGAGAGCGGATTTCGAGATCTTATCGATTGAGAGCTTTTTTGCGTTGAAGATCTTTTTCTCCATATTTGGAGGACGATAGGCGTCGGCAAAAATCACTCCGGTGAGGAGTAAAAAGATTGAGAATAGGCGGATTTTCATGATGAGAGTCGAGGTATGACGGATTTTTTTTAGGTTTCAAATCCCAAAGCGAGGGGATGTGGGCTGAAGAGCTTTATTTTTTTTCCTCCGGGTCGTAAACTTGGCGGAGTTTTTTGCGGAAGGCAGAAAGTTTTCCCTGAAAGGCCTGCAGATCGCGTTTTCGGATTTCTTCCTCATTATCAAGGATTATGGAAGCTCCACGACCGACGGAATTGATCTCTTTGACGAGAATAATGGCATCCTCAAATACCACTTCCTCGGCTCGCTGGAGGTGGCGTTTTAAGGGGGCCAAGGTTTCGCGAGTTTTTTTATAGATGCCTTTGATGGCGCGAGGGGGGGGCTTGTCGATTTGGTATTGGAATTTGGAAAGCTCCTCGAGTCGACGGTCAAGCTCCTGGGCGAACATAAAGCGGGTGAAGTAGGCCGGGCGGCGAATGGCTTGCTCGGCGAGCAGGGTGGCGGAGAGGTGTTTGGGCCAAAAATCGCGGGCTTTGACGAGGCGGCCTTCGACTGAGGAGAGGCTTAAAAATGTTCCAAGGTTTTTGGCCCGCAGGGCCTTTTGCCGAACCTCCTCGTATCCGGCCATTGCGGACGCGAGTTTGGATCCTGGTTTGCTGTCGGCAAAGTAGAGCTCGCGAGCGGCCTTGAATGTGGGAGCTTCGATGACCTCATATTTTGTGAAGAAGGAGGCTTTTCCCAAGACAAGGAGGGCGATCATTTCCTCCATCATTCCTGATCCGACGATGAGTCGGGTGCTGGGTGCCAGTTTGAGTTCTTCAAGCCGAAGGAGGAGCTCCCAAGCGTGGGTAGGTTTATCAAGGCTGCCATCGGCGCGGAGTCGGGCAAAGAGGATGGTGTTCAGCCGGAGCGGGCGACTTGTGACAGCGGCATCCAACATCATGGCGATGGGGGCTGCGATATTTTCGCGGTTTTTGGCGAGATACCGTCGTTTGTTGGTGTTGATGTTCAGGTTGTAACCTTGAGGCAGGGGGGCGAGATTTGTGGAGAAGAAGGCCCTGAGGGCTTGATGCAAGGGGGGGATGTTGGAACTGGGCTCAGGTTGGAAGCGAAGAGCGTCGATTTTTGCGGTGGTTTTTCCCTCGGTATTGGGGTCGGTGGTGGTGATGATGAGGCTGGTCGTAATGAGTCCGGGAGAAGGTTTGTCCCCTTCTTCGAGCCCCATCGTAAACATAGGGATTTCGGAGAGGAGTGAGGTGACCGCATACTTGGCTTCGTTGCCATTAGAGGGGCCCGCATCCTTTGGGTTTACGGGGATCACGGCTTGATTGCGCACCTCGAAATCGGTGACTTTGGCAACGACTCCTTCCCAGCGTTTGGAAGCTCCGGCGGAATCGTGGAGTTTGAGTGCTGGGTCGCTCCCACTGGTTTGTTGCAGGATATCGAGGAGAAGTTGTCCGAGGCGGTAGCCTTCCGAATCGGTGGGGAGCTTGGCAAGCCAACTCGCAGTCAGAAGGAGGTCATGTTTGGCAGGGTTGACTTCCGAGCCTGCGGGTTTGGGACGCTCTTCACCATTGAGGAAAGCGCTCTGAATGGCCCTGGTTCTGGGCTGGGCCGGGGAAAGGCGCTGACTTAGGGTGAGGGTTTGGGCGCGATGACGGAGTTGGCCGGCAGATTTAGGGAGGGGGCCGTCTGCCAAAATGGCAAGGTTTTGGGCGAGTTCGCGAATGGCGGCTACGTCGAGAGGAAGGAGGTCACGGCGGATCAGGGGCTGGGAATCGTTTGCGGGAACGTATTTCGTAGCAGCCGTGGCTAATGAAGCCAGAGCGATCAGAAAGACGGAGAGGAAGATTCGCATGACGCTGGGACATTACCCTGACCATACTTTGTTGGAAAGTCCTATGGTACCGCCATCTCAGCGAGTTTTTTTTTGGAAACTCGGAATAAATGAGGTAATAAGATTTTCTTATCCCCAACTTTGAAAACCATGAAAATGCCACTGTTTTTGATCTCCGCGACCGCACTCATCGTGGCGTCCTGCTCCTCCGGTTCTTTGGTTTCCCATGTGGATTTGAATAAGACGGCCATGACATTCAATCACGAGGGGGCGGATTTTGGAGAATGTGGGCTGGTGAGTCAGTTTGAGAAAGGAAGAGCCAGCGCAAGTCAGGCTGCCGGCGGCGGATGAGCATCGTGTTCGAACTAAGGAGCCAGTTGGTTTCTTCAAATTTAAGTGAGTCTTCCGAGTTGCCCAGTCACCCATGAACTTTCCTCTTCGTTCTGCCATCTTCGCGGTCTTCATTCAGGTGGCTTTTGCCCAAAGCCCTGACTTGTTTCCACAAGGAGTGAACCGGATCGATTTTGAAACTGACGGTCTTTTTAGTGGAGATATCGACATCTCCAACTCCAAACTCAGTTTTGAACAAGTTCGGGGAAGCTGGAATTTCTCAGGGAGCTTGGGGCAGTCCCACCATCGCGTTGACTATACCCCGACCTTTGTGACTTCTGCAGTGACAAGAAGAGAAGAGGCGCAAAATTTCGATCTGCAAATCGAGCGTGTCATTAATCCCCGCCTGACTCTCACTGGTTCGGTCGCTTATAGTCAGGGGTTTATCGACCATCGTTCGATCTGGATTTCCGAATATTACGACCAGTTGAACCGCTTTGATCCTGCCTATCGGGAAGCTTTTCCGGAGAGCTTTTCCGGTTCGATTGGTCTTCAGTGGAACTACGACCCCGGAAAAAGCTTCCTCTCGGTATCGTTTTCGCAGGCCGATACGACGATTGTTCCAGGTTGGGAGACCGAGGTGAACGGATTGACGGGCGATGCTTCGCTTTTTTCTACCAATGAAACCCTGAGAACTTTTAGCGGAACGGCGATTTGGAATACCGTCGTGAATTCGAGGATGCGTGTTCAACAGACCCTGAGGATCGGGCGGACGCAGAGCCGCCGGATCCGGCCCCAGTTTCAAAGCGAACTCGCCTACGCGCTGACTAGTGACCTGACGGTTCGTCTGCAGCTGGGCGGAGCCCATGAAAATCCCACCTTGATCTCCCGCTATGGTGGGCTGGGAGCGGTCTATGACATAAATTCCCAGTGGCAAGTGAACTTAAACTACCGCTACTACGAGGATACTGGAGAGGTGAATACCGCGAATTTTAACACTTCGGCACCTGCCATTGCTACCAGGGAACTTTCCGCCGGAGTGCGATGGTCAAACGGAATCACCAGTGTTCTCGGGAGTGTGGGGCTCTACGGAATCGACTACGAAAGTGTCGCGGGGACGGGGAATGTCTTCTTTTCCGGCCTCTACCAGGATCGCGATTTCACCGCCGTTCGCGTGGCGGTCACCCATAGATTCTAAAAATGATGACGAGGAAAAAATTAATGATTCTTGCCGGGCTTGGCTTGGCTGCGGTTTCGCCACTGCATGCCCAGGCAATGGTGGGTGACTCTCTTCCGGCCCCCATTGGGTTGACCCAGGCACCGGCCAGCGTGCCCCTTCAAAATCTCTCCGAGTTTGATTTTCTGGATCTGGAAGGGCAGGTCGCGTTGGTGGTTTATCATGCCTCTTGGTGACCCCGGTGACAGTTTGCTGCTTCGCAGGTTGCGAGCAATATCAATTCGTTCTTCCAGTCCGCAGGTGCGGATCATGAAGCCGGGAAAAACAAAAACGGAGTCATCTACACGTCAGTTTTGGTCAATGTCGCCGTGACGTCCAACAACGACGGGCGACTGGTCACAAATGCGATCACCGCAGGAGGAGCAAATTCCCGCTATCAAATGGTGGGGTTTGATGCTTTTGGAAGTAGCCGAGATGAGAGGCGCTATCATAGCTTCAATTTCTTTGCCCGTGGCGACGGCACCTCCACCCAGGTTCCAAGTAGTGCGAACCGTCGTTGGCTGGCTGTGGTCGATGGGTCGACGAAGAAAGTCCTTTATAATCAGGTGCTTCCGGATTCCTTTGGTGCTCTTGGCGCTACTGAGATCTCGGAAATTCGGGAGGCCGTGAATCGGGCTGAAATTCCGGAACCGATGGAGAATTTTGCTTTCTGGGCCGAAGCCCAGATTTCCGTTCCCGGTCTTCGAGCCGAAGAAGCTGATCCTGATTTCGATGGCATGACCAACCTCTTCGAATATGCCTATGGGAGCGATCCAATGGTGTCGGATTCGGATAAAGGACCTCGAATCGTCTTCGAAGAGGGCCTCGCGAAACTCCACTACCAACGCAGCCTAACGGCGGAGGTGGCTCCGCTCTCCATTATTGGCGGGAATTCTCCATCTTCCGACAGCCCATTTGATTTGGATGGTCTCGAGGATGTCGGAACTGCAAGCGATGGCGTCGAGTCTGTTACGGTGACTTTACCCCCCTCACTGGGATCTCGATTTTTCCTGAGACTGACCACGAGTGCTCTTTGAGAAAATAATTCGCGACGAAGGTCAAGGTATGGGTTTGACCCTGAACAACTCCGCCGTAATATTCACCCTATGGCAGACGCGATTGATGATGCGAAGGAAGCTCTGACGAGCATGCTTGGAAAACTTGGATTTGAATTCGAAGTGGAGGTTTCCGGAGAACTCGGACACGAAATTTTAAATATCGTTTCGGAGGACTCCGCTCTCTTGATTGGAAAAAACGGGGACCGCCTCGATGACGTCCAGTATTTGGTCAACCGTATTACCCGCAATGCCCATCCGGATGCTCCCCGCTTCCGTATTGATTGTGATGGCTACCGTGCTCAACAGGAGCAGCAGGTTGCCGATAAGGCCCTTAAGCTCGCCGACAAGGTGCGTGAGACCGGTCGTGAACTCTGGATGAATCCCATGAATTCCTACCACCGTCGACTCGTCCACAATGCCCTCGCGGATGATCCTGAAATTGAGACTTCTTCCGAAGATACCAGCTCGCGGAATAAAAAGATCCTCATTCGCTTGAAATAAGCGTGTTCCATGGAGACCCACCGCCTTGTTCTTCCGGAAGACCTGAATCAATATGGGTATCTTTTTGGAGGGAGGCTTCTTAGCTGGGTTGATGAAGCATCCTGGATTGCAGTAAGTCTCGACTTTGCCAACTGCCGTTTCGTGACTATCGCGATGGACGAGGTTGTTTTTCGCCACAGTGTTCGTGAAGGGACCATTCTCACCATCCAATCTGAAAAGTTTCGGCTCGGGGAGACCTCTGCCACCTATCAAGTCCAAGTTTTTAAAGGCCGGGGCGGGGAGGCAAACCCGATCTTTACGACCCGCGTCACTTTCGTGAATCTCGATGAATCCGGCGCAAAAGCGCCGCTAAAATCATGAATGGATCCGGCCTCCAAGAGCCCGTCCTTATTTTGACAGGCTTTCTCGCTAGTTCCATGACAGGGAACCTTTTTGGGCCCGCTTTAAAAGTCTCTTTGTTGTTTCTCCTCCACGGATTATAATTTTCAAAGTGATGGGACCATCTCCATTCGAATTATTGATCTTTCTACTCCAGCTTGGAAAGAACCTTCTATCTATACTCTTTTAAGCGATGTTTGAAGTAAGAGAAAAGCCCGATATGGTCGAAAAGGCGATGCTTGTGGGATTCTGTTTTCATAAGTTGGAAGAACCTGAAACTCAGCTTCTCCTGAGCGAGCTTGAGGAATTGGTCGATACCCTTGGAATCGAAATCGTAGGCATGGAGCTCGTCCGTGTCCGCGACACCAATAAAGGATTCATCTGTGGCACTGGAAAAGCGGATGAGCTGGTCGAGCTGGCCCGAGCCCGTGGTTGCGACTGTATCGTCTTCGATAACGAGGTTTCACCCATGCAGCAACGCAACTGGGAAGAACTCGCTGATATGACGATCATCGACCGTGAGGAAGTCATTCTCGATATCTTCGCCAAACGCGCCCGCACGAAGGAGGCCCGGCTTCAGGTCGATCTCGCCCGCATGCAGTATGCTCTCCCGCGTCTGGCCCGCATGTGGGGGCACCTTGACCGTGAGGGCGGCGGCGGCGGCGGGACCGGAGGGGGAGGAGCTTCACGGGGCATGGGTGAGCAACAGGTTGAGATCGACCGCCGCTTGGCTCGCAAAAAAATTTCCCGGCTTAAAACCGAACTTGAGGACGTTCGGAGGCAACGGGCGACCCAACGCAAGGAGCGCCAGACTAACAACATCGCGACTGCTGCCATCGTGGGATACACCAACGCCGGAAAGTCGACTCTTCTCAACAAGCTTGCCGGGTCCGATGTCATGGAGGCTGACATGCTCTTTGCGACCCTTGATCCCACCACGCGGCGAATCAAGTTGGAGGACGGGCAGGATCTTCTCCTGAGCGACACCGTGGGCTTTGTTCGAAATCTGCCTCACCGCCTCGTCGAATCGTTCAAAGCCACTCTCGAAGAAGCGATCCTCGCTGATTTTCTCATCCACGTTCTCGACGCGTCATCCGAGGAAATCGTTGAACATTACCATACGACAAGAAAGGTTCTTGCTGAACTTGGAGCGGACGAGAAACGCGTCATCATGGTTCTCAACAAAATGGACCGGGTCGAAGACCCTGCTGTCTTAAATGGTTTGCGGGCCGAATTTCCGGGAGCTTTTGAGGCGTCCGCTGTCACCGGGGCCGGTCTGACCGAATTGACGGATCGTTTCACGGATCTCCTTGCCGACCGGGTTAAAAAACTCACTTACCGTGTCCCGCAATCGCGCGGAGACATTTCTGGCCTCGTCCATCGGGAAGGGAAGGTTCTCGAAACCGACTACGAGGGGAACGACATCCTACTTACGGCCATCGTGCCGAAGAGCCTCGAAGGGCTATTGGAAGAATTTCTTTTAGATTCAGATTGAAGCTTGGTCTTCCTTTTCTCTTCGCGAAGTCAGGTAGAGGACGAGGAAGATGATAAAGGCTGCGACGGTGATCTGGCTGATTATGAGCGAGATGAAGACTCCTGTGGTGAGGAATTGGAGGTGGGCAATGGCGTCGTCTGAAAGATCGAAAATTTGAGCGTTTGAGATCCAGGATTTGAACAAACTGGTGGCGATCAGAGAAAGGATGACGCCGATTCCACTGATCGCGGTGCCCAGGAAATATCGTCGCGCTTTCATTTCTCACCGAGAAGAAACTTTGAGGCTTGTTCGACGTCTTTGTCGCCACGGCCGGAGAGGTTGACGATGATAATGTCGTCCTTCTTCATGGAGCCGGCGACTTTGGAGACGTAGGCCATGGCGTGCGCGCTTTCAAGCGCGGGAATGATGCCTTCGGTGTAAGCCAGTTCGCGGAAGGCGGCGAGGGCTTCGTCGTCGGTGGCGTAGGTGTATTCGGCGCGGCCGATGTCCTGAAGGTAGGCATGTTCGGGTCCGACGGCGGCGTAGTCGAGGCCGGCACTGACGGAGTGGGTGAGCTCGATCTGGCCGTCGTCATTGGCGAGGAGCCAGGTTTTGGATCCTTGGAGGACGCCGAGTTTCCCACCCTGGAAGCGAGCGGCGTGGCGTTCGGGGATGATGCCGTCACCTCCGGCTTCGACACCAACCATGCGGGTGTTTTGATCACCGATGAAAGGATGGAAGAGGCCCATGGCGTTTGAACCACCACCGACGCAGGCGACGAGAAGCTCGGGCAGGCGACCTTCTTTCTGAAGGATTTGCTCACGGGCTTCGAGGCCAATGACGCGGTGGAAATCGCGAACCATCATGGGAAAAGGATGCGGGCCCAGGGCGGAGCCGAGGATGTAGTGGGTGTTCTCGACAGTGGTAACCCAGTCTCTCATCGATTCGTTGACCGCTTCTTTCAAGGTGGCCTGTCCGGCGGTGACGGGAACGACTTTGGCTCCCATGAGTCGCATGCGGGTCACGTTGAGGGCTTGTCTCTCCATATCGACGGCACCCATGTAAACGGTGCAGCTCATGCCAAAACGCGCACAGACGGTTGCGGTGGCGACGCCGTGTTGACCGGCTCCGGTTTCGGCAATGATGCGCTTTTTGCCAAGGCGCTTGGCGAGGAGGATTTGGCCGATGGCGTTATTGATTTTGTGGGCCCCGGTGTGGAGGAGGTCCTCTCGTTTTAGATAAATTTTGGCCCCGCCGAGCTTTTCGGTCCAGCGTTCGGCAAAGTAGAGGGGAGTGGGGCGGCCACAGTAGTTGTGCAGAAGGTCATCGAGCTCGGCCTGGAATGCGGGATCGGCTTTTGCTTCTTCATAGGCAGCGCTCAGGTCATCGAGCGGCGTTATGAGAGTTTCAGGCGCGAAACATCCGCCGAATTGACCAAAGTGGCCTGTTGCGTCCGGAACTGAAGGTGCCTGAGTGCTCACGGGCCGAAGGTAGACGATGAGTGGGGAATGGCACGTGCAAATTTAGGCCTCGTTGGTAACCGTGCGAAGCTAGGCTGCGAAGGATTCTTCGGTGTGTTCGCCTGCTGCGAGAGAGAGCATCTGGAAATAACGATCCTCGCGGGAAGCGGCTATTTCGAGCCCATTCCACTTTAAGAAAAGACGATAGATGACGAAGGTAGTGCACTTGTTTTCATCGATCACTGGGCCCTTTTTTTAAGGGCATCGCGATCTTCGCGCATAATTTCTTCTGCCAGAGATTTGGATTCCTCGAACTCGGAGTCGTAGGCAGAGAGAGCGACTCCGGTTGGGGTCTCCATGACCGTCAGAATGGCGCCTTTAGAAATGCGTAGCTCCTTTGGAAGAATGACACCGGCGGAGTTTCCGATGGAGGTAATCTTGAGCTTGGTCACGGTGTAATTATAACGAAACTCAAGGCGTGATTTGATGGTGAAACTACCGCTAACATTCTCCCATGGCACGCATTGCAGTTCTGGGGTCGGGGGCGGGATCAAATTTTCAGAGTCTTTATGAGACTTTTGGAGATAAGATTGTCCTGGTGATCTCAGATCAGCCTGGAGCAGGAATTTTGGAGAAAGCCAGACGGGCCGGAATTCCGGCGGTTGTGGAGAAAGGTGGTTTCGATCTTTGTGCGCGAATCTTGGACCATCTTGAGGGGATTGACTTGGTATGCTTGGCCGGATTTATGCGCTTGGTGAAAGAGCCTCTGTTGAGCGCCTTCCCACATCGCATTCTGAACATTCATCCTTCGTTGCTCCCAAAATACCCTGGACTCGGTGCGTGGGAGCAGGCGGTTTCGGATGAGGCAAGCGAGTCAGGCTGCACGGTGCACTATGTTGACGCGGGAATGGATACAGGTGAGGTGATTCTCCAAGCTGAAGTGCCGGTTCTTCCCGACGATACGCCGGAGTCTCTCCACGAGCGGATTCAAGTGGAGGAGCATCGCATCTACCCGCTAGCGGTGAAGTCCTGCCTCGCAAGGATCACGGACGAGGTGTGATCTTCAATCTCAGGAACTTTCGTGGCGTGGTTGATTCAAAGGAGACTTGATATTTCGCGAATCCATCTCCAATGAGCTCCAGTGGTTGTGATGGTCGTTCCAGGTCCTCCCAAGCGAGAAGGTCGTCCGACTGTTGAGGAGTCACGATGAAGTCTTCAGCTCCGACCATGACTTGGAATTTTATGGTCGTGCCGCCGTCAGATTGAACCAACCGGGGCTGTGATTCACCGAGGACAAATGCTGCCAGCTCGTTTTTGAGGCCAGTGAATTCGAGAGAGTCGTCGGTTCCAGGAGAACCCTCGGGAGAAACACTGCATCGCCAGTTGGTGCCGAGTGAGAGATCGGGACTGGTTTTCGGTTGGATCAGAGTGAGAGAGCACCCATTGCCATCGGCAAACTCAGGCCAAGGATCTTTGTCGTTGAATTCAAAGTCAAATATGACGCCTCCGTCTGCTCCGGTAAGAATGATTTGTTCCCCGGAGTTGGCGAACTTGGTGAGATTTTCAAATTCGCCAGCGACGTTGATCACGTTACCATATTTCGAGACAAAGGCGGCTTCGTCTTCAACCGCCACGATACGTTCTCCTGGTGCGAGGGTGGTGTTGGGCGCGAAGGTAAAGGAAATCCCGGCAGTGAAGGTGAGGTTGGTGAGATCGATGGTTTCGGTCGGCGAAATGTTCAAGAGCTCGATAAACTCGGTTGCCGGGCTATCATCCGAGGGGTGGTAATTGAGTTCACTGACGATCAGGTTCGATGAACTTGCGGGGACTCCAACGACAAAGGTGGCGCGGCGAATGGCGGACCAGGTGCCGCTGGTGGTGAGAACACGTGCTGCGATTTCAGACGACTGAGTTGGGGCCACCGGCCCAGAGTATGCCGTGAGGGAATCGATGGGATCGCTCCCATCGAGCGAGTGGTAGATGGTCCCGCTTTGTCCAGTCGTGTTGGTGATTGTGAGTTGAAACCCGTTGGAAACGATGCCTCCGGATGAGCTGAAGGAGGGAGGGGAGAGGAAATTCGAATCGATCCAATTGGCCCGGGATTGCAGCCATGACTTCATGGAGTTCGTTCGGCTCGTCCAGGAGCGTGCACTGAGCCCTGTCTGTGCATCAGCCAAGCCGGTGGTGATTTCTGCGACTTGGTCATCGATGAGAGCGGCCATATTGGCGTTTGAAAGTGGCCCTTCCCGAAGCTCAAACCAACGGTCCTCATACTCACGTTGGAAGTCGGGGTCATCAAACAATCGATCATACCAAAGTCGGTTGGGACGAAAGTAGAGGGTTCCGGATGCCGATCCACCGTAGGCACCATTATTAAAGTCCCACAGTGGGCCCATGTGGAGCTTACGCGCGCCTGATGACACCCAGGGAAACATGCTCAAAAGGAGTCCATCGCCCTGTTTTGCGAGAGTGAGCATTTGCATGTAGTCGATGAAATCGGTCGTGTTGAGATAGTTGCGATATCCGATCTCGGGATCCCTCCAGATATCGTCGTCGTAAAGAACGTCTTCGAAATCACGAAACCAGTTTTCAATTCCAGAACGTTGAACCGGGGTGATGCGGTATCCGTTGGGATCCTCAAAGTTGATGAAGGCATTGTATTGGCGGGGGATGTCATCGCCTGAGCCCGAGACATTTGGCGAGGTGGACTGAATACGGTTCGGACCTCCGGTGTGAAAGAATTGCGGGGAAGTCGCCCCGTTTTCAGCAGGGTAACCACCGACGGGGAGAGCATCCATTCGGTTGATGCTGTTGAGCCAGCCTCCGGCGGTTCCGTCTTCTGACATCTTGTCATATTCGATCCTCTTGCTTCCTCTTTTGGGTTTTTCCAGAAAGACATAGACCCCTTTGCGATCTGCCATCGTTAGGTCGCCACCGTTCTCGTTGACGAAGAGATCGACGAAGCGGAACTTCGGAGCCCAACGACCGGTTTGGCGGCTCAACTCCCAGATGAAAGTGTTGTAGAGCATTGTCCGGTCGTAGCTGGGATGGGGGTAGTAGAGGATCCAATCGGAATCCGAGGCCATGCCGAGAACTTTGATGGATCGGTCTTCGTCGGCGTCGGTTTTCCAGGTCTCAAGAGAGAAGGGCCTGGGATTCCAAGTGGATGAAAATGCTCCTCTGACGCGAATGCCAATGCGTGAGGTTTGCGTGGGATCGCTTGAAAAATCTGCGAAGTCACTCGTCGGGTCTCGATCAAAGACCCCGAGAAAGGCCGATTGTCGGGCGACCTGTTGCAAGCCGCCACCAGTCTGGGTGCCGGTGCTCCATCCTTTGTTGGGAACGGATCCGCCGTTGAAATTTTCCACCACCATGATGGGGAGCTTTGATGAGTAGGAAGCCACCTCGGTAGAAAGTTT
>TARA_B110000037_G_scaffold70268_1_pt1 | contig 15200 bp, 13 predicted proteins | sample TARA_B110000037 | Tara Oceans TARA_B110000037 (sample SAMEA4397196) | marine metagenome | biome: Polar Biome; feature: [MIX] marine epipelagic wind mixed layer (ENVO:01000061); material: water (ENVO:00002006), including particulate matter (ENVO:01000060) such as... | depth 10-100 m
TATTTTCCGATATTTCGCTGGTAACTAATCTGCCATGTCGCATTTACACCAGGAAGTAAACCTCCCAACATTTCGTAGGATAGTGAGCTATTGGGCGCTCCATTATACGACATATTTATAATGTTAACCTCAGCGACAAAACTCCCCTTGCCAACTTTATTTATTTTGGTTTCAAGACCCAGTTTGTGACTCTCACCTAATTCGCTTTCCAAACCTGGAGAGTTTTCTTTTTGCTGGTATTTATACAATACGGATAAGCGAAACGCCACTCCTTTTTGAAACGTAATTTTGGGCTGAACAGAAAAATATTCTATCAAAAAATCGCGAGAATTGGCATAATCTGCACTGCTGCTTTTGTTCCCGTATTTGGCAGCTATTTCGGTTAAAAGTAATCGACCAAAATTCAATCTACCTCGTACATTATGAAAAACATTACTACGGCTCTCTAATCCATTAGTAATAAAAACCCTTCCCTTTATGTCTTGGTAAGTCCAGTCTAAACCAAAAACAGGATGTGTTCGATTGAAGTAAACGGTATTTCTAAGGGAGGAATTGAGGGTGACCAAGAAAGTATCTAAACCCACATCAGGCATTGGATTATAGCGCACATTGTTTTCCTCACTTTTGGTTTTTCTATTAATTCGATATGCAAATTGGTCAGAAAAAGCACTAAGAAACTTTTTAATGCCTTTTTCTTTTCGCCATACTCTCGACGGGTTTATCATTATGTTTTGGTTAAACTGATTGGTAAATACTTTTACATAATCATCGGTTACTATAGAAACCTTGATATAATTTTTTTGATCTTCGAATACAGCAATTTCAAATTCGTTTATTTCTTTTATTCCATTATCATTATAGTCAAACCAGGTATACTCTCCTTGGCCTGATGGCACCTTAATAAATTGAAATTCTCGGCCTGCTTCTAACCCAGATCCTATTTCATAAAATGAACTTGCCATTATGGATCCTTTCAGCAAACGTAATTTGTATTCTATTCGATTCAAAAAGTTTTCATCTGCCTTTTGGGTAGTAAGCCGCTCATTTTCTATCTTCAGTTTTCTGTAAGTAGTTTTACTGGCAATTTGTATGGTTCTGTTCTTTTTCCAATCCAAAGCAAGCCCAACACTTTCACCAAAAGTTACGCGTTTAACTTTGTCGTCTTCTGGCTTTTCATCGTCCCGCTGGTTATAAAACACCTTGTATTGCAAAGCAGCACTATCTATTGACTTTACAAAAAACTCTTTTTCCCAAAACCGATAGGTCGTCGCGGATAATGTGTCCCCCTTAAGATCCTGAATTCGGTTGTCTTCTCTATCATCTCGATATCCAACATTAAAAAACAGAATACGTTGCTGAATGAGGCTTTTATGTCTAATAAATTGAGTGCTGCTTAACAATCCTTTGGAATCTAAAAAATAACCATCGAAATCTACAAAGAGTCCTTTGTGTTTTACATCCATACCCATTGCGTGTTTATTGGCATTGTACTCACTTCCAATAAAGAATCCGTTCCAACTGTATTTTATCTGTCCTTTGTTTCCATTATTTAAAGCCAAAGAGGCCGATGTTAAATTTTGATCTTCGGAGAGTTTAACATCACGTAAATTCCAATCGCGATAAAATTCAACAGTCCTAACTCTTTCTATTTCTGTGAAATATTTACTCCAGTGTTCGTAACCCACCTCCGGAATAAGCGCCCATTTGGTTTTTTCTTTCAATTTAATTTTATTGTTCCACGTCACTTTTCCCGAGTATCCAATATCATCGTTTTTATCTTTATCACTAAAAGTATTTATGTCGTTATTACTAATTGCTGTTTCAAATTTTAGACTTGAATTTTTATTGAAATTATAGCTACCTCCAAGTGCTATCATTTGTTTTTGTTTCGGCGAAAACAACAGAACCACGGGGGCGTAATCGCCTTGTTTTATCCCTGAAGTTAAAGGAGCTATCCACTTATAAACTCGTCCATTAGCAACGGAATTTAGCAAAACATAATCTCCGTTTCCAAAACCAACCTCAGAAAAACTTACCCTATAAAATGCACTGTCTGGGTTTGTAGAATAAACCAATACTGAATCGTAACCTAAAGTATCTATGATTTTGTAGAGAACTTCATTTTCATTAAACTCAGTTAATCGAGCACCACCAGAAATTGCTTGATTTAAACTGTCTCCAACACCAGAAAGAATCGCTTTTTGCTCGTCGTTCAAATCTTGTTGTAGGCTTTGGTTTTTAGCGTCTTGTTCAGAATAAAGATTAAAGTTTAATTTTAACTTTTTGTATTCATAAAAATCCGAAAACTGAACTACACTTCGAGTATAGTTTTGATCAGAATACTGGAATTCTATTATTATCCTTTTGTCTTTAGTAACAATTTGTTTAGCGGTAAATGTAATTTCAGCGGTGTTATAATTAATTATGTAATCGTTGTCTTGTCCTCGAATAAGAAGTCTTCCATCCACAAAAACACGTTCTGTTCCTGATAAAATAATTATATAAGTTTCGTTTCCCTCTCCCCTTAATCGGTAAGGTCCTTGGTTTCCCTCCACACCTTGAATTACATTTCTAGAAAACTTTCCACGGGACAATGCTCCGCTCAGGTGAACATCCATTTTTGCCGCCTTTGCGGTATCCTTTACGTTCTTGCCTAAGTAAAACCGAGAAGCTCCACTAATACCTTGTGCTTTTTTTAGGTATTTCATAAAATAACTGTTATTCGATTTTATCATGTAATCACCTGCAATAAGCCTAGCTCTGTCATTATAAATTTGAATAAATACTTTATCAAAATCTTGTAATTGCTGGGTATTTCCCTCGGGCTGAATAGGTAAGTTTTCGTCGCTAATAGCCGCCATTACATATAGATTATCTGCAATTTTTCCATTCAATTGTAGATTCATGCTTGAGCTTACACTTAAATCTCTATTGTTTCCAAAACCCAATCCACGAGATATACTTCCATTTTTTTCAATACCACCAAGTTCAAATATATCACCGTTATTTCTTGGAACCGCTGTGTATCTAAATGGGTTTCTTGTAATGGAAACTTCGTCTTGAATTCTATTGGGGTTTTTGTGATAATATTCCTGATAAAAACTAAAAGGGTATGTCTTGTATTTGATTTTTACTTTTTTCTTTCTGAAAGGAGAATCTTTATTCCAAATTAATTCGCTTGTTAAAGAATTAATCGTATAGTTACTAGAGTCAATTTTCTTCCCGCTTTCAGTAAAAAGTTTAATGCTTCCTGAAATTAAACTTAAGCTGTCAATTAGTATGGTATCATTAGTAGTTTGAAAAACTTTTAATACAGGCTCAGAGCTGCTTTTCTGTGCATACAAAAAGTTAGAGCACAAAAAGAATCCAATAAAACCTAAGTATATATGTAGTGAATATCGTTCGAACACCGTGGGGCCCAAATTTAATAATACCCATTAACGCTTTTACGTGGCTTTAGGTATAATCATGGAGCTATAATTCTTGAAAAAAGGTAATAAAAAAAGCCGTTCTCCAATTTCATTGGGAACGGCTTTAAATGATTTAGAAAACCTTTTACTATTTTTTATTCTTTTTTCTTGTTCTTTTCTCTTGTCGAGTAGCTGATTTTCAAGGCATTCACTTCGCGAAGTTCTTGTTTAACTTTTGAAACTATTCCCATTTTAGTATCTTGATCTACTTTTAAAGAAGTCGTTAATAAAGGAATTAATTGTTCATCTACTTCAGTACGTTTAGTTTCAATGTATTCTTGAATATCGCCAACAGAAGCAAAAGCATCGTTTAATTGAATTCGTGGAGTAGTACCGTTTGTTTCAATGTCAGTAGGTTCACCGATATAGATGTAATTAACCAACGATTTGTTTTCTAATTTCTTGATTTCAGTAGCTTCCGGTTGATTCATTTTAACTTTTAAATCAACTTCACGCATTACGGTTGTTACCATAAAAAAGAACAACAACATAAAAACAATATCGGGTAATGATGCTGTCGATACAGCAGGTAGGCCCTTCTTTCCACCTTTTCTAAACTTGCTCATAAATCTCCTCCTATGTCTTTTGGTTCAGCTTCAGAAATTCTTTGCTGATATATTTTTCGGATTGCACTATAATGATCTTTATCCTTCATATCAACATAATAATCATAAGTCCTTCCAAATTTCTGTTCCGACAATTCATTTCTAAGTTCATTATAAGCTCTTGCTAGCTCATTCTGAACCTGAATGTACATTTTGTAGGAAGTACCGTTATCATTTTGAAGAGAAATAACTTGTTTGCTCACCATAACATTTCCAAAAAACGGAACTTCGGTTGCTTTTTTCTCAGGTAAATCATCAGAATTCTTAGGGTTAGCAATAAATTCTTTTGCTTTTTCCTTCAAATCCTCGATTTGCATCAACTCACCTTTTACTAAAAGTTGATCATTTGCATTTACCAAAACAGTTAAAACATTTCTTTGTTTGATGTCAATTATTTCTTGGTCATCTTCCAAAGGTGGTGGCAACTTTCTTGACAATCCAAAATCAGAATCCATAGTTGTAGTAACTAAAAAGAAAACCAATAATAGGAAGGCGATGTCCGCCATAGAACCAGCATTTATTTCAGGAGGTGTTTTTGCCATAATTTTCTAATTTAAAATTAGTCCTTATTGAACAATTGCGCCACGCCAGAATAGATAACACTAATAATAGATAAAGTGCCAATAATATAAAGCATAATCAATCCTGTGTCACTCCATTTAACTGAAGATTCCGTTGTTCCTTCAGGGTAAACTTTTAAAATTTCACCCGAAGCAAGTGCATAAGAGATGCCCAACATTACCCCCATTCCAACAACTCCAATTATGGTCGCTTTAATAGCTTCAGGCTTGGACATTGCGCCCATTACAAAGGCCGCTACACCGCCCAAAACCCCTACGAAGGTATAAGCATAACATAAGTAAATCATGAAGTTATATTGCTCAAAAAACATGCTTCCAATAAAAGAAGCGGCACCTACAACTAGTAGAGCAATTAAGACTATTTTCGATAATTTTTCAGCCATAAATCCTGCTATTTTTGATGTTTAATTAACAAATCAATTAATGTTATAGAAGCATCTTCCATGTCATTTACAATAGAATCAACTTTGGCAATAATGTAGTTGTAAAAAACTTGGAGAACCATTGCAACCAATAGTCCAGATACAGTTGTAATAAGTGCAACTCCAATACCTGTAGCCACAATTCCTGGAGAAATATTATTTGCTGCAGCAATTGCATCAAACGCTCCAATCATACCTATTACAGTTCCAAAGAAACCAAGCATTGGTGCCAATGCTATAAAAAGAGAAATCCATGAAAGGTTTTTCTCTAAAAGACCCATTTGAACAGAACCATAAGCAACAACTGATTTTTCAACCATGTCAATTCCTTCTGAGGATCTATCTAAACCTTGATAAAAAATACTTGCAACTGGCCCTTTTGTATTTCTACAAACTTCTTTTGCAGCTTCAACGCCACCACTTTTTAATGCACTTTCAACATCATTTACTAGTTTTTTGGTATTTGTAGTTGCCATAGTAAGATACAGGATTCTTTCAATACAAATGGCAAGGCCTAGTATAAGACATATTAATACAAAGGACATAAAGCCTGGACCACCCGCAATAAATTTTTCTTTTACTGTTTGATGAAAACCTTTCTTGGCTTCTTCTTTAACTTTATCTTCCCCTGCATCTGCACCGGCAGCTTCTAGATCATCTTCTACTGCTTCCTCAGCTTCAACTGGTTTTTCAGTAATAGAAGTGTCAACTTCATTCTCAGTTTGTACGGTAGTATCTGTTCCGGGTTCTTGAGAAAACGAATTCGACACGAAGCCAAAGTTCAACATGGTGAAAATGGCAAGAATTGAAAACAATTTATTCATCTTATTTACTTGAGTTTGTTACTATTTAATTATCTATTTTATTCAAATTTCAGCGGAGAGAGAGGGATTCGAACCCCCGAGACCCTTTTGAGGTCTACACGCTTTCCAAGCGAGCCAGTTCAGCCACTCCTGCACCTCTCCAATTACTTTCATGTTACGCGCAGAATCGCCTCTAAAAGCGGTCGCAATTTACAATTTTTTTATAAAAACAGTCTTCATTATTAAATGAAATGAGGAAGAGGTAAAAATCACACATTATTATTCATTTTTTAACTTTGGATCTAGCTCGTATGCCTTGTCCAAAGATCGTTTCGATTCTTCTTGGTTTCCAAGTCCAGCATGAATATACCCTAAATTTAACCATAAATTTGCATTCGCACTATCAAGTACTGTACCTCTTTTAAAAAGTTCTGCAGCACGTTCGTTATTTCCTGAAATCGCAAAGGCTACGCCCAGCTTTTGAACAATACTTGCATCATTTGGAAGTGAATTGTAGGCTTTATTTAAAAAAATAATTGATTTTTCTAATTCGCCCATGTCCTTTCCATATAACTCTCCCAATTTTTCTTCAATTTTTGGATTTGTTTTATGTTTTAAATATAAAATATAAGCGCTTTCCGCCGAAACAAATTGTTTATCCGTAATTGCTTCTTGCGCCAAAAACTCCAAATTCTGTAATGCAAAAACAGCTTGGTTATTAGTGTTTAAACAGGATTGGTAATATAAAACTGCTTGATCGTACTTTTTTAGTTTAGTGTTTGCGTTGCCCAGCAATAATATTGGTGGCCCATAAGTTGGATAAATTTCTAAAGATTTTTTCAAATATTTAATTGCTTGGCCCAGGTCTTTTTTCTTTTCAAAGTTTTTTCTTTTACTATCAGAAAGTTCAATTAGCGCTGCGCCCGCAGACATATTACACTTTGCACTATTTCCGCTATTTTCAATATCCGTTATTGCCAAGGTGGAATCATTCTCCCAAGCAAAATTTCGATTATACGTCTTGAAAGAATAAAGGCTAAATAAAATTAATACTAAAGCAGTTTGAGCTTGCTTGGATTTAATAAATGTCACTATTAAATATGCAATTAGTAGGGCTAGACCCAAAGTTGGAACATATAGAAAACGTTCGTTTAAAAATGTACCAATAGGGAAAAGTAAATTTGAATATAGAATAATTCCACCTAGATATATTCCCGCTAAAAGTCCATGAAAACTTCTTTTACGCAGTCCATTAACAAACAGAAGAAGTAATCCAATATGAATTAATATTGAAAATATTACTAGTGGATCTGCCCAACCAGTTATTTCAATTTGTTTTGGATAATAGTCGTGTGTAAGTGGATGAGGGACAAAAAGCAACTTCACATAAATAAAAAGGACGTAAAGTATGGTGGCCCATTTATCACTTGAGTCAGCCCCTAAAAAAGGGTTATTCATAAGTTCACTGGCTATTTCATTTTGTAAGCCACCGACTATGCTAAACCTTATTAATACATAAAGTACTCCCGGAAGAAGTAAAACGGATGTTGGTAGAATTAGGCCTTTTATATCCAATTCTTTTTTAAGTATATAAATGAACAAAGGAATTATCCCAATAAATACAATTGCACTTTCCTTGGATAGAAGACCTAGAAAAAAGAGGAGGCCTGCAATTGGCAAATAGTAAAGCTTACGACTTTTAAGAAATTTCAGAATAAAGAGAAAACTAGCAAAAGCAAAAAAAACGCTTAAGATTTCATCTCTACTTTTTATATTAGCGACCACCTCAGTATGTAAAGGGTTTGCCTGAAATAAAATAGCTGCAATGAACGGAATGGATAAATACCAAACAGCCCCTAGCGGAAATAAATACAATAACACTAAATAAAGAAGTGCTCCTGAAAGCGCATACAATATCACATTATTAAAATGATATAAAAAAGGCTTTTCTTCAACTAGCTCCCACTCCATTGCATGCGTGGCCATTGATAACGGCCTATACCTTCCGCCAGCAACTAAGCTTTTATCTTTTCCCCAAAAGCCGGTCATGCTATCGTGGGAAAATATTTCTTTAATTCCTTCTGTTCCTTTTTTTGTAAATTCGTTATTGATAATTACAATTTTATCGTCTAATACAAAATCGAAGTTTAGGGTATTCGCATAAAGCCCAAAACTGATAAAGAATATGGCAAGAATAGGAGTCCAGTTCAGCTTGATTTCTAAATCGCTACTTTGTAAGTTCTCCACGCAACGATTTATTAAGATTTAATTTTACTTCCTCCAAACTGAAATTACCAAATGAAACCATCATTTTGGTTATGGCCGCCTCAATAGTAATATCTCCACCACCAATCACGCCCAGTCTTTCAAGATTAGCACCTGTTTCGTACTTCAATTGATCAACTTTTCCATGGGCACATTGCGATACATTTAATACAACAATATCCTTTTTAAAAAGCAGTTCAATCACCTCTAAAAATTCGGAGTTTGACGGTGCGTTTCCAGCGCCGTGGGTCCTTAATATAACTCCTTTTAAATTCTCGGAATCCACCACATTTTTTAACATGGAATTTGATAGGCCGGGAAATAAAGTGACCACTAAAATATCCTGTTCTACTTTATTATAAACTTTAAATTTATTCTGATCTTGCGACAAGATCTTATTGTCTTTATATACAATATCTACCCCTGCTTTTGCTAATGGAGGAAAATTAGGAGAAGAAAACGCATCGAAATCTTGGGTGCTAATTTTACGTGCTCTGTTACCTCTAAATAAAAACGAATCAAAATAAATTCCAACTTCAGGCACTCTTGAGTTTCCGTTTTCATCAATCTCTGCCGCTATTTCTAAAGCCGTAAGCAAATTTTCTTTACCATCCGTTCTCACCATGCCAATAGGAAGTTGAGACCCAGTAAAAATAACGGGCTTATTGAGTCCAGAAAGCATAAAACTAAGAGCTGAAGCCGAATAAGCCATGGTATCGGTACCATGTAGGATTACAAATCCATCAAACTTATTGTAGTTTTCTAAAATAATTTCGCAAAGTCGCACCCATAAATCAGGCGAGACATTACTTGAGTCAATCGGGTTTTCAAATGAAGTAGAATGAATCTCAAAATTAAATTTCTGAAGTTCCGGAATAGTTTTTAAAAGATTGTCTAATGAAAATGGTTTTAGCTTTCCTGTATTAGGATCCATAACCATTCCTATAGTTCCTCCGGTGTAAATTAATAATATAGATGGACTGCTCTTCATTTTAAAGTTTGAAAGGCGAAATGTAAATTTAATTTCTTAAAGAAAAAACCTCGTTAGTGTTTTGTTCCGTTATTTCTGACAATTCTTCTAATGAAACGTTTTTCAACTCGGCTAATTTTTCTGCCACAAGCATCAAATATGACGGCTCATTTCGTTTCCCTCGATATGGGTGAGGAGCCAGGTAAGGGCTGTCCGTTTCTAAAACCATTTTATTCAAGGGCACTTCTTTTAATACATTTGAAAGGCCGCTGTTTTTAAAGGTTAGAACACCACCGATTCCCATTTTAAAATTTTCATATTCCGCAATTTTATCCGCCTGCAACTCATTTCCTGTAAAACAATGGAATATACCTTTCATTTTAGGATTATAAATTGAATCCATTAAATCAAATATCTCATCAAAAGCATCTCTAACATGAATAATAATAGGGAGATCTAATTTCAGAGCCCAATTCACCTGAATCTTAAAGGCTTCTTTTTGTTGTTCTAAATATATCTTATCCCAATATAAATCTAAGCCAATCTCTCCTACTCCAACATAATTTAGCTGTTGCCCATTAAATAGCTCCTGCTCAATTAGATTTAACTCTTCTAAATAGTTTTCTTTAACCGAACAAGGGTGAAGCCCCATCATAGGATACATTTTATTTGGAAATTGATTCGTCGTTTTCTGTAGTCTTGGAATGTATTTAGAATCAATGTTTGGTAAAAAAAACCGATCTACATTCACATTATTCGCACGCAAAATTGTTTCCTTTTGATCCTGGTCAAATTGTTTAACATATACGTGGCAATGGGTATCAGAAAATGTCATATCACAAAAGTATACTTGTAAAAGCAATCGACATAGCTTTTAACTTAGTTTTATATGCCGACATTTTCTCACATAAAATAATTATTACATTTGTTCCTATCTAAAAATCTCCTTCAAAATGATTAAAAGTTTTAGAGTATTAGGAATTCTAAGTATTTCTGCATTGGTTTTATTATCATGTGCTGATGAAAACGCGAACAAAAACACAGATTCTATTGAAGAAAATGTAACTGATGAAATTAACCTAAGCCGCAGCGAAAAAGTACAATACCAAAGGGCTAAGATTGTTTTGTTTTCACTTCCTTCACCTATGGAAACCGCTAAGGTTCTTAAAAAATCTGGAGCGATTTACGATAGCAAATATTTGAATCCTGTTGAAAATTTAGACAAACATATAACGTCCAAAGGGAAGGCTATTGTCATGGGTATTTGTATAGCTGATTTAAGTTATGCCAATGTATTTAAACAGCAACAAGCATGCATAGATTACTTTTCTGCTATGAGTAAATTGGCGGATGCGTTATCGTTGAGTGAAGTATTTACCCAAGATCTTATTGGGAAAATCGATGAGAATATATCCGATGAAGATTCTGTTCTTCAATATCTTACAGAATCGTATTGGAGAGCAAATAGTGAATTAAAGGCCGACGACAGAGAAAGCGTTGCAGGTTTAATAGCCGCCGGAGGTTGGATTGAAGGTTTGTATATTGCTACCCACTTGGTTGATCCTGAAAAAATGAACGACCCCGTGACTGAAAGAATAGCAGAACAAGGCGCTACTTTGAAACAACTCATAAAGTTTTTATCTTCTTTTAGAGATGATAAAAATTTACTTGACATAATTAGTGATTTGGAAACTCTAGAAAAATTATTTGACAAAATAGATGTTGAACGAGTTCGGGTAGAACCCAACATTGATGAAGGTGGGGTTGCTGTTGTCGGCAAAAAGAAAGTTTATAAATTCACAGGTACTTTGCTAAAAGATATAATTGATCAAACTATAATTATAAGAAACAAATACGTTTAATGGTTTAGTTATGAAATTAAAAAACACACTTTCCATTTTCCTTTTTTTCACTGCCATTGGGGTGGTTACACAGGTTGATGCTCAATGTAAAAGATTTACGCAAAAAAATTGCCTTCCAGCTCTAAGTCCATACACCAACAATGGTCAAATTAATTCAACAACATTGTATGAAGGTGACTCTGCCTCTATGAACATGACTTTTTATTCTCTTTTGGAATACAGACTAATGGTTTGCACACATCCAATACTAGGGGAAGGGGCTTTTTTTAGAGTAAAAGATGATGATGGCGAAATACTTTATTCAAGCGAGGGTAAAAGCCCAAATTATTGGGACTTCAGAGTAAACTCTACCCAAGACCTGCGCATTGATGTAGTTATTCCGGAGGATCAAGAAAGAGTTACAGACATACCGCCAAGTGGTTGCGTTAGCATTGTTCTTGGATTTAAAGAATAGTATGCGTTATCCAACAAACTCCAATGAATTATTATTATGAAATAGCCTTGTCCCTAGTTTCGGGGATAGGACCAATAAAAGCAAAAAACCTTATTCGATATTGTGGGAGCGCAGAAGCAGTTTTCACTGAAAAAAAAAGTCGATTATTAAAAATACCAGAAGTTGGTGATTTTGTTATAAACGCAATTGTTAAACATAACGTTTTTGAACGAGTAGAAAAGGAACTCGAGTTTATTGAGTCCAATAAAATTGAAGTTCTTTATTACCAAGAAAAGAATTATCCCAAAAGGCTTTTACATTGCCCCGACCACCCTCTAATTCTATTTAAAAAAGGAGATTATGACTTAGATTCAACTTATGTTTTAAGCATTGTTGGAACTCGAAAAGCAACACCTTATGGAAGGGAAGTGTGCAATGAAATTGTAGAATATCTAAAAGATTATCCGATAATAATTGTTTCAGGCTTGGCCTATGGAATTGACATTTATTCCCACCAGGCAGCGTTAAACAACAATATTCCTACAGTTGGAGTTGTTGCCCACGGGTTAGACCAACTTTATCCTAAGGCACACGTAAATCAGGCAAGAGAAATGTTGAAAAATGGTGGTTTGCTCACAGAATTTGTTTCTGGTGGAAAGCCGGAGAGGGAAAATTTCCCGCGTAGAAATAGAGTCGTTGCAGGATTATCCGATGCTGTTTTAGTTGTTGAATCTCAGGAACGTGGAGGTGCTCTTATTACTGCTCAATTGGGACAAGATTATAATCGTGATGTATTTGCCGTACCTGGAAAAATTAAAGATCCTTTTTCAGTTGGATGTAATAAACTTATTTATGAAAATGGAGCTGGGCTATATTCCAACCCAGAACAATTCGTAAAAGCCATGGGATGGTCTACAAATGTAAAAAACAACGCTAAGCCAAAGCAGCTCGCACTATCTTTAGACCTTACTGAAGACGAAGAGAAAATTGTAGAATTATTGCGAAACGAACCCAGAATAAGAAAAGATGAAATAAGCGGAAAGCTTTCGGTTCCAGTAAGTTCTATTTCGGTTACCTTATTGGGTTTGGAATTAAATGGTGTTGTAAAATCACTTCCAGGTGGAATTTTTGACTTGGCCATCGCCTAAATTCACACACCTTTCTGGAAAGGCAAATCGCTCATTCATTTCTTTTATAATTTCATTAATTCGGAGTTAATATCAGAATTAACAAGAAATAGATTAATTTTAATTTCGCAAATTGAATGTTATGAAAAAGTACTTTACCGAAAAATTAGATATCGGTTGGGAGCCAGAAAAGTGTATCCATTCTGCTGTATGTGTCAATGAATTATCTTCAGTTTTTGATCCCAAAAACAAACCCTGGATTGACGTAAACGGGGCTAGTGAAGAAAAAATAGCAGCTCAAATAGACAAATGTCCATCGGGAGCCTTAAGTTATTCGATAAAAGGAGAGCAAAAAGAGCCTGAAAGCAAGCCAGTTGTTGCGGGAAATTCACCAACTTTAATTGAGCTTGAAAAAGACAAAAATTATGCGTGGTGTTCCTGCGGTAAAAGCGATAAACAACCTTTTTGCGATGGTTCTCATAAAGGTGCCGGAATGGCTCCAAATGTATTCAAACTAGAAGATACAAAGACAGTTGCACTTTGCCTGTGTAAACAAACGTCAAACCCTCCTTATTGTGATGGGTCGCATAGTAACCTATAATTATCAAATTGATTAGTAGGGTGATCCTGTTTTGTGTTGCAACCTTTTTGATTGGGTTCTGCCTATTAGCTTCCGCAACAAATTTCCCATCTTCAGGAAAAGGCAAAAAAGCTAAAAGAGACTCTATAAAAAATCACAAAATAGCGGTAGGAAAAACTATTGTCTCTCCAGTTGGTGCCCCTGTTTATGCACCAGAATTCGGATTCATGGTTGCCGGTGGTGCAATTATTTCTTTTCGCACTAAAAAGTCTGACACTTCATTACAACGTTCTTTTTTGCCCGCCACAGTCGGCATGAGTAATACGGGAGCTTTAATTTTTCAGTCGAGTCTTACTTCATTTTGGAAAAAGAATAAGATTCAAATAAACGGAGCCTTCATTTTAAGATTAATGCCAGATCATTATTGGGGTGTTGGATATAAAAAGGCTCAAACTACCCATCGAAGTGATACTACAAGTGCCTACACCAAAAAATGGCTTCTTATTAACCCCGAAGTAAATTGGCAATTCAGAAAAAATATGTTTTTAGGAATTGGATTGGACATTAACAATACCACTATGAGTGAGTTAACTCAGCAACAAAATTCTGATCCTAATATTATACATTTTGGAACTCAAAACAACAATAACGGCCTAGGTGTAATTTTAAAATTTGACTCCCGTGATGTTCCTGTCAACGCATACAAAGGGACGTTATTACAACTAAACGCATACTACTATGGTGACTATTTGAAAAGCGACAATGAATATTCATACCTCCAATTGGATTTCAGAAAATATATTCCTCTTTTTGGCAAAGCAAAAACACTCACTTTACAGTTAAAAAGCAGAGTTAGCTTGGGAAGTGTTCCATACGGTGAAATGTCAATGGTAGGTTCTCCATTTGACTTACGGGGTTATTATTGGGGGCAATACAGAGACCGAAATATGATATTTGGAATAGTAGAATGGCGGCATAAATTCAATAAAATTAAAAGTAAGGAACTAAGCAAGATCGGTGCAGTACTGTGGGCGGGAACTGGGTCTGTTTCGCCAACTTTAAAAGAATTTACTTATTGGATGCCAAATGCTGGAATTGGGGTAAGGTATGAGCTTCAACCCCGTTTAAATCTCAGACTAGATTATGGAGTAGGATACAATTCAACTGGGTTTTATTTCAACTTTAGTGAGGCATTTTAAACTATTTCATTAGAAATCTTATTATCTTAACAAGGTAAAATAACTCAATTATAAAAACCCCTACTTTTACATCATGCTGAAAGCGTCATTAATAACATTTTTAACATTATTCATTTGTTCCATTTCCTTGGCTCAACAATATTCCCAAAGCGGAGTAATTCATACGGATATGCAGCTTTATACAAAAAATGGAATCCAAATTAACGGAACTTCCAAAGAAATGCACATTGAGTATCCGGTGCAAGACCAGAAAATGGAAGTGACGATCGATCCTCACACTATTAAAACAGACAACATTGAATTTGACCAACAACTATATGATTGCATTTTAGAGGATTTTGTGTTTGTAGCAGAATTGGATGCAAGCTCTCTGGAATATCACAGTAATTACAACGAAACCATTGAACTTCAAACTAGAGCTACCATAAATAATGTTACCCAAAATGTAATGTTGTACTTAATTATTTCTAATAAAAAAACAACAAATAGAAATGTTATGGAAATTTCAGGAAAAGGGAGAATTAGTATTTCTGACTTTAAATTGGATGAAATCTTTCCTAATTTGGAGGGTGAATTAATTGTCCGGTTTACGCAAAATTTGATCATCACTTATTAATGTGAAATATAATCTTTCACATTTACCCTAACTTTTCAAGTTACTTAGGCGCAAATTCAGGAAGTCTCCCTCCTGTCTCAAAGTCAAGTATTCTAACCATCTAAATGAACTCAAATCACCAATGCTCTTCATTTAACTACATATAAACCAATTCAATAGCAGCTGACGAAAATAGTTTAAAACCATTTGCAATGAAAATACTATTGGCACAGCCGAGACTTTTTAACAAGAATGGAAAATGGAAATACCAAAATAAAAGGTGCTCAT
>TARA_B110000037_G_scaffold26976_1_pt1 | contig 15199 bp, 14 predicted proteins | sample TARA_B110000037 | Tara Oceans TARA_B110000037 (sample SAMEA4397196) | marine metagenome | biome: Polar Biome; feature: [MIX] marine epipelagic wind mixed layer (ENVO:01000061); material: water (ENVO:00002006), including particulate matter (ENVO:01000060) such as... | depth 10-100 m
AAGAATTAAATATTCCAAAAGATTTTGTGATTTTAAGAGATAGATGGTATAGCGATAAAGCTGATTATGGGGTCAAGCTTACTAATAGAGTTGGGACAGTTAGTGTTGGTAATCAACCTGATGTAAAAGATTACTCAAAAACTAAATGCTTTTATACAGCCTATCAAATGTTAATTGATTGGAATGGTGATGTTTTTTTATGTCCTCAGGACTGGCAAAGAAGACAGGCGATGGGAAATATGATGCAATCAAATATTTTTGATATATGGAGTGGTCCAATACTTTCAAAATATAGGAGAAAATTATTAAGTGGGAATAGAAGTTTAAATCCATGCAATCAATGTAATGCTGATGGAATGGTTTATGGTAATAGCCATTATAACGCTTGGGACAAAATTAAGAATAAAACAAATGAATGAATTAAAAGTAAGAAATAAAATGCATCAATATACCATCTCCAAAGGAAAGATGATTGGAAACTTTGAAGGACTTTATAAAGACTTTAAAGACCCCTTTTTACAAACTCAAAAAGAAAAATTTGAAACATCAAAAAAAATAATAACTAATTATTGTGAAATGATTAAAAATAAACAAAAAAAGACAATAACAACATTAGAAATAGGCTGTGGTTTTGGAAAAGTTAGTAAAGATCTTGCTAAATTAAAGTTTAAATCATTTGGTACTGATAAAAGTAATACAGCAATAATAAAGGGAATTGCAAAGTTTTATCAATCTAAAAGAAATACTAGATTTTTTAAATATGAAATATATTGAATATGGAGAAAAGTGGACAAAAGAAGAAAGTCGAACATTTTTCCTCGCAAAAATTTAAAAAATTGAATAAAAAAAACTTAGTAATTTCTAGAGCCAAAAATCAATTTCTTTTTCAAAAAAAAAGAAAGATTTTAGATTTTTCTTTATCAAGTGGTGCTCATATCTTGGGACATTCAAATAAGATATTTTGTAATTCTTTAAAAAACCAAATTAATAAAGGCTCTAATTACTCAAATACCAATATTAATGAATTGAACTATAAAAAAGCTTTAAAAAAAACTTTTAACGAATTTAATGAATTTATATTTAGTAACTCTGGATCGGAAGCTAATATTAGAGCCTTAAGAATCGTAAGAACTTTGACTGGAAAAGATAACTTCGCAATGGTAAATGGGAGTTGGCATGGCTCTGTTGATAACTTCATGTTTGATTTCCAAAAAGGAAAAAAAATTTTACCAAAAAATATTCAAAGTTTATCTTCTGGTATAGATTATATTAAAAAAAATGTTGTAGTCTTGCCTTATAACAATATAAATTTATCAAAAAAGATTTTAGACAAAAATAAAAAAAAAATATCTGTAATAGTAATAGAGCCTATTCAATGTGGAATGCCTTATGCAGGATCTATTAAGTATTTAAGGTTTCTTGAGAGTTATTGTAAAAAAAATAAAATTCTTTTATGGTTTGATGAGGTCATTACTGGACTTAGAGTAAAAAAATTTTCTATTTATAAGCAATTTAAACTTAAACCAGATATTGTTACTTTTGCAAAATGTTTTGGTGGTGGTATGCCAATTGGTATAACGTCTTATAATTCAAAAATATTTAAAACAAAAACTTTAAATAAAAAAATTTTTTTAGGAGGAACTTTTTCTGGTAACCCCATTTCTACTAAAGTTGGACTTGATACATTTCTTTTTGTTAAAAAAAATAAAAAAAAAATTGATACTCACATAAATGAATTATCCTCTTTGTTGGAAAATGAAGTCAATAATTATTGCAAACAAGAAAATATTGAATTTCGACTACAAAGAGTTGAGTCAATTATTAGACCTATTTTTTCATCAAAACTAATAAACAATAGGTTTTACAGAGAAAAATATGATCCTAGTTTTAGTGAATCAATTAATATTAAGGATTATTTGTTAAAAAAAGATATTTTTATATCAAGTAATTGTTGTTTTTTTATAAGCTATTGTCACACTAAACATGATCTAAAAAAACTTATTTCTATACTAAAAGAATATGCTGTTAAAAAATTAACCTAATTTTTAATAAATAAAACTTCAATTGTTGAATATGCTATATGAGTTACTCTTGGCAGATTATAACATTTATAATTATTTTTTCTAAAATTATCAATTAGTTCTTGAAGTGTAATTGACCATTCGGCAAAGTGTTCCAAGTCAAAATCATCATCTTCAGAATACTCAAATTCAACAAGTATTTGTTTTGGTAGAATTTTATCTTCAAGTATATCGTTCATTACTACAATACCTGCTCCTTCTATGTCTAGTTTTAATAAATCTATATTTAAATGATTATTTTTTTTCATTAAAGTTTCAATTTTTGCACAATCAAATAATTCAAAGTTTTCGTTTTTAAATAAATTTGTTATTGATCCACCTGATCCAGACTCATTTACGTCTTGAGTATAAAATTTTACTTTTTCATCTTTGTTCCAAATTCCAATAGGCTTAAACTTAATTTTATTATCATCATATTCTTCTTTGTTCATATAATTCACAGCTAAAGATGTGGGATCAAAACAGTGAACAACACAATTATAATTTCTTAATAATTCTCTTTCAAATGAAATGCTTGTTCCAACTCCACAAGAATAAATTATTGAATTAGAATCAATTAATTCTGAATTAATTAAATAATTACCGAAAGGAATTATTTTATTATCATCAAGTTTATCTAAATACTTTTTTTGAAAGTCCATTATGGCTCTTCTTTTTTTTATAAACAAATATTTAAATGGAATTTCTCCAGTGTGCTTTGGGTTTAAAACTTTATTCAAAAATGATAAGCCAGAGAGAATAAAAAGCTTTATACCATTAGTTTTATAGTTATTTATAATTCTATTAATCCAATACCTTGTAATCATATAATTTAAATCAATTCTTTTAGTTTAATGAGTTTTTCTTTTCCTAGTGATAGATCCACCACTTCACAATCTCTAATTTTCTTGATTTGCTGATCTTTATTTAAATATGTTAGTTTAGAATTTTGATCTCTACTTTCCATAAATGAATGGTTTGTATAATTTGCTAAATCATTTAAATCAATGTTTTTTGTAAGGGTTGTAAAGTTATCTTGATAATCATTCATTATAAAAAATGCATTATTTTTAAATAAATTTGTTCCTACAAAAAAGTATCCTTTAGAAGTCATCAGCTTAATTAGTGCTTTTAGCGACATTCCCCAGCATAAATTTGAATAATGATACTTAGTTCTCTCAAAATTATTTAAGTTTGGAGTGGTAATCTCAAGGTCCGGTCCAAAAACAGGATTATATTCTGCAATAAAAATTTTTGATATTTGTTTTGGTAATTTCTTAATAATCCAATAATCTATTCCATCAATATCAATACTAAAAAGATCTAAATTGTTAGTAAAATTTTCTTTTTCTAAAATAAGATTAATATTGTCTGTGGTTATAAATTTATTAACTAAACTTATTCTTCCTTTCCAATATTCTAATTTATTTTTTAATTCTTCAAGATCAAAAGAGCCATCAATAATCAGACCTTGAGAATCACAGGACTCATACAAGAATCTCGTATTAGACTCGTCATAATTCTCTACACCAATTTCAATAAATTTTGGATTTTTTATCGACAATTTAAATAGTAAAAAATCAATAATCCCATCTTCACCATTTTGAGAAAATATTTTCAATTCAGCTTCGTTTATATTTTTAAAATTTTCATAGTTTAGCTCATTTTTTAAAAGGCATGCTTTACCAGACAAAGTTGCTGACTTAATTAAGTGCTTAGGTAAACCTTTATTAAAAATTTTATTAAATATATTAAAGATCATATATCTATTTAAATGTTTATATAAAAAAGAAAAGAATAATTAAATAATTCTTATGAAATTTATAAAAACAATACTAATTTAATCTATAATAATACCTGTGTTTTAAAAAAAAGACTTTTTGGGGATAAGCTAAACAACAACTGAAAAAAATAACTTTAAATGTTCCTTTAATTAATAAATTGACGTTAGATAAAAATTTATTTGCTCTAACTATATGTCTAACTAGAGATCTTCCTAAGTAACTGGCGTATTATTGTTTACTCTTAAACATTAAAAAGGATAGTAGCACTCTTAAAGAAGAGTAAAAAATATTTTTTTTTGTGTAAAATTTATCGATTTTAAATATCATTTGACTGACCCACAAATCATATTTGACATTTGTTATTATTTTTTTTGGATGATTGTCGAAATACTTAATATTAGAAGGCCTAAGGTCATTGTACCAATCTCGATATTTTACTTTAGTGTGTGTCGCATCTTTTGTAAATCCAATATTTTGAACTAGATGCTTCTTTGGAATAATGCTAATTTTTTTATTTTTCCAATTAGAATAAAGCCAAAAATAATCCCAAGCTTTGAATTTCTTAGAATAAAGTTCATCAAAAATAAAAGTCCAATAAAAGACAAATTTTTTATTATTTAATATATCAAAAAATGTATTATCTTTTTTAATATTCTTCCAATCTTTCATTTTATAATCATGATCTTTAATAGAGTGTCTCCATGTTGCATACCCCCAACATAGGCTATAATTACTAAAAAAATAATTTGTATCACTTTTATTTATTTTTTTATTAATGAAAGAAGTACCACAAATTTGAGCAATATTTCTATGATTACGATATTTTTTTAATAGTTTTTCACAAAAAATAAAAAAACTTGTACTTGGCAAAGTATCATCTTCAAGAATAATTCCTTCTTTCTCATTTTTAAAAAACCATTTTATAGCTTGGTCATATGAATCATATGCATTTATAAACTTAGTTCTTTTTTTAATAATAACCTTACAATTCCAATCAATCATATTAATTACCTCAATTACTTTTTTATACTTCTTTAAATCTTCTATATTTTTTTTGGGAGGAATATTTATAGAAATATAAATTTTTTTTACTTTACTTATTCTGATTGCATCAACTACTTTCTTTGTTGTTTCTGGTTTTTTGTAAACTAGTAAAAGTATTGGCGTATTCAACTTATTTCATCCTCATTTTGAAGTAGTTTGTTGTTTCTTTTAATAGGTTTCTGTTTTCAATGCATAAAAAACCTTTTGGATTAATTACATGCCTAAGGTTTCCCTCTGACGAATATAAGTCTATTAATTTTGAATAATCGCTATTTTTATTGAAAATAGGTAGTTTTTTTTTTAATAAATTAGATTTATTAATCATCATATAACCTGCCTCAACATAATCAGAAGGTATATTCTTTTTATATAAAGTCTTATTTCTTTCAAATTTAATATTACCTCTTTGATTTTTTTTCTTTTTAACAATTGACAAAACTATTTTTGATTTGTTTTTTTTATATATTTTTAATACTTTGTTTAAATTAAAATTAATTAAGTAATTGTCACAATACATTAGTAGAAAGTTATTTGAGATTAATGATTTTGCCCTCATGATTCTTGCTAGTGTTAGATATTTAGCTGGGCTATTATGAGTCGTTATATTTTTATCTTTAATTTTTTTAATATAATTTTGGATAATTTTATTTTTATATCCTGTTAATATTAATATTTTTTTTATACCCTTTTTTTTAATTTGATTAATTAAGATTTCTAAGAAAGGAGTTTTATTAATCAAAACCATTGCTTTAGGAATTTTTTTTGTAATACTTCTGAGCCTAGATCCTTTTCCTCCAGCTAAAATTACAGCTTGAAGATTTTTATGCATATAATCTAAATTTTAAATTTAGATTTAACAGCATCGTCCCTGAAACCTTTAACAGTATCAAGTGAATATTTTTCTAAATTATAATCTAGTAATGGAAATTTTTTTATCAAATCACTTGTCACTGTAATTACATGACATTTAATTTTATGCGCTTGGTATATATTATATATCTCCCTTGTGCTTGCCCAAATTAATTCGCTTCTTTTATTTTTTTTCATTAATTTAAGTGCAGCTTGCATCGTGGGCATAGGGTCTCTTCCAGTGTCTGCGATTCTTCCAGCAAAAATTGAAATATAAGAAGGTATTTTTGGATTCAAGTTTTTTAAGACTTCTTTAACTTGTTTTAAAGTCATTATTGCAGTTACATTAACTTTAATATTTTTAGAAGTTAAATACTTTATTAATTTAGCAGTAGATTTTTTTTTTGTATTTGTTACTGGAATTTTAACATAAATATTTTTTCCCCAAGAATTAATCTTAAGTGCTTGCTCTTTCATTTCTTCTATATTGTCTGAAAATACCTCAAGTGATATAGGTTTTTTTTTTATTTTTTTAAGAATTTTTTTTGCAAATAACTTATAGTCTGAGATGCCATTTTTTCTCATTAATGAAGGGTTGGTAGTTAACCCCTTAACAAAAGATGTTTTGCTTAATTTAAGCATTTCATTGAAATCAGCTCCGTCAGCAAAAATTTTAGTGTTATTGAATTTATTCATTTTAATATTATTTTTTTCATTTTTTTTACCATATTTTGAATACTATAAAACTTATAATTATATAATTTTGGATTTTTTTCATCATAATTATAATCAATATAGATAGTTTTACACCCAACACTATTTCCAGCTTCGATATCCTTCCACCTATCTCCTATTAAAAAGCTTTTTTTAAAGTCGATATTCCATTTTTTAGCAGCAGACTTAAGCATACCATTTTTTGGTTTTCTACACTCACATTTATCTTTTTTGTCGTGTCCACAAACAAAAATTTCATCAATTAAGAAATATTTTTGAATTAAAAAATTCATAAATATTGATGAGTATTTAAAAAGTCCCCCTCTACTTAACTCTGGTTGATTTGTAATCACTATCAATATGAATTGATTTTTTTTTAAAAGTTTTATTAGATCTAAAATTTCGTAATTTTTTTTTAGCTGATGAGGAAATTTAGGAGAATAGGGTTTTCTATTTTTAACAATTGCTTTATTTAAAATTCCATCTCTATCAAAAAAGAAGGCCTTATTTTTTTTCACTCACACTTTCCCATTTTGTTTCGGTCTCTTTTAGCTCAGGGTGGGATACTAATAAGTGCCATACAACTGCTTGATATGCTTCAGAAAAAGGTGTTAAAAGTTCAAGGTTTTTAACTGGTATTATTAGTGATACATTAGAATTTTTAGCTGCGTATCCATCTTTTTTTCCTACAATTGAAATTATTTTAGAATTCCTTTTTTTTGCAAGTTTAATTGCTTTTATTAAATTTACACTAATATTTTTTTTTATATTTCCACCTCCAACTGAAAAAATAAATATCATATCTTTTTTATTTAATTTACTAGTTTCAAGCCATTTAACAAATATTTCAGACCATCCCTCATCATTCGTTCTTGCTGTCAATTCAGAAACATTATCAGTTGGTGCGTATGCTTCAATTCCAACTATCTTTCTAAAATCATTCACAGCATGTGATGCATTACCTGCACTTCCACCAACGCCTAAAAAAAATATTCTTCCATCTTTTTTTTTACATTCTTTTATTAATTTTACAATTAAGCTAATTTTATTAATATCTAAATTAGAAGATATCCATTCTGATTCTTTAAGAAATTCTTTTATAAATTTTACCATGTTTTAATTATACAATCCTTGTAACTCCATTAAAATCAAAATTAAATTTCATTTTTTCTATACCTTCTTTTTTCATAATTCTATCAAGTTTTTCTTTATCATTAGCATAAAACATTAGAAAACCACCACCACCAGCTCCAATTAACTTCCCCCCAGCTGCTCCATTTTTTAAGCCAATATCATAAAGATTTTTAATTCTTGGATTAATAGTTTCTGGTGATCTTTCAAATTTACACCTCCATTGCTCATTAAGTATTTCTGCAAAATCATCTAATTTTTCATTTTCTAGGTAAATCTTACTTCTCATTCCTAATTCTTTATTAAATTGTAGATTTTTTATAATTTCTTTATTATTTTTTTTTGTTTTACTATTTTGGTTTTTTAGAATTTTATCAGCACTTCTTGAGAATTTTGTAAAATATAAACAAAGATTTTCTTCTAAACTTTCTAGGGTACCATTAGAAATCTTTAAGGGTTTAACGATTACTTTGTTTTTTGTAAATTTATAAGAGTTAATTCCCCCATACACAGAGCTGTATTGATCCTGTTTGCCAACATTTCTCTTTAAATCGTTTATTTCAATTTCACAAGCTTTTTCAGCTAAGTCATTATGGCTGATTGATCTATTTTTATATGAGTAAATTGATTTTATAACACCTGCAGTAAATGCACCAGATGAACCCATGCCTGTTCCAGCTGGCACGTCAGCGGCTATTTGCATTTCTATTTTTTCAAAGTTTTTAAGATATCTCTCAAAAATTTTTTTTATTATTGGATGTTTAATTTTTTCAATTTTTTTTACTTTTTCATAATTTGCATACTTTAGAAAAATATAATCTTTAAAAGGCTCATACATTGTAATATAGATATATTTATTAATCGTAGCTGAAATTAAAAAACCACCAAATTTTTCATAAAAAGATGGCAGGTCTGTTCCACCACCTCCCAATGTAATTCTTAGTGGACTTTTAACTATGATCATGTTTTATTTTACTTTTAAAATGCCTATTGCAGACGAATTTTCTAACATTAGATATATTGATTTTTTTTCATAAATTTAAACCTTGCGCTAGTTTTTGAGCTTAGTTACAACTTTTAATTTTTTATTTTCTAATCTATACACTTTATCACAAAATTTTAAAGAGCTACCCTTATGGGCGATATTTATAATAGTGATGTCTTTATAGTCTTTACTAATTTTATTAAATATTTTCAATTCAGTTTTTGTGTCTAATGCACTAAATGCTTCATCTAAAATCAATAATTTAGGTTTATGATAAAGGGCTCTAGCCAAGCCCAGTCTTTGTTTTTGGCCACCAGATAATGTTATTCCTCTTTCTCCAATTATTGTACTTGTTTTATATCTTAAGCTTTTTATAAGCCTTGACATCTCAACATCTGAAAGAATTTTAAGAATTCTCTCATTGTTAATGTCATCATTAAAATTTCCAAAAGCTATGTTTGCTTTAATAGTGTCATCTATGAGGCATGTATTTTGTGAGACATAGCCTATATTATGTTTCCATAATTGTTTTTTTAAATTTATTTTTTTATTATCAATAATAAGTTGCCCAGAAGTTGGAAATAATAAACCCGCAATAATGTCAATTAGTGTACTTTTTCCACTCCCTGTATGGCCAATTATTCCAATTTTTTCTCCAAACTTAACTTTTAAACTTAAATTTTTTAAAATTACTTTTTTGGAGTTATAATAAAAGTCTATATTCTTTAGCTCTAATGTTTTTTTAAAGCTTAAAACATTTTTACTTTTAGGGATATTTTTTAAATAATTATTATTTAACTCTTTATATATTTCATTTACAGAAGGCACCTGGTATCTTAAGGTTTGTTGTGAACTTATAATTTTATTTAATGAAGGTAGTAACCTAAAAGATGCGGCTGCGAAAAGCCCTAAAGTTACGATAGTTTGTTCAAAGTTATCATTCTTTAAAGTAAGCAAGATTAGTAATGCTCCTAAAAAAAATATTAAAACTAATTCAATAATTAATCTGGGCAATACTGCAAACGTGAGAAATTTTCTTAATGATGATGCAAATCCATTTAATACATTCCAAAATCTACCAATAAAATAATTTTGTAGAAAATATATTTTTATATCTCTAATACTATAAAAAAACTCATTTATGTTTTTAATAACTTTTTCTTCATAGAAAAACCTTTCTTTACCCAGTTTTTGAATAATTTTTTTTGTAAACTTTATATATATAGCTGAAAAAAAAACTATAATTAAAAGTATAGATATTGAAGCAAGACCAATTTGTGAAAATAATAAAATTGAAATTCCTATTATAACTAAAATTTCAATTGTTAGAGTCAGTATGGGTGTTATAATACCATAAACAAATGATCCTGACTCATCTCTTAAATTTCTCATAAATTCTGATGAACTTCTCTTAAAATAATTTTCATAAGGCATAAAAAGGTATTGCATCATTAATTTTTTTGTAATTTCAATCTGTAAGGTAGTGGTATATTTAAATTGACTGTAATTTAAAAAAATTAAAAAAAATAATTTCACAGTAAATACCGAGCATAAAACAAAAACAGCAAAGTATATTTGTTCTATATGATCTAAACTTTTTAAAAATTCTGAATCACTAAATAAATTTTTAAAAAAACTTGGATCTTGCATAATGCCCAAAACTGGAATTACCAAGCTTATTGAAAAAACCTCTAAAAGCATTGCCATGACTATTAGCAACCCTAGATATAAAAATTTTTTAAAACCAAATAATTTTATAATAAAAAATATTTTGTTAAGTATTGTTTTTGATGTTTTAAAGTTCATATTTATTTATAAATTTAGATATATCTAGCACATCTAAATTCTTTACTATTAAAAAATTTTTAATTTGCCATAACCATTTAGCGTACATATTGGGTAATTGATAGTCGACCTCATAAAAGTCAGTATTTATTTCATCTTTAAATAAGTAAAAATCATGTAAATATTTCCCATTTCAAAGCAATAATCCCATACACTGTAAAAACTTAATCTATACTATTCGATATAAGTTGTGCATGCCATGCCACACATCTTTATGAATAAGTTTCATTGTCTAAAAATAACAATTATGGCTATTATTAACCCAATAGATAAAACTTCTAAAAACATATTTGCAACAATGAAGAAACTCAATATATAAAATTTTTAGATCAAATAGTTTAACTATTGATTAGAAATTTTATTAAATCTTTAATCTTATAATTTGTTTTCATCAACTAATTTAAATTTTTTTGAAATAATAAATTTTTCAATTTTATCTGATAGATCATTATGTACATTTTTATTAAATAGGCCTAACCATCTTGAATAGGCTAGTGGTGTTTGTGTTAATTCAATTTCACTATTTGTTATTTCATCAGAATATAAATAAAAAGCATTTAAATATCTCATATAAAAATATTCTTCTATTTCATCTTTACTATAATTAATATCTAAAGTCTTAAAATTTAGTATTGATTCTTTATATTCTTTCAAATTTTTAGGACTATGATTAAAATTATAACTAATGTGAGGGTTATTTATTGAGGCATTAATAACTGGAATTTGGTGAAAAGCATATTCCATTCCTATTGTTCCATAAGCAGTTAAAACAAGATCTATACCTTCAGAAATAAGTTGATCATGTGAAATATTCGGATTAACTAAATTAAAATTCTTAAATTTTTTTAAAAAATAATTTGCAACTTCTTTGTTTGCCTCATGATCCATGGGATGAAATTTTATGTACCAGTCATAATCTAACTCATCAGATAAATTTCCTAAAAAGTTTATCCAATCATAAAAGTCATTAAATAAAAGCCTCCCCCAAGCGTTAGGTGCATCAGAGAAGTGATGGGCCGCTATTAAACATTTAGTATTATTACTTTCTGCAACTACTCTTTTTACCTTTTTAAATTCTCCAAACAATTTGCTACTGGGCAACAAACTTACTTTATTTTCAATAGTTTTCTTGCCAGAAAATTTTTGTTTTAACATTTTTCTTGATATTCCTTTTTTTGTCTCCTGCTCGTGGATTGAAAAAAGACTAAATTCTTTTTTATACTCTTTCATTTCAAAAGAAGTTAGATTATCTTTATCGTGATTATACAAAAAAACTGGTGAAGCAGAATAAGTTGGAATATTTAGATGAGCTGAAATTCTTAAAATAATTCCAAATTCATAAGTTGTATGACTCACAATTACAGCTTTGACTTCATTATTTTTTAAATATTCTTCCCAGAAATTAAATAAAGTTATAATTCTTTCAATAAATATACTAAACCTCTTTTCTTTAATATTTATTGTAGGAAGATTATATCTTCTTAAGTAAGCATCATATATCAGGTCACCAATATTTATATTTGAAATCGAAATATCATAAATATCATTTTTAGTTTTTAAATTATCAAATATTTTTTTTTTGATCTTAAAAAGAATTTTGTGTTTGAGGATATTTTTAGGATAAATAAAATTACTCACATTAAATGATGAGTATACTTTGAAATAATCAATTTTAAAAAAAAGTTTTATCTTAAAAATAAAAAAATTTACAAAAGCATTGAAATATCTTGGGTAAAATCCATATATTTCTGCATCAAATTTTTTTGACAAAATATTCGATAAATAAGAGTAAACAATATGAGAATCTCTCATATTGTTTATCTCTAAAAGTATTTTGTTTTTTTTAGATCTTTTAACTTTTTTAAAAAAAATAGAGTTATGATTTATAAAATCTTTTGTGATTCTTCTATAGTGAAAGAATTTTTTTATAAATAATTTTAGTGCCATCATTATCAAAATTAATATTTATTATATTTTGCTCTCTAAATGTTTTCTTCATTTTTGTTAGATAAAATCAATAAAAAACCATCTTTTCTAACACCCAAAAGTTTTCTTCTGTAGGCACCAAGAAACATAGCCTTATTATACATTTTATCTATCTTTGTATTTGAAATATTATTATTTTTTTAAATTCTATTAAATCTAATTTTAACTTAATTATTTTTTATAATTACAAAGTAATGTGGCTGCATTAAACAACCCGAAAATTGCTCATCTCCAACAATTCTAGTTGCAAGTGGTCTTTTTTCTTTTTTATTACTTGAACTAATTTTTTTTTTACTAAAAAAATTATCTTTTATAAATGTCACTTTTGCTTTTTTATTAATATCTTTAATGGTTCCTTCTAAGAAATCTTTGGACAAAATATTAAAATACGAAAAAGCTCTAGGATTTCCATTTTTATCAAACTCGTCTTTTGGCTTAACATCTGTATTTTTCCACCATTTATTATTATAAACAAGCTGTACCTTATATGAAACATCATACACAACGGTACGTATTATTATAGTTCCCTTCGTTACTCGTAATAATTCTTGTAATGGCTTCTTTATTTTATTTAAGTGGATAAAAACATTACTACAAATTGTTAAATCAAATTGATTTTTTTTAAAAGGTAATTTGTAAATATTTCCCTTTAAAAAATTAACATTCGCATCATTTCTCCACGCTATTTTAGCTTTATCTAAAAATATTTCATATGGATCTGTTCCAGTATAAAAAAAATTTTTCTTAACTATTTTTTTGATAGACCTATAATAATGTCCACAAGCACAACCAACATCTAACAATTTACTTCCACTTTTAATCTTGGGTTTAAGAATATTAGCAATAGCCTTGGAAACTTCCATCTCAGGTGATTTTCCAGTCGCTCTATCAAAATATATTTTTGCATTATTAAAATTATTTTCATATTCATTCAAACACAACCCATACTCATCTATTTTAGATTTTTTTGTAATTTTTTTCATATTGAATTTATTAACTCCCATTTATTATTTTTTGCACTTTTCCATATTTCATTATTTCTATGTTTATTCACAATTGCCTCAAACTGCTCTGTATCTATTTCTAAATATTCTAAAACTTCATTAAAATTAATTTCTGGAAACTCACTATCATATTTTCTTGCTAATTCTATTGCTTTATCTCTTGTCATTTGATTATTTTGAATCATTCTACAAGAGTCTCTTGTTGCCCTGCCAAAACCAAACTTTGTGTACTGCATGTAATAGTACAAATTATCAATCTTATCATCTAAGCTATCAAAGTCTGTAAACGTACCCTCAGTTCTTCCATTAGGATTAGTTTTAAAACTTGGCATTTTTTCTTTAACATATTCATAATTTTCAAGCATACTCCATTTAAAAAAATAGCTAAAATAATAAGCAGTTAAATTTTTCTTTACTATTCTATCTTCGCTTGGATAAATATATGGAGATAAATCTTTTATATTAATTTCATCTGATACCCAATTTTCTGGAAAATCACCTATTTGATGTTCTATAACCTCTCTTAAATTTCTTTTTTTTTCGCTTTCTTCATCTAAAACAAGACCTCCGTATTCACTCTCACCATGTTCGGCATAAAAAACAGTTGGAATATTATAGTTAATTGCAACTTGAACTGGTCCAGCATTTACTCCCGCATCCCATGCAACTTTTGGATTTCCTCTTTCAGTAAAAAACCTTTTTGATAATATTTTTGAAATTTTTTGGTTTGGACTTAACAAAACTGAGTCAAAGCCCATCTTGGATACTTCCTCTCGATTAAAGGTTCCACATTCATTTATTAAAAGTGGAGAAAATGTAACCAAAAGTGGGTTTAATTCATATTCAAATTTTAGTTTTAAAGCAATTGAAGTGGAGTCTTTTCCACCAGACCATGGAACAACACAGTCATAATGTGCATTTGTTTTTTTTGAATGACTTTTAATTTCTTCAATTAATTTAAAAAATTCATTTTCTCTGTCTGACCAATTAATTTTATTTTTTTTTTCACTATGTAAACATGCATTACAAATTCCATTTTCATCAAAAACTATTCTTGGCCTTGAATCGGGCATAATACATTTTATGCAAAATTTGATCATATAAATTAATTTCTTATTTTAATGTTACTATTTTTTAAAAATTTTTTTGCAGATAGTATACTTTCTTCTGTAAAATGAAAAACATTTTGAGTACAAGCAGCGGAAATATTAGTTTTTAAAAATAAATCTAAAATATGCTGCCAGCTTCCGGCTCCACCAAGCGCTAAAATCGGACAATCTAGTTTTTCTGATATGGAAGTAATTAAATTCAGGTCATACCCCAATAAACTTCCATCATTATCAATATTGTTTATTAATATTTCGCCTACCCCATAAGATAAAGCCATTAGACCAAATTTTACAGGATCGAGTAAAAGGTCTACTTTACCACTACTGCCCATAACCGTGAATTTATTTTCTTTTATAATTTTTTTACAATCAATAGATTGTGTTATTGATTGATTTCCATATTTATGTGAAATCTCATTTATTAATTTGGGCTCTTTTATTGCATTTGAACCTAAGATGATTTTATCTGCACCATATTTAAAAAATAAATCTGCATCACCTACTTGTTTAATCCCACCTCCAACCGACAATGGAACAAAACAATTGATTGAAAAAAAGCTAATAAGTTCTAAGAAGTTTTTTGAAAATTTTTTTTCTGATATATCTATTAAAATTAACTCATCAATACTCCATAAGTCGATAAAGTTTTTTGTGTATCTGTAGTCTGGTTTAAAATTTTTTGTTCTAA
>TARA_B110000037_G_scaffold221299_1_pt1 | contig 15195 bp, 16 predicted proteins | sample TARA_B110000037 | Tara Oceans TARA_B110000037 (sample SAMEA4397196) | marine metagenome | biome: Polar Biome; feature: [MIX] marine epipelagic wind mixed layer (ENVO:01000061); material: water (ENVO:00002006), including particulate matter (ENVO:01000060) such as... | depth 10-100 m
TTCCTTCGTATCTCCCAAGCATCGCTTCTAGCTCTTCCTTGTTCGGCGGCGTTTCGCGGATAGCCAAATTCTCGAATTCCACATCGCGTTCCCGCAACCACTTCAGCGCTTTGCGACATGAATCGCATCCTTTGTATGAATACACGCGTAACATATGAGTCTAACAAAACCGCCCTAGATCAATACCGCAAGTCCTGACCCGAAAACCATTCTTCAATCACTTCTCGAAAATACTCAGCCACTTGCTCCAATTAACCGGAGGCTCCGAATTCAATCGGACTTCGCGACCGCCATCGGGATGGGGAAACGAAAGACTTCTAGCATGTAGAAGAAGCGGGTTACTATCGTCATCGGAATAAAATCGATCCCCCACGATCGGGCAGCCTGCTGCGAGACAATGCAAACGAATCTGATGGGTCCGTCCGGTCTTCGGGAGCGCTTGAACCCAAGAGAAATCGCCCCCCTGACCTAGGAGACGAAAGGTCGTTAAAGCCGCTTTTCCCTCTGTTTTAGAATTCCCCCATCGTCCATTTTCTTGACGGCAAATTCGAGTATCTATCCTGTTGATACGCTTGTCCCAACTTCCGCGAACGATTGCCCAGTATTCTTTGCGAATTCTCTTTTTCTCAAACAGCTCCGACAATGCCCGATTCCACTTCGAGTTCTTCGCGAACAAGACAACTCCCGTTGTATCGCGATCCAAACGATGCAACGCTCTAGCCCGTGCGCCTGCGTACTCTCGAACCAGATTTTCCAGAGAGCGTTCGCCACCCTCAAAGCCCTCGACCAGAAGACCCCTCGGCTTGTTAACCGCCAACAGATCGGAATCTTCGAATACAATTTTTAGCGGGTCATCCAAAACGGAACGAACGCTGTCTAAACCGATGCCTCCAGTCAACTAAAGCTACTTGCCAGTCAAATCGAAGATTTCAAACAAAGCGACCCCGCTCTGTCCACCATTGCCAGCCACGATCGCAGTGTACAGCCCTGGTTCGAGCCATACGAAAAGGGCGCTATCGCCACTGCCTTCGTCGAGCGGACCCGCCCCGGCCGCATTCATAAATCCCTCCAGTTGATTCCGTTCAATATGAGCATCCCAATCGTCATTCGAATCCAACACTTCTTGACCCCGGAACAAACGTAAGGTCGGGTCCGCCAAAAAATCCACCACGCCCGCTTTTTCAAGACCTTGACCGATGGCGCGAATCAGCACGCGCTTCGGCAAATTGCCATCGATAAAGAATCCAGCGATCATAACTTCTTCTCCCAGCCCTGAACGACCGCGAATAGATACATTCACCAAGCTCGCTTCGGGGGCTCCCACGTCGGCATCGAAAACCTCCAACAAGGCGACTCCCTCCGTACCTCCGCCGTTAGAAATTATGGCCGTGTAACCCCCTTCGCCAAACGACAGGATCTCGGCGCTATCGGCCGAACCTTCTTCGAGAGCAGATCCCCCTATTCGAGCCATTTCCTCGGCCAAGGTAGCCGCTGATGCGCTATCGCCCCAATCATCGTTCTCGTGAAATTTTAAGCTGTTACTATTATGGTAGCCGACTATCGGGTTCTCCATAAACATCGAAACGCCACCGGATTCCAATCCAGGTCCCACTCCTCGAATCAGAAGATCTTTTTCGCCCGTTCCCACAACGTAAAATCCCGCTATAATATCGTTTTCGCCACCCAGCGGCGACCCGCGCAAAGCAATATTATACAAACGTTCGTATCCGGGAGTCGGGGCAATATATCCACCCAATTCGCCTCGAGACGCCAAGCCTTGACGGAATTTTGGCCAAACCGAATTGGATAGCCGAGCCCCATTTTTGAAAGCATAAAGATTTCCGTCATACGCTCCCAAATACAATATCCCCTCCGGACTTAAAGAAACCGAAGAATCTATGATATCCGGAAATGCCACTTGTTGCAAAATTACACCGTCCGGACTTAGGAGATTCAAATAGCTCAACGTCTCGCTAATATAGGAACTCACATAGATCCTACCCACTTCGTCTACGACCGCTGAAGTATAGAAATTTACTCCAATATCCGTCTTCCAAACCAAACCGCCTTCTGAATTCAACGAATAAACAAAACCGTCTCGAGACGACATCAGAATGTTTCCATCGATGCTCATTGTCGGAGAAGCGTCGATCTCTCCAGAAGTCTCGAAATTCCACAACATCGATCCGTCAATCGTATCCAATGCATAGAAGAAATAATTACTACAACCGACATACAATTCGCCCGATCCCGATAGCATGCAGCTCGATACGATCAGCGCTTCCCGACCTGTCGCTCCCAGTTCCTCAGGAATTTCAAACGACCATAACTCCTGACCAAATTCATCAAACGAATACACGATGCCTTCACTTGATGCTACGTACAATTCGCCCGAGGTTCCAATGGCTACCGACGAGTCCATTTCCCCGCCGACAAAAATTCCCCATTTCAAGGTCCCATCCGAATTCAAGCCATAAAGGAATCCATCCGTTCCGCCAAAGTAGATCGACCCGTCATCGGCTACCGATGGCGATGATGAAATAAGACTACCCGTTTCAAAGCTCCAAAGCGTACTTCCATTTTCCGCGTTTATCGCATAGAGCTTATTGTCCCAAGATCCTACATACACGGTATTCTCATCAGGACTCAACGCCGCGCTCGATTCGATCCAATCCCCAGTCTGCGCAGACCACAATTCTAAGCCCGCAGCATCGACGCAATACAGCTTTCCGTCTAATGAGCCCACGTAAATATTTTCCTCACCGTCAATCGTAGGCGAAGCGAATATCGAATCTCCAGCCTGGAAGGTCCATAATTGGTTGCCGACTTCCGAATAGGCTGAAAACGAACCCGTTAGAAGTATTATAAAAGAGAATACTGCTAATTTTATTTTGATCATCATTTAAGAACGGATATTTGAAAGTTATGTTGAAGATCTATCGCCCGAATTCGAAGGAACGCTCAACAAAATCGCAGTTCCCGAAGAGGAAGATCGAAGGAGTTCTAAAGCTGCCCCAATATGCCGAGCAAGTTGTTGGCTAATTGCGAGGCCGATTCCCGCACCCGAAGTTTTGGCCGTCGTAATCGGATTAAACAAATTCTTTCGGGCTATTTCCGAAAACCCGGATCCCGTATCCAAAACGATGAAGTCGAATTTCCCTTCGCCCGCCTCGATCCGCACTTCAATTTCACCACCCTCGGAAGTAGCGTCCAAAGCGTTTTCAACCAGATTCGATACGATCAATTTCGCGATATTCCCATCTCGCGCCGACATGGCTACCTCTCCTCGAATGCTCAATCCGAAATCTAAGCCATTCTGTGTCGCGAGTTCACCGTATTTTTGTTTCAAATACGCCCCAATTTCTCCTCCCGTCAAAGTCTCCAACGCATCCAATTCCTCGTTCCTGAGCACGTCGACTACTTCGTTAATCATAGACTGCATACGCTTGGCCGCCTGCCTGGCGTCATCCCAATCGTCGCTTTCCAATCCTTCCCCATCCGATGCCATGTGCTCCTGAATACCCGCTAGCGGGTTACGCAGACCGTGAATCAAATGCGACGCAACCGCTCCTATCGCCGAGGTCTTCGCGACCATTGCCAATTCTGCATTCGCAGTAGCCAATCGCTGGACCCGTAGCTCGACCTCTTTACGCGCCTGTCGCAGCTTCCAAAACGACCATAAGAAAACAGCCGACACGAGCAACGTTCCTCCTAGAAATGCCCACAAAGCCTGTTTGGCCAGTTTCCCGTCAATCGCTCCAAATTCCTCCGCGACCAAATCGCCTTCCATCAAATAGCGAACCACAACCCCGAAATCCTCGCCGCCTTCCGAAAAGATAGGCACCATCAATTCCAGCTCCGACTGCGATCGATCCAAACCATCCGCTTTGAGAAAACGGCCCCAAGGCATACTTTCGTCTATTCGCCCTAATAGTTCGAAATCAAGATCCGCATCGTCAATCCCTGCGGGCACGCCTGCCAAATAGCGTCCTTGCCAGTCAAACACCTGGACGCCCAATGCGCCGTCGATCTCCTGCACCTCCATCAGCGAATAGACAATCGTGTCCTCCAAATTGAGGCCGCCCAGCAATTCGTCATTCATGCCGCGCTCCAATTGGAATCTCGAGATCGGTCCCCAAATATCCGCGTAACGCTGTACTACGCGCTCTCTCAGGTCTTTTCTTAGCTGAAAACTCGCGATCCCGACCACGCCCCCAAATACGAGGACGATCATCGTCAAAGCCAAAGGAGCAACCATGGATGTCCTTCGGCTACGGGAATTTTCCCTTTTGTGATCAGTCATATAAGTCAATTATAGTGAATAGGCCTTAGGATATGCCTTTAGCAGGCTACCGATACCTCATGCCTAACAATACACTATTCGACTCATAACTGAAAAAAGTTTCATTAGAATTAGATCTATCTGCATCCGCCCGAAGAAAAACATTCCATTTCTTCCCGATATCACGAGCCATTTCAAAACCCCAAACCCATTCCTTAGAACTTCGCAATTCGCCGTCCTCCGACATTTGAGTAAGATACTCGCTATCCGCATACGACACATCTAATCCAAAATCCCACTTCTCGCCTGCCAAACTCCAGTCCAATCCATATTTCAAACGATCCCGGTCGTAGTAGCCTGAATGCCGATCTCTTCGTGCGCTAAAATCGACCTCTAGCTCCAATTCCGCATCGAGTCCCAAGAAGCGAAACGATTGCCCGAATCCTCCTTCGATTCCCCGCTGGTCCGTACCTAAAATCGTCTCTTCCAAGCGAAACCCATCAAGGTCACGAGCGACTCGATCCGTATAATCCCGAACGAAACCATTTGAGCTCAAAAAGAGCCGTCCGCCTTCGCTTATCAGGTAATCGAACTCTATCTCCCAATCAAGCGTCTCGTAGTCGTCCTTCGGGTCGGCGAAGTACATCCGCGACGCGCCCACCGAAGCCGTATACTTGAACTGCCAGAGAAACGATGCCCATTCCAGAGACAATCCCGGTTCCTGAGCAGTCAGAACGATCCGGTTTTCGTCTTGGATATCGAAACTCGCATCGAATGCCTGGTTGAGATACACATAGCTAAAACTCGCTGCCAACCTCCCGTCAACGGTCATGTGCTTTCCAAACTCCGACAAGAACATGCCAAAGGTTTCATCAGGCAAGTCGTCCACCTGCCAATAACCCCGATTGTCCAATAGGAATATCGATACCCACTCAGCTCCGGACTCAATGAAGTCCTTTTGAATGACGCCTTCCACGCTCAGGTAATTGAACGCCGAATCCACTGGTAGAATCTCGCTGAATAGAACGTTCTCCTTATAACCGAGTCCACCGCTCACAGACCACTCGCCTGCACCCACATTAACCTCATCTTCCGGATCGTCTCCTGAAAGAGCCACTCCCCCCAACAAAAGGGCCCACAATCCTGCGTTAATTCTTCCCCTCATACCCCATTTACCCAAAAGGCGAGCCTGCCTAGGTTTCCCCAAGCAGCTCGCAGACTGGTTAAACGAAAATGTTTATTCGATTAGCAAATTGTATACTATATTCGATTACTCACCGTCGCCCGCTTTCTTGCGATGTTGGCGGCGGCGTTCGAATACTTCTCTACGGTTAACCTTCAAACCATCCAAGGCTTCGGAGAAACTCTCACGCAATGTCTTCATCGCTTCGTGATGCTCTTCTTTCGTGGTCTCTTTTCCTAGTTCTGCCATCTTCTCTTTTAAAGCCGCACGGAATTCGCTTTGGATTCCCAAAACCGCCAAACGATTCTCAAGGTAGGCTTTCTTTCGATCCGAAAGATCCGCATCTTCGAGTATTCCGCCGATTCGTTCAATCTGCTGTTCTAGAGTAGGTCTCTTGGGACGTTCTGGGCGGTCAGGTTTTCCATCAACTGCGAACGCCAAACTCGATGTTATCGCAACCGCGATTAGTAGTGTAATATATTTTTTCATAAATGATTTTGGTTAAGTTTTTCCCGGCACCCGAAACGCTAGATTAGCTTCACCTGCCGCGATTTCTTATGCAGGGCCTGTGCCAGTTTATTTAATTGATCATTAATTATTGTTTATTAATGAGTTACAATAATACAGCCAATCCACAAGCTCCTGCAAACTTATCTAATTGGGAAATATTCCCCACAAAGTCTCCCCAACCAACGCGCGCATTGGGAACTATTCCCCAAGTTCTTCGCTTCGCTTCTTTCTTCGATAGCGAATATAGTCGCGAGGCACCCCGAGCAACCGAGAGGCTTGCGAAACGTTCCCGTCGGCCTGATCGATCGCCTGATCAATCAATCGATCAATCGCGCTCTCCAAATCGAAACCGCTTTCCGGGAACCGCCAACGCTGGTTCAACCATTCCGAATTGTTTCCCGATTCGTTCTCCAAATCGCCCGACACATTCGCTAACGCGGGAAATGCCAAGCTTTCGGGATCGCCGAGAATAATCGCCCGTTCGATTTCATGAGATAGCTCACGTATATTGCCCGGCCAGTCATGGGCCAACAATTGAGCCTTTCCTGTCTCTGAAATCGTAAACGTATCCAACCGGTAACGACGAGCGATCTCTACTCCCAAATATTGAGCCAAAGCTAAAATATCGCTCCGCCTATCTCTTAAAGGCGGAATTAGAGCATGCAGAAGATTCAGCCGATGATACAGGTCTTCTCGGAATTCACCGCTTGCCGAGAGTTCTTTCAATCTGCGATTCGACGCAGCGATGACACGGGCATCGACTAAGATTTCGCTAACGCCTCCAACGCGGCGTATCTTTCCTTCCTCGATCGCCACTAGCACCTTCGCCTGCAATGCCAGCGACAAGCTGGCGATCTCATCCAAGAACAACGTTCCCCCATCCGCCGCTTCGAACAACCCGATACGCTTTTCCTTCGCGTCCGTAAACGCGCCCTTTTCATGCCCGAACAGCTCCGACTCCGCCAAGCTCTCCGGCAATGCCGCGCAATTCACCACAACCAATTCCGCGTTCTCTCTTGGACCCGACGCATGCAGCCAGCAAGCGAACGTCGACTTGCCGGTACCCGTTTCTCCTTCGAGCAACACCGGTGGCAATCGCTTTCCCAATCTACGATCAGCCGTAAGAATACGTTCAAGCTGCTCTTTCAGCTCCAACAGAGAATCCCCAAAATACAAGGTATCTCCGCCCTGTTCGGTTTTCGGAGGGCCCATTCGGTGCTGCCTCGACCGATCGCTCCGCTTCGCGCTCGCGCAGCGAGCCAAGATCAACGGAATCTCCTGAATCTCGAATGGCTTGGCCATATAATCGGCCGCCCCTTGCTTCATGGCTTCGACTGCAATCTCCCAGCCTCCATCGGCTGTCATTATCACACACGAAACGCCATCCGCGAATTTCAGTAGATCAATTCCCAAGCCATCCGGCAGATGTACATCCAGCAAAGCATAATCAAACGGCATCGACGACAACGCGCGCTTTCCTTCCTCGAAACTCGATACAGAGACGACGTTCGCTCCTTCGGATTCCAAAAAACGAACCAATCGCTTTCTCAACAGGGCTTCGTCATCGACCACCAAAATCTCTCTGCCCGATAAAAGCGCGTTCATAGGCCAGCCAGTCAATGCAAGAGAGCTATGGGTTTACAAGCCCCGAAAGCAAAGAACGCCTGTCGAGGTAATAGAGAAAACCCTAGTATTTAAAACAATTGTAAAATCTAGCTTGCAAAAACCCGGGGATCTGTCATTTCTCACCACGGTATGATTCGATCAACGCCGAACAATTCAGAGTCCACTCCTCCGCCGCTTCGCAACGAATACGAAGCCTCATTAAAGCGACTCGAACAAATCGAGCAACGTCTTGGCACCGTTATGGAACGGGAAAACGATTTGAAAATCGCGCAAGAAATCGCTCATCGATTATCCAATATTCAAATGCTGCTGGCAATCAGATCAGGGAAAGCCTCAGACCCCTCTCTTTAACTAATTAGGATATCCTATTTATTGAATTGATAACCTAGAGTAAACTTTTCGGGAACAGTCATGCGCCGAGCAATTAAGTCGATTATAAGATTGCCTAAACGCTATTCGACAGTGGAACGGACCCCTGCAAGGCATGGTCTAAGCAAGCAAAACACCAGCCGTTCCCACTTATCTCGTGAAACCTTTAAATCCAACCAATTACAGTCACTTCCACCCACTTATGGGGGTTACGGAGCTGGTCGCGTTCGATCTGGAAACAACAGGTCTTCGACCAAAGATTGAGGAGATAACCCAAGTCGCGGCAATTCGTCTGGGCGGAATGCGAATGGAAGCCGAAGACTCCTTCACTTCCTACGTAAACCCCGGCAAACCCATTCCAAAGCGAATTCAGAAATTGACTCGCGTGCGGGACCAACATGTAGCCAACGCGCCGTCGCCCGCAGAGGCCATTCAGATGTTATCCGATTTCGCCGGGCAAGCTACCTTCTTCGGTCACGACATATATCGGTTCGACTTCAAATTCATCGAAAAGCACATAAGTCAAGAACCCAGCCAATCACGAACCGTTCGGTTCATCGATACCATGGATATCTTCGAGATGCTTTGGCCAGACTTTTCCCGGTTGCGCAATTCCCTCGACGACATCGCAGAACGCCTCTCCGCTGGGCTTTCGTCCATCCGGCGTCACGATGCCCTGGGAGACGCAATCTTGCTGGCAAACGTGTTCCATCGTATCCAAAATCATCCTCAACTCGAACGACTCTGCTCGTTGGTTCCAGTCCACGAGACATTGATGCCCACCCTCTCGCCAATCGCGAAGCGCGAAGCTCAATTGAAGGACCATAGCTTTAAAGTGGGCGCTCTTTCCAGCTAAGCTTACGTTTGACTTGATAACCAGGAGGCTCCTCCTTGAAGCAGTGTCGCGCTTCGTCTCCTATATAATTCCCACCCTAAACGAAGCGGGCAACCTATCGGCAAGCCTAAGCCGAGTCGACGAACAATCAGGCGACAAGGAAATCATCGTTGTGGATGGCGGAAGCACCGACACCACCATCGAAATAGCTCATCAATACGGATGCGTTGTTTTGAAAAGCCCCCCCGGAAGAGGAATCCAAATGAACTGCGGAGCCAATTCCGCTAGCGGAGATATTCTCTTCTTCCTCCATGGAGACACGCGCCTTCCGATAAACGCTTCCGAAGAAGTAGAATCGATTCTCGAAAACCCCAAAACGATAGCCGGTTCATTCCAGCTCTCCTTCGACAATCCATCTCGACTTTTACGACTGTATTCAAAATGCAGCTCGATCAACAACACCTACTTTACCTACGGAGACCAAGGCCTATTTCTTAGACGAAAAACGTTCGATGATTTAGGCGGCTTCAAATCGTATCCGTTTCTTGAGGATATAGAATTTCAATTGCGGCTCCGTCGATCAGGTAGGTTCCATAAATCCAAACAATCCGTCGAGACCTCCGCTCGACGCTTCGAAAGCAACGGAATCGTAAAGCAGCAGCTACTGAACTTCGTAATCATAGCCGCCTATCGGCTCGGGTTTAATCCTCATCAACTCAAGCGCTTCTATTCGAATTTCCAATAATCGCCTTACAAAACCCACAGCCACCCACTCGATCAATGAGTTTGACCCATATCTCTGCATCCTCGAAAACCAATCCATGAACGAGTCCGCCCAACTAATCGAAGCCGCCGAATCACTTGCGAAGACCGTCGCTTGTCAGACATTCGCCCACCCCGTTTCCTACGTCTACAATCCGTTGCAATACGCATGGAAACCTCATCATCGCTATCTGGAAACCTATGGAAACTCCCGCAAGAAAATCGTGTTCATGGGAATGAATCCCGGCCCGTGGGGAATGGCCCAAACAGGAGTGCCTTTTGGAGAGGTCTCATTAGTTCGAGATTGGATGGGGATTGAAGAGCCAGTTGATATCCCATTTCCAGAACACCCCAAGCGACCCGTATTGGGATTCGCTTGCGAGAAATCAGAGGTTTCCGGGCGACGCTTATGGGGACTGTTTTCCGAAAGATTCGCCAAAGCCGATGCTTTCTTCGCCGACCATTTCGTTCTCAATTATTGCCCGCTCGTCTTTATGGAAGAGAGCGCTCGCAACCGGACGCCAGACAAATTGCCTGCTCCCGAAGTCGCGGGACTCTTCAAAGCTTGCGACCAGCATCTTCGAGCCTGCATTCAAGCGCTCCAACCCGAATGGATTGTCGGCGTTGGTGGATTCGCCCAAAAACGAGCTCAAGAAGCTCTAACCGGCATAGACATTCGCCACGGTAAGGTTTTACATCCCTCTCCAGCTAGCCCTGCGGCCAATCGCGGATGGGCCGAAGCGGCAGTCAAACAACTAACCGAACAAGGAATCTGGTAGTCGCCCGCTAGCGGCCTATTTACTCCAGTCGATCGAATCGAAATTGCTGCGAAATTCTTCCGAGAAAATATTCCTCGGTCCGTCGCCCTTGCCATTCTTGGCAACCGGAGCTGCTTTAGCTTTGGGCGTCGGCTTTTTCTCTGTTTTCGTCTCAGGTTTCTTCTCTGGCTTCTTAGTTTCGGTTTTCTTTTCTTCTGCCATCGGTTTTCGAATTTGAACGCTCTAAAAAAGGTCCGAAGCAAATCTTGTCAATGACAATTTCCCCTCTGATGAAGGCCTATAACCGACTATCTCATCGTTCAATACGCTATTCCAAATAACGTACATCGGTATCCGCGTATTCGTTACCGAAAACGATATTTCTTGAATCCAATTTCTCAAGTTTAACGAATTAGTTTTCATCGGACACTTACTCGTTTCGAGTTAGGATCCAATTTATAAAAAGGGGACAAAAGGGAAATAGATGAAAACAACCAAACGAGTATTTGCAGGACTTCTAACAATAGCTCTCGCTCTTTCGAGTGTCGATGCTGCTCAGCAACGCGACGTAACCGTCTCTATCGATTTCAGAAATCCAAGCGGATTCTCTGACATTGAAATCGACGGATTCTCTGGAGATAAGGAGCAATCGATTATATTCGATTTGCTACGTGGAGAATTCAAAGAAAACGCAGGAACGTGCCTGCCTGATGGATACACACTAAATGTGGAAATCCAGGACATCGACCTCGCCGGATACCACGAGCCGCTCTATCCTCGATTCGATGGCGTTAGAATTATGAAATCGATCTATCCACCGCGGTTGAACTTCAGCTACGCGATTCTCGATGACGATCAACTCATTGTCGAAGAAGGAAATTCCAGTCTCTCGAACGTGAGCTACCTGCATGGCTTCTCGCTATCATCGCGCCGAAATGACACGGCCTACTATGTAAGGTCTCTGATCAAAGATTGGGGGCGCCAGGATCTAGGATACAAATTGAAATAGCTTTATCACGAGGAGGGGAACTCGCAAACCAGACAGCCCATCCGGCAACGGATGGGCTGATTGTTTACTAGAACTCCATTTCGAACCAATTCCCGTTTACACAATCGTAAATGCAGATACCGTCTTCGTTTATGACTGAACGCGACGACTCAAATCCCGAAAATCAATCACCCGAAGAACCCAGCGCCTGCGGGTTGCCTTCCAACGCCAACATTGACGCGCCCGTAAGCGTTAGCCGCAGCGATGAGGAATGGAAGCAAGCGCTCACCCCTGACCAATACCGCGTCCTACGCCAACAGGGAACCGAACCCCCATTCTCCAATCCTTTATGGAACAACAAATCCGAAGGCGCCTACAACTGCGCGGGTTGCGAAACTCCGCTTTTCTCTAGCGAAACCAAATTCGATTCCGGCACCGGGTGGCCAAGCTTTTTCGATGCGGTCGATTTAAAACACGTCGGCACAACCGTCGATTCCAGTCACGGAATGTCCCGTACCGAAGCCCATTGCAAAACGTGCGGCGGTCACTTGGGACACGTTTTTCCAGATGGCCCCAAACCCACAGGCCTCCGTTATTGCATCAATTCAGCATCGCTAACGTTTACGGAAGAGTCGCCTCAATAAGCGCTCGACTTGAACCTGCCAGCCTAAGAGGCTCCGCGCGATGGATAGCCTGCAACAACTTCTCGCCAAAAATTCATCCTCCACTTCGGGCATTCACGAAGCTATGGCCACGCACGCCGAAGATGTATTCGAGTCATTCAAAGGCATTCTCCCCATCTTCCTTGGCAAACGAGAAATCGGCCCATTTGTGGCCCTGACTCTCCCGCGCGAAACAACGCAATCGCGAGCAAAGCTCCTTAGCGCCCTTTCCGACCTCATCCTCGCTTACAACTTTCGCGTCGTATCATTCCTAAGTGCCATCCAAGCGCGTGCCAGTGAAGACGATACGCCCAAACTCGGGGCAATCCTCATCACCGCCGACGCTGCCAAATCGCTTTTCCAACTTCCCTGGGACATGCAATTCGACAGCGAGTCCAACTTGAGCGGCTTCAATCGGACCGAAACCGAAGGTGAAGTCATTCCCTCCCAATCATGGGTTACCTTCTTTCAACGGGGAGAAGATACCGAATTGCGACGAATCGCCTACGAACGACTCGTCGCTCTATTCGGGGACGATACTCAACTTCCCGCTTTCGAAAAATAGTATCGATCAATCGCGTTTTCGACGCCATGAACCTTCACATCCTTTCAAGCCGAATAGAGTTCCCCCACCCGGAACTCGCGGATGAAGACGGCTTACTCGCAATCGGCGGAGATCTCTGCCCCGAACGCCTAATCGAAGCCTACCAAAACGGCATCTTCCCCTGGTACTCGGAAGGACAACCGATTCTCTGGTTCTCTCCCGACCCGAGAATGATCCTCTATCCGAAGAACTTCAAACGCTCCAAAAGCTTGGGACGGGTTCTTCGATCAGGACGCTTCGAACTGCGCATCGATACGAATTTCGAAGCCGTAATCAGAGCCTGCTCTGCCACCCCTCGACCCGGCCAAGATGGCACCTGGATCATCGAAGACATGATTCAAGCCTACCTCGAACTCCATCGTCTTGGCATAGCGCACTCATTCGAAACCTATCGAGATGACAATCTAGTCGGCGGACTCTACGGACTTTCGCTCGGCGGCGCCTTTTTCGGCGAATCGATGTTTCACCATTGTCCAGATGCTTCGAAGTTCGCTTTCGCGAATCTCGTCTCATTCGCCCAACAAAACGATTTCCATTTCATCGACGCTCAAACGCCTACCGAACACCTGGAAAGCCTCGGAGCCGAAAGATTAGGCCGAGAGCTCTTCCTCCAGCAACTCGAGCAAGCCCTCAAGCCTAACTCTCTCATCGGAAGCTGGACTCAAGCTCTTCAGTAAAAATCGCGTTGTATCGAGCTATTGGACACTTCCCAATTCTAACTAACGGTTCACGCACTCGATTTTCAACGTTTTCCAACTTAAACCGAATCGATTTTCGAAACGGCGATCGCAGTCATTCAAGAATCGCTTCAATTCGCCCGGGCTCATACGTCGTTCCTCAATCGCCCCGAGATCGTGGATCGCACGCAATGCCTCTCGAGAAGAAGCATACGAAATCACATCATCCCGCGATTCGCTCCTTGAAACATCAAATCCGGCTTCACGAAAGAATCCTAGCCATTCCAATTCGCTCCTCCACTGAAGCGCTGAGAAATCGGGACGTTCCTTAACGAACTCCTCCAGCGATCCCTCAATGTACAAACAGACCAATACACGTCCCTTAAGCTCCAAAGCATTCCGCCAATTTTTCAAAACCGATACGGGATCATGAGCCCACTGAAGTAAGCTACTCGCGTAGATCCGGTCAATTGAAGCGGTTTCGCATCCCCAAGCATCGAGCTCGGCCCATTCCACCATTGGCAATCGCTTCCTCCCCTCTTCAAGCATCTGTTTCGATTTATCGGTCGCCAACAACGAATCAAATCCTCTCAACGCCAAGTGTCGGGTAAACAACCCCGTACCCGCTCCAAGTTCGATCGCTCTAAGACCACCGCAATCACGCTCGATCCACTCCGAACACCAATCAGCCGAGATTTTCTGTATATCAGCTTTCTCGTGATAAACTGACGCCTTTCGATTAAATCTCATAACTCCGTCAATCCCCTTTCGAGCAACCCTTCCAAATCATGCCCAGCCCCTTCTACAATATTGATACTTGGATACGCATTATCAAAATACGCTGCATCTAATAAAGCATCCTCCGAACCAAGGTAGCATTCAAATGATTCAATCGCTCCTGGAGTTATCATTTCTGTCATGAGAACCTCAATTCCCCATTTTAGTTGGTCTACCGAAAAGTTAAAAGCCTCGCTCATCAACTCTGATATACCTGATCGCTTCCTAAAATCTACAACTGCGGCTACGGCATCCCGATCCAACCATTTCAGCAAATAGGAAAGTTGCCCACGCCTTACCCTACCGCCTCTTTCCGATTTACTCCTTAAATCCTCAAATGGAGCCAGCAATATCGTACGCTTTGCCCCACCGCATAGATCCGGTCGGCTCATCAACAAAAACGCTCCTAAAGAATAGCCTATCAAAACCTCTATTCCTTCAACGTTTTCCAATACTCGATCCCATCCCGGAATGGATGCAATCACTACATGCTCATCTTTCGGAAAACGTTTAGTCACGAGAGCTCGCAATGGGCCCTCTTCTAAACTCCAACCATTTATCCATGCTACCCGCATCGCTCGGCCTTCACTTCCTCGGCAAGTGTATTCACGATCTCCGTCAAATCCGTTTCCGAAAGATTCGCTTTAAGCGAAATGCGCAACCGACTCGTCCCTTCAGGCACTGTCGGCGGTCGCACCGCGCCGACGCGAATTCCTCTTTTTTGCAATGCTTCAGCTGCTTTAACCGTGGCATCGGGTTCTCCCAACGCAATGGATACAATCGGCGAATCTCCTAGCGATACGCTAAATCCTTTTTCAATCAGCCGCTTGCGAAAGAAAATCGATCGCAAATGCATCAACTCCCTATCTTCTTCCATATCTCGAATACACTCTATTGCTGCGGTGGCCGCCGATGCCGCTGACGGCGTGAGATAAGTAGAGTAGATAAACTCATCTGCAAAATTCGTCAGGTAACGCTCGACCACTTCATCGTGAAACAACGCATACGCCCCCATCGATCCCAGAGCTTTCCCTAATGTTCCAACCAACGCATCAACCGATTTCGTCACTCCAAATTGCTCAATCAAACCGCTTCCTCGTTTCCCATACCATCCCAATGCGTGGGCCTCATCTACTATCCAAAAGAATCCGTACCGTTCTTT
>TARA_B110000037_G_scaffold110914_1_pt1 | contig 15095 bp, 14 predicted proteins | sample TARA_B110000037 | Tara Oceans TARA_B110000037 (sample SAMEA4397196) | marine metagenome | biome: Polar Biome; feature: [MIX] marine epipelagic wind mixed layer (ENVO:01000061); material: water (ENVO:00002006), including particulate matter (ENVO:01000060) such as... | depth 10-100 m
TAATGTGTGAAACATAAATTCGTTTTTAATACTTTAAATAAGAAAATTATATCCTTCAATTTATAAGAAACTAAATGAACATACCTTTCAATATGTGATGTTTAAACTTGATTATTTAGGAAATATTATTCTAAAGTTGATTCATAGACTATCCTAAATTTATTTTAAAATTCTTTGATTGTAGCAATAAATTTAAATTTAAAACTTCGCTAAATTTATATTTAAGGTAGAATAATTTCATTAAAGTACTGATTAATAGCGGTTAGAACAAATGTTTTATCATTTAATAAAAACAAAACATACCTAAAACTTGTATACATCTAATTCTTATGTATATTTGCCTTATGTATTCAACAGAACTAATTAAAGGGACCCTAAAAACTGTAGTATTAAAACTATTAGTTGACAATGAAAGAATGTATGGGTACGAAATTACTCAAAGAGTAAAAGAGCTAACTGATGGTAAAATTGTAATTACCGAAGGAGCTTTGTATCCATTATTACATAAATTGGAAGCTGATGGTGTGCTGACAACCGAAAAAGAATTAATAGGGAAGCGAGCACGGAAGTATTACAGTTTAACTGTAGAAGGCAGAACTAAAACCCAAGAACTAATCGATGAGTTTTTGGATTTTATGATTACCATGAAACATGTTATATCACATGAAAATGGCAGCTATGGACTTGCTAACGGATAAACAGGTAGATATTATTAATGACCTGTTGGTTGATATCGGGGTTGATTATGACTCGCTCCGATTTGACTTGATAGATCATGTTTGTTGCATGGTTGAACAAAAAATGGAACATGGAAGCGATTTTGCAGAATCGCTCCAACATTCCATTTCAAAATTCGGAAGAAAAGAGTTTGTGAAAACTCAAGAGTCAACCATTTATTTACTAACGTTAAAATTAAGAAAAATGAAAAGAGTAACATCAATTACAGGATTAATTTCCGCATCACTTGTATTATTAGGTACAATATTTAAATTAATGCATTGGCCGGGAGCAGGTATAATGTTGGTTTTAGGATCAGCCATAATAGCGCTAATTGTTTTACCGTTAATGGCATTTTTAGCTTTGAATAATAATACTGTAAGCACAAATACTTCAAGTATCATTTTTGGTTATGGTGCAGCAATTTTGTTAACCATAGGTACAATATTTAAAGTTCAACATTGGCCTGGAGCAGCAGTAGTTGCAAATATTGGGTTTGCTTTTTTAGTGTTGGTTTTTATGCCTTTGTATATGCTAAAAGCTTATAAAACAAGCGAAAATAAAATGTTGGCTTTATCAAAAACAGTAATAATTATTGCAGGAATTGTTTTATTGTGGGCTTTGAGCCCTCTCAGCAAATCTTATAATCAAGAAAAAGTTCACCATCATGTTGAGCAATCTAATTAAGGTAGATTATGAAGCATAAAAAAAAGGCTCCATTTGGAGCCTTTTTTTTATCTATCAAAGATGTTCAATAACTTCCTAAAGATGTCAAAATATAAGGTAATCATCAAAGTAAAGGTCATCATCCATATTACCAATGTATTAACCAAAAACGTATCGTACGATTTACCAAATAACTTTTTAGTAGGACTATAGAAATGACCTCTAAATCCATCAGAGTCCTTATAAATAGGGTCAACAACTTGAATAAGTTCATTGTCCACTTTTATGATTTTATGAATTTCAGCATGATTTGTAACTAGGTCAGCCAAGCTTCTGTTTCTATAATCAAACTTTAATTGATTCCATGATTGCAAATTATTGTTCTTCTGGAAATTACCAATTACTTGATCTTTTTGATCTAATTCGTAATTTGACATTCTGGTATAATAATTTTTTAAGTCTTTAAAGTAAATTTTCATCTCATCTAACTCAGGATAATCTATTTCATTGTAATCTAATTTATCAAGAGTTGAGAATTTTACTACATTACTTGTTTCAGTAAGCTCTTTTTTGATTTCATTTTTAAGTAGAATTATATGACTAGTAACTTCTTCTTTTTTCTCAACATCTTTTAAGTTGTTATCAATAAAACCAATTTTCGCTTGTAGTTCCGGAATCCAATAATTTTTCTTGAAATTAGCTATACTGTATTCTTTTTCATACGGATAAATGTATTTCTCATACTTGTTTTTCTTAAACTGATTAACTGCAAGAGCTTCAAAGGCCCATCTAGAAGCCATTACTTCACCAATAAGAGGAACCGTAGTGTAAGAAGAGAAATCGGGATTCAATTCTTCAAATTTCACTATTACACCACTAAATATAAGCTGGGGTATTAATAAAAATGGAATAAGAATATATATTGTAACGGCCGAATTGAAACTAGCAGAAATATTTAAACCTAATAAATTCGCGAAACACGCTACTGAAAATAGTATAATCCAGTAATCAATGTACATGCCTTCAATTCCCAAAATTGTGTTTCCAACTAAAATAAAAGTGATGGTTTGAACTGCCGACAAGAAAAACATAATGAGAATTTTTGCCATCAAATAACTACCATTACTCAAATTTAAAAACGATTCACGTTTCCTGATTTTTTGATCACGTATAATTTCTTCGGCACTCACTGTAAGCCCTATAAATAAGGCCACAATAACTGACATAAACAAATAAGCAGGTAAGTTGTTGTTTTCGAAAAAGCTGTATCCTGCTGTATTTGAAGAGTCGGTAGGGTAGTATCTTACAAAATAAGACAATATAAAACCTAAAACAGGTGCCTCCAATAAGTTAATCAACATGTATTGTCGGTTGGTTAGTTTAGACAATACATCACGGGTAATAAATACTATAAATTGTTTTATGAAATTAGGAACCTTAAATGTACTTACCGGAACAATGTTTTCATCTTTAATAAGATTAATTTTCTCAGCAATATTACTAGCATAATGATCATTCCACTCTTTGGGTGAAACTTTTCTATTATCGGTTAAATTTCCATATTCATCAAGAACCTTTGATTCTATAATGTTAAATACTTGTTCAGGGTTTACATTACCACAGGTAATGCATTCACTTTCGTCCGAACTTACATGATTGATATATTTTTTGAAATAAATTACACTATCAACAGGGTTACCATAATAAATTGGATAACCTCCCACATCAAGTATAATGAGTTTGTCAAACATTTTGAAAATCTCAGACGAAGGCTGATGAATAACTACAAAAACTAATTTACCTTTTAAGGTAAGTTGTTTAAGTAAATCCATAATGTTCTCTGAATCTCTTGATGAAAGACCTGATGTAGGTTCATCTAGGAACAACACTGAAGGTTCTCTGATTAATTCAAGAGAGATATTCAACCTTTTTCGTTGGCCACCACTAATAGTTTTATCTAATGGGCTTCCAACTTTTAAATCAACTGTTTCACCAAGTCCAAGACTATTAAGTAAATCTAATACTATTGTTTCAATTTTTTCGTCAGGGTATCCATCAAAACAAAGCTTAGCATTGTAATAAAGGTTTTGAAAAACAGTTAATTCTTCAATTAATAAATCATCTTGAGAAACGTAACCTATTACTCCTTCAATTTTTGATTTCTGACTAAAAACATCAATACCATTAATTGTAAGTGAACCACTATTTGGTCTGTTGTTTCCATTTAGCACGTTCAATAAAGTAGATTTACCAGCACCAGAGCCTCCCATAATGGCGAGCATCTTTCCTGATTCTTCTGAAATCGTAAAATCACGTAAACCTAACTTTCCACTTTTAAATTTATAGTCAATATTTTTAGCTGTATAAACTATTTTAGCAGAAGTTTCGTCTGATAAAAAGCGTGATAAAATGTCACTGTAATATATTGGGTTTACTTTTGAGCTTCTTAGTGATGATCCAGGAGTAAAAATATAACTTCTTACACTTGTTATATTTTGACCATTTAGGTAAAGATCGCCTGAACCATAGTATTTAAATGCAATCATTTTTACACTAGCAATGTTTAAAACAGCAAGGGTTCCTTCAAGGTTTTCAGATTGTAAGTACTTATTTTTTAATCCTATCTGAGGGGTTTCTTTTGAAGACACAATCAGCACAGAATCAGAGTCAGGTATATCTTTTTCAGTTGAATTAATAAAATTCAAACAAGATGTAAATTCGTCTTTACTTATTTTGAATGTTTGAGCTACTTTGTCTAAGAAATTATATTCATGATCAGATATAGATCCATCGGCAAAAACATACTCTAACAATCGAAGCATGATGACAATTTTTTGCTTTTGAACCAAACTCTCGTTAATGTTCTGACAAACTTTTTTAACATCGTCAGAATCGAGCGTAATACTTTCTACCTCTAAACCACTTTTTCTTGCATCTAAATGATGGTATTCTTCTATGAATTGATCATAGAGAACTATATACTTTTCAAGTAATTCCTGGTTTAACTCGATTTCCAGATATCGTTTTACAATTTCTCTACTCTCATCGTTAATATCATCAACATCAGAAGCTAGGGCAAACAATTGCATTAACGCTTTTAACAGTTCTTCACTCATGCGGTTTTATTTTTATCGTTTGGGTGTTGATTTACTCAAAAATAAACAAGTCACTCGTTTTTACAAGAAATAGTGCTTATTTAAATTCAGTTCTGATTGGTGCCTATTGTTTTAAAGTTTTTGAATTTTTTGGGCGCTTATATTTCCATTCACTTTTAATTTAATCAGATAATACCCTTTTGAGTATTCTGTTAAATCAATTTTTTCTTGATATTTCCCTCTGTACATTTTTGATTGATTTAAAACTACTAATTCATTTCCAATGATATCAGTAACTGATATCATCACATCTGAAACTCCATTTAGTTCAAAATCAACATTTGCATAATCTGTGGAAGGATTAGGATATACAACAAATGGATCTGAATTTTCTATTAACTCAGATACGTTTTGTACTTGAGATCCTTTCATGAAGTAAGATTTGTCATAATATAAATGCTTACTTGATGTTGTATCTTTTACGTCATAACTTTCAATACGAGCAACCCACATTGGTGTGAATTCTTCACGATACTCGTAAAAAGTATTGTTTATTCGAGCTATTGATCCACTAACACCGCGTAAATACCTTTCGGTAACTTTTATTCTTGCAACATCATTAATAATTCTTCCGTCAGGTAATATCAATTCGCCTTGGCCATCGTATTCGGCTTTCACTGTGCCTGTAACATCACCAGTAAAAGGAAATGGTCCGTTTAAAGTGTTGTAAGAAAAAGTTACAGTTCCTGAACTAGTTTGTTGATAATTAAAATCATATGCATATAAATCAATAACAACATTCCATGGCATTGGCTGATAAGCTCCTCCATATCTGGTGCATCTTCCAAACATTTCTAAACTATTAGCCCCATTTCGATAATAATTAATGTTTTCATGATATGTTAATGACCAAGTAGGGTTTATTCCTCCAATCGCATAGAAAGGATCTATTGGACTGGTTGTACTGAAATTAGCCCAAACAGCATCAGTTGAATCGTAAGTTTCAACTCCTGAGAAATCCCAAAGCTGGCCAATGCCAGCTGCTCCAGGCTCTGCTTTGCCAGAATCTGCAATAAATAATGTGTATGATTGGCCATCTGAAGGATTGGTGTTACTAGAGGTCATTGTAAATTGAGCAGTAGAAGTAAGTGAAATACCAAGCATCACTGCAAGAGAAACGTAAAGTTTTTTCATAGGTTATGTTTTGATGGGTGAAAGTAAGAAATAATTAAATTTTGACGTTAGCTTTTCTGACAAAATAATGTCCAGTTTCATAACTTTCGATGATAACCGGTTCGTTTTTCTCAACAAAACCTTCAATTACTGTTGCTTCCATCAGTTTGTTGTTGACTAAAATTTTACCTCCTGGTTTCATAATTGTTGCGGTTATGGCCTGTTTTCCAATTAGATTTTTTTCATTTTGGTTTCCTGAACTTGTGTATCCTTCTTCACTTTTTTGAGTGGTGTTTAAAACCAAACGTGAAAAAGCATGAGAGCTTAAAAGTTTAGCTCCCAGCAGAATGCTACATCCAACAGCTAAAGAACCTGAAAGAACAACAATAAAAATAGAATTTACGAAGTTAGAAGGATCTATGCCATTAAAATCAAATCCAACATTACCGATAAGACTAAGAGATAAACCTGAAACAATCATAAAAACTCCAAGCAGTCCCACAATGCCAAATCCTGGAAAAGCAAATAACTCAATAATTACCATTATGATACCAAGTGCAAACAACACTATTTCCCAGTTTTCTGCCAAACCTTCAAGGTACAAAGGAGCAAAATAGAGCACAGCACCAGTAATAGACGCCGCAATTGGAAACCCCAATCCTGGTGACTGTAGTTCAAAATATATTCCGCCAATGATTAGCGCTATTAAAATGCCACTTATAGCAGGGTTAATTAGCCAATTAATTAAAGAATCTAGAGTGGTTTTTTTATAATTTATTAACGTATAATCTGCAAGCCCCGCAAGGGCTAAGGCCTCTTGATATGAATCGACAATACCTTCACAAAATTCGTTTTCGAGCGCTTCTTTTGAAGTAAAAGTTAATACCTTTCCTTCTGCTGAAATTCCTTCAATAACCTTATCTGGATCAACCATTGCTTCCGCAATTTCAGGGTTTCGGTTGTTCTCTTCTGCGGTCGCTCTCATTTTTTTTCGCATATAAGATTGGTACTTATCAGGCACAGCTTCGCCAGTTTGATTTACCACCGTAGCTGCTCCTATAGTACTTCCAGGTTTCATATAAATGCTATCGCATGCAAGCGAAATTAAAGCACCGGCAGAGGCAGCGTTATTCTCTATGAAAACAATTACAGGAATATTGGAGTTTAAAATTTTGGTTCTAATAGAATCGGCGGCATCAACTAACCCTCCATAGGTGTTTAAAATCAATAATATATAATCAGCTTTAAGACGATGGGCTTCGTCAATTGCCAACTTTGTTAAGCGCCAGGTAGGAGGCCCAATTTCATCTTTTATTTCAAATTTATAAACCAATATTTTTTTCTCTACCGTTGATTCAGCAGGTGATTGGGCTTGAAAAATCAAACCTAATACTAAAAACAGAAAGATCTTAATTATTCTTGAAATTTTCAATTAAAAATATTTTTTTATTGGTTCTATCATTTGCTGATGAATCGAAGTGTTTCCCGCAATTAACTCTCTTCCAAAGGTAAAGTTTTCTGTATTATCAAAATCGGTAACTACTCCTCCGGCTTGCCTTACAATGAAACCACCTGCTGCAACATCCCAAGCATTTAATCCATATTCATAAAAACCATCAAAACGGCCACAGGCTACATAAGCCAAATCCACCGCAGCAGAGCCAAGTCTTCTTAACCCTCTAGAGTTTTCCATAAAGTGTTTGAAAATTCGCAGATAGTTGTCGGTTTTATTAAAATCAGTATAAGGGAAACCAGTAGCAAGCAATGAATCATCAAGAATTTGACAACTAGAGACTTTTATGATTTTGTTGTTTAAATAAGCAGGGGCTCCTTCGAATGAATAGAAAGCTTCGTCTAAGTTCATTTCATAAACTACACCTAAAATGGTTTTGTCCTTTTCTTGCAGAGCAATACTGATCGAAAAACAGGGAATACCATGAATGAAATTCGTTGTTCCATCAATTGGGTCAACAATCCAATTGTACACTTCTCCTTTTTTGGTAGATGTTCCTTCTTCAGCAATAAAACCAGATTCAGGTATTAATTCCGATAACCTCTTAACCAATATTTTTTCAGAGTAAACATCGCATTTGGTAACCAAATCATGCACTCCCTTTGATTTTATGTCAAATGTCTTGAGTTCTTTTTGTTTTTCTAACAACTCAGACCCCAATGATCTGCATGATTCAATAATGTCAGAGCAAAGTTTTTCTAAATTCATGCGGTTACAAGTTTTTCGCTGAGCGAGTTGGATAAATAGATTCCATCTCTATCAAGGTTATCGAGCTTAATGAGTGAGGTTTTATTAACAAGCTCAAGACTGTAACTTGTCTTGCATTTTATATAGTTCTCAGTAAATCCAAACATTTTTCCTTCTTCTTGATTCGCTTCCCAAAGTACTGTGCATTCTGCATTTTTTTGGTTCTCGTAAAAGGCTCTTTTCTTTCTATTAGATAGTATTCTTAATTTCTTAGATCGTTCATGCCGAACCTGAATAGTTACACTATTATCGTGTCGAATTGCCACGGTATTTGCTCTTTCTGAGTAGGTAAAAACATGCAAGTATGAAATATCTAAATCGACTAAATATTGATAGGTTTTATCAAACAGTTCATCGGTTTCACCCGGATAACCTACAATTACATCTACACCAATACAAGCATTAGGTAAAAGGGTTTTTATTTTTTCAACTCGGTTTGTGTATAAATCGGTAAGATACTTTCGGCGCATAGCTTTTAACATTTTATCACTTCCTGATTGCAGAGGAATATGGAAATGCGGGACAAACGACTTTGATGAAGCTACATAATCAATGATTTCGTTTGACAGCAAGTTTGGCTCTATTGATGAAATTCTTATGCGGTCAAGTCCTTTTAGATTATCAAGTGCGATAACCAAATCTAGAAAGTTTTCTTCGGTTGATTTACCAAAATCACCAATGTTAACACCAGTCAGAATTATTTCTTTCGCTCCATTGTCAATGGCTTTTTTAGCTTCAATTAATGTTTTATCAATAGAAGCATTTCTGCTACGACCGCGAGCTAAAGGAATGGTACAAAATGAACAGAAATAATCGCAGCCATCTTGTACCTTTAAAAAGGTTCTAGTTCTATCTCCTGAAGAAAATGACGGATAAAATTCTTTAACTTCTTTTATATGTCCAGCTATTACTTCACCGTTTTCTTTCTTATCAAGATGAGTTAAATGCTCCGCTAGATTAAATTTCTCATTGGCACCAAGGACTAAGTCTACACCTTCAATCGAAGCTATTTCATTTGGTTTTAACTGAGCATAACAACCTATAACTACAACAAAAGCAGCAGGGTTGAATTTCATTGCTTTACGGATAATATTTCTGCATTTTTTATCGGCGTTATCAGTTACCGAACAGGTATTGATAATATAAACATCGGCACCTAGTTCAAAGTCGATGGTAGCAAAACCATCGTGTTTTAAGCTTTTAGCAATTGACGAAGTTTCTGAAAAATTGAGCTTACATCCAAGCGTATAAAAAGCCGCAGTTTTATTAGGTTGCATAAGGCGACAAAGGTAACATTGTTGATTGTATTTTGACTTTAATTTCTTGTTACTAATGAATATTTAAAGCATTGATTGTATGAGCTTTTCTGTATTTATTACGTAGTCGTTATAAACGGAAGTACCTGGTCCTGAAAACCCTGTTTGTATTTTTAAAATCTTTCCATTTTTGTCGATAAAAATGGCCGTAGGGTAGGACATCACATGGTTTAGCATAGGAAGAACTCGATTGATGGTTTCTTTATTCTTTAATCCTGCAATTAATGAAGTGTAAGGAACATTCAAATCTTGTTTTATTTTAAATACCGCAGCAGCATTCTCTTCGAAGGTTTTAAATCGTTCAAATGACAAGGCAACAACCTCAAGGCCTTCAGCATTGTATTTGTTATACATTTCTGCAAGAAAACGTGTTTCATCCATGCAATTGGGACACCAGGAGCCAGTGATTTGAATGATTAGTGGTTTTTCTTGATATCGCTCATCTTCAGAACTTATTGTGTCTCCATTGATGTTTGGTAATTTAAAATTTACACTGCTGTAACCAGGTTTTAAAAAGGTTAGTGAATCTCCGTCACGTAACTGAAAAGTATCATTCAGTGTAGCAGTGAAAAACTCTTTATGTGAAATAGATGCTTTGAAAAGTCCTGTAATTGAATCGGAATTTGCTTTTGCTAAAAACAAAAAAACGTGAGCTCCATCAAACCCTGTGAGTTTAAGGCTGTCACCATTTACCACTCCTTCAAGATATCTATAATCGCCTGTTTCGGTGATAAAACTACCAGTTATTTTGTCCTTAACTTGCTGTAATTCACCTATGGCAGGATACCCTGAACCATCGGGATATTTAAAATTCACTTTATATCGACCAGAAAGGTTTATAGTACTTGGTTTTGACGAGAATCTTGGTTTATTATGAAACGCTACAACTTTAAATTCTCTACTTGTTTCTCTATCTGTGCGAGTAAAAACACCAGCTAAACCTTGCTTGGTAAACCCCAGTTTAAATTCAGATTGGAATACAGGCATTTTAAAATAAATAGAATCTTTATTTTGCTGAATGTTAGTTGTTTGTATTATTTCATTTGAACTTTTAAACTCACCATATAATTGATCATTTTTAGTAAATAGTTTGAAATCAATTGGTAAGTTGTATTCGCCTTCATGGTTATTAAAAATGAAGTTTAGCTGATAATTCCCTAATCTCAATTCAGGCTTTTTACTTTTGCAGCCAACAACAAGTAATGCAATAGCAAGCCAACAGAACAAATTTTTCATTAATCGAAAGTACGTAAATTGAATAATCCGAAAAGCATTTCTATTAAATCATATGACTATGATTTACCCGATGAAAAAATAGCAAAGTTTCCATTGCAAAACAGAGATGATTCTAAGTTACTGGTTTTTCACAATGGCGAATTAGAATCGTCAGCGTATAAACATTTGGTCAATCACCTCAATGAGAATTGTCATTTGGTATTTAATAACACTAGAGTTGTACAGGCCAGATTAAAGTTTTTTAAAACCACCGGAGCAGCTATTGAGGTTTTTTGTTTGGAACCATTCCGCAATTCTATAAGTGGTGCATTAGAATCTACTTCTACTGCAACGTACACTTGTTTGGTTGGTAATGCGAAAAAATGGAAAGGAGAGCTGCTGCTTCATAAACATGAAAAATTTGAATTAACGGCTGAATTAATCTCGAAAAATAAAGGCGAATTTGTTGTTGAATTTAATTGGACTTCGGGAATTACATTCGCGGAAATTTTAGAATTAACAGGAACTTTACCAATTCCGCCATACTTAAATAGAAAAACTGAGGCTTCTGATTTAGAAAGATACCAAACCGTATTTGCATCCATTAATGGCAGTGTTGCTGCACCTACGGCAGGGCTTCACTTTACTGATGATGTGCTAAATTCTTTAACCAAGAAAGGTATAGCCAACTCAAAAGTTACCTTACATGTGGGTGCTGGTACTTTTTTACCGGTTAAATCAGAAACTATTGGTGATCACATTATGCATGATGAATACATTAATATAGGAATTGATGAGATTAATAACTTAAGCCGCAGCAATAAGCGTATTGTTCCAATCGGAACAACGTCCTTAAGATCGATAGAAAGTATTTATTGGATAGCTATGGATCCTGAAAAGTTTTATGACGAAGAGTTGAACTTATTTGTATTGCCCCAATGGACTCCTTATGAGCATGACATCAAGGAAACATCTGAAAGGAAAAACTTAACAAACCTTATTCGGTTTATGAATAATCGAAAGCTCGAAGTTTTTAACGCCAAAACCGGATTAATGATAGCGCCAGGCTATAAGTTTATGATGGTAGATGGATTAATTACTAATTTCCATCAACCTAAAAGTACACTGCTTTTAATCGTTTCAGCTTTGATTGGAAAAGACTGGAAAAAAGTATATGATTATGCACTTAAAAACGACTATCGATTTTTAAGTTATGGTGATGGTTGTTTGTTATGGAATTCAAACTAACATCATTCTTCAATTAAAACAATTTGAGTTGCTCTTTCTCGTCAAGCTTGGCTTTTGATAGTTTACTTTTTTTGACGGGTTTCTTTGCTGTACTTTTAGTTGCAGCTTTCGCTTTTTTCTTAGGGGTCTTTTTAACTTGCTTTGGTTTGCCTTCTTTTTCCCAGCCGGATTTATACTGCAATACCCAGTTTAGAATTTCCTCTAACGAATCAAAATTGAGGTAAACGTACCTTTCAACGCTTACTTGTTTTACAGTAACTACTCCTGATTTTTCTAAAATTTTTGTATGCTTTGAAACCGCAGGCCTACTAATGTCAAATTGAGCGGCTAATTGATTCATAGTAAGAACACCTTGTCTAAATAAAATATCAATTATTTTTCTTCGGTTCGGGTCAGCTATAGACTGAAAGGGGTCTCTTCTCATAATCACAAAAATAAAGTAACAAATTAAGGTTTTATATTTTCAAGTGATAATATTTTCAATGGTTAAAAATATCTAAAATAGTAGGGCTAAAATACTACCAGTAGTTATTCTTTATTGGATGCTAAGGTTGCTCATGAGCTGCAGATTAAGAAAACAACTTGGCTAATAAGTTTAGGGCTGCAACAATATTTTAAAGGCTCATTATCACATGCATACCGATTGGAACGATATTCCAAGAAAAGGTAGAAATGTTATTTTAGTGTTGATTGTTACCTTTTAATTGATGCTTTTATTTTGAATAAAAAACAAAACCCCAACTGCTTTCACAATCAGGGTTTTATTTTAATTAAATATTACAATTCAGATTTGGACCCCAATAAAACAAATTCGTTTACAACAACTTCGGTGATGTATTTTTTAACACCGTCTTTATCGTCGTAATTTCTATGAACTAGTTTTCCTTCAATTGCAATTTCCTGTCCTTTAGTCAAGAACTTTTCAGCAAATTTTGCATTGCGGTTCCAAGCAACAAGATTGTGCCATTGTGTTTCCGTTACTTTTTCACCAGCTGCGTTTTTATAAAATTCGTTTGTAGCGATCGACATTTTTGCAACTGATTTTTCGCTACCAACTGATTTCACTTCTGGAGTCATTCCTAAACGTCCGATTAATTGTACTGTGTTTCTTAAATTTTTCATTTTAATTGTTTTTAATTCGCATTTAGCGAGCGTTAATTTTTAATTATTTAAAAGTTTTGTCGAGTAATGTTCAGCGCTGATTATCAAAACGACAGTGCAAATGAATGGTGAGCGAAAAAACTAACTCGGTTGTTACTTATTTGTAGTCGACTAAAAGTCGTTTGTAAGCACTTGTAAACGGATAAAGTGTATATTTACAGAAAGTTAACTGCTAATGAAAAATTTGTGCCCTGAATGTGAAAACGAGATAATCGGTAGATCAGACAAGAAGTTTTGTTCTGATTACTGTCGAAACGCCTATAATAATTCGCTTAGAAAGGACTCCAACAATGTGGTTAGGAACATCAATAATGTTTTAAGAAAGAACCGGAGAATATTAGAAGAGCTTTCTCCCAATGGAAAAGGAAAAGTGAACAAAGAGAAATTACTGAAACTTGGTTTTCAATTGGAATATCATACCAATACTCTAACCACTAAAACAGGAAACTTTTATACTTTTTGTTATGATTATGGTCTTTTAAAGTCAGACGAAGATTGGTTTGTAATTGTAAAGAAGAATTAAATCAAACACATTTTTGGTGACTAACTAAATTAGGTAGGTGCTCATTTGTATTTTTCCCATAGCCTTTTATCGTAATAATCGACAATCTTAAAGCGTTTTAGTTGCTGATTTTGTTTAAAAGCTAAGAACCCAATCCAGACGTCAACTACTGCTATAAGTGTATATCCCATTTTTGATAAATCAAAAGGTTGAAATGTAACCAGCAGAGCACTTCCTGAAATCCATAGAACATCTAACATTGTTATGATTTTAACTAAAGCCGTTAAATGTGACTTTCTATTTGCTACGAACCACACAAACAAGAAAAATACAATTAAATTAATTTCCTATTATTGGATTATTAAAACTAAAAAACGTTGCCAAGAATTCTGCCCCTAATAGCATAGTAGCAACAGTTGCTAATGAAAAGAATGCGTTGACATTTTAATATTTTTTAAGCATGAGTTAATCGTCAAAGTAATTAATTTTGTCAAGAGTGTTTGTTGTTTTTGTAAGAATGGCTTTTATGTCGCCAACTACAATTGGAGTTTCAACTACCAAGGGTACTCTGTTTTTATCGGCCGAAACCCAAACGGTCATTCCTTCGCCTCCCGTAAAAATAGTTCCATCAATAAGATTGGGTCTGAATTTATAACTTTCAATTGGTTTTAGTCCTTTAATAGCTACTAACTCTTTGCCTAAATAACGAATGTAGGTATCGTAAACGGCATTATCAAGAATTAATGAAATAGGAATTTTATCGTCTTTGTTGTATTCTTCAAAAGGTATTTTTCTGGCCAAATAAATCATTGAAATTACATCGTACGTTTTTTCTCCAACCTCAATCGTATCCTTTATAAAAGTGCCATTCTCTTGCATAATGCTTGAATAAGCAAGATTTTTTTGTTGGTTAAAAACATAGGCGTTGTTGATTTTTGTATTTCCCTCCGCTACATTTCTTACAAAGGTGTAAGGTTTAAACGTTCCAGGTTCCGTAATTGACTCATAATGATCACGTACTTTATAAAACCAGTCGTATTTAGAAAATGTATTGCCGTCACCTGTAAATTTTATAGCTGGCTGATTAAACGCTTGGGTTTCGGTTACTCTGAAATTTACTTGGCCTGCATCAACCCATATAAAGCCCCAATTATAAGTAATGGTATACTCAAGGTCTTCACCAAAATGAAAGTACTCTGATTGAGCATAAAGAGTAGAAGGTGACCCAAGGTTGACCGCAAAAAAAAGGCAAAGAATAAATTCTTTGCCTTTTAATATTTTATGTGAACCAAATTTGGTCATGTTCTTTCGAACAAATTAATTTAAATTTCTGCTACGTCCGCAGCAATTTGCAAAACTGTAGTTCTAGGTTCAGTGTTAGCTATAATAGTAACTGATTTGTTTTGTTTTCCTTTTTGTTTTCCTGGACTGTAAACTACCTCAATTTCGCCAGTTTCTCCCGGAGGAATAGGTTGTTTAGGGTAATTAGGAACTGTACAGCCACAAGATCCTCTTGCAGTTTCAATTAATAAAGGTTTATCACCAGTGTTTTTAAATTCAAAAACCTTGGTATGCTTGCTGTCCTGATTAATAGCTCCAAAATCATGACTCGTTTCAGCAAAAGCCATTGCCGTAGGAGGATTTGTGTTTTGCGCGTTTTCAGGTAAAGGAGGCTGCTGTTGCGTATTGTTTATGGTTGTAGTAGCGCCTTCAAAAGGTTGTTGCTGTTGAGGTTGTTGAAA
>TARA_B110000037_G_scaffold212976_1_pt1 | contig 15075 bp, 14 predicted proteins | sample TARA_B110000037 | Tara Oceans TARA_B110000037 (sample SAMEA4397196) | marine metagenome | biome: Polar Biome; feature: [MIX] marine epipelagic wind mixed layer (ENVO:01000061); material: water (ENVO:00002006), including particulate matter (ENVO:01000060) such as... | depth 10-100 m
ACGGGCGCCCGGCCAAACCGTACATGCCGCCGAAGATCTGGATCGCGATCTCCAACAACAAGTACCAGCGCGACAAGGGCGACAACCTCTACCGCCGCAGCGTCTATACCTACTGGCGACGCACCATCCCGCCGCCGACGATGATGGCCTTCAACTCCGGCGACCGCGAGATCTGCACGGTGCGCCAGAGCCGCACCAACACGCCGCTGCAGGCGTTGACCCTGATGAACAACATCGCCTTCGTCGAGGCCAGTCGCTTGCTCGCCGAGCGCATGGTTCGCGGCGGCGAGACGCTCGAGGGGCGGGTGCTGCTCGGTTACCAGTTCGTCATTGGGCGCCCGCCTTCCGCCGCTGAAGTTGCTCGCCTTGGCGCGGACTACGCCAACTACCTAGCGGAGTTTCAGAAGGCTCCGTCCGATGCGAAGGGGTTGCTGGCGATCGGCGACAAGCCACGTGACGCCTCCCTCGACCCGGCCGAACTCGCTGCGACCACCATGATCGCGACTACCATTTTCAACCTTGACGAAACCCTCACTCGCGAGTGATCCAAGAAACTGTCATGCAGCACGACCCGCTACAAAGCACCCGGCGCTACTTCCTCCGCAACGGCGGTGCCGGTGTCGGCGCGCTGGCGCTTGGCTCGCTTTTACAAGGGGACGCCTCGGGTTCCGACCTGCTCCATCCGGCGCTGAGTGGGACGCCGAAGGCGAAACGCATCATCTACCTTTTCCAAAGCGGTGGTCCCTCGCAGATCGACCTTTTCGATCACAAACCGGGGTTGCGCGAGCGCTTTGGCAAGGAGGTGCCGACCTCGGTTTACCCGGACGAGCGCAAGACGACGATGTCTTCCGCGCAGGCGAACTTCGCCACCGCGCCGAGCGTCTTCAAGTTCGCTCAGCACGGCAAGAGCGGTGCCTGGATGAGCGAGATCTTGCCGCACACGGCCGGGGTCGCCGACGATCTCTGCATCATCCGCTCGATGCACACCGAGGCCATCAACCACGACCCGGCGATCACCTTCCTGCAAACCGGTTCGCAGATCGCCGGACGCCCGAGCATGGGCGCGTGGATGCATTACGGGCTGGGCAGCGAGAACAGCGACCTGCCGGCCTTCGTGGCAATGAGTTCGCGTGGCAAGATCGCTGGGCAGCCGTTGTATGATCGTCTCTGGGGCGCGGGTTTCCTGCCGGCGCGCTACCAGGGTGTGAAGTTCCGCAACCAGGGTGCGCCGGTGCTCGATATCTACGACCCGCCGGGCGTTAGCCGCGAGATGCGGCGGCGCATGCTCGATTCGCTCAACAGCATGAACAGCGAGCGCCTCGCGCAGACTGGCGACCCGGAGATCGCCGCGCGCGTCGCCCAGTACGAGCTCGCTTATCGCATGCAGACCTCGGTGCCGGACCTGCTCGACTTTGCCAAAGAACCGCAGAGCACCTTCGATCTCTATGGCGACGATGCGAAGAAGACTGGAACCTACGCTTACAATTGCCTGATGGCGCGCCGCCTCGCCGAGCGCGGCGTGCGTTTTATCCAGCTCTTTCACCAGGGCTGGGATCAGCACGGCAACTTGCCGAAAGAGATCGCCGGCCAGTGCCGCGACACCGACCGTGCGACTGCCGGCCTGCTCAGGGATTTGAAGCAGCGTGGCATGCTGGACGATACGCTGGTGGTCTGGGGCGGAGAGTTCGGGCGCACCGTCTACTCGCAGGGTAAGCTCACCGAGAAGAATTACGGCCGCGATCACCATCCAGGTTGCTTTACAATGTGGATGGCCGGCGGCGGGTCACGGCCGGGAATTACTTACGGCGCGACCGACGACTACAGCGTCAACGTCACCGAGAACCCGGTCGACGTGCACGACCTGCACGCGACCATCCTCCACCTGATGGGAATCGATCACACGCGGCTGACCCACTTCTACCAGGGTCGCGAGTTCCGCCTGACCGACGTCTTCGGTCGCGTGAATGGTGCGCTGTTGGCGTAGAGGTGCTCAAGATTCCGGATGCGGCGATTTCGCGACAGTTCGTAGTTCCGGTTTCAGGGCGGGGGCGCTTCCGGAGACCGCGTAAACGCGGAACTACAAACAGGCGAGGGAACGTGATTGGCAACTGCTAGGAAATTACTTTTGGAGGGAGGCCCTTGAAGCCGCCTTTGGAGCGGAGCGGAAGGGGGGAGAAAGGGGGTTGGTTCACGCTGCTATTCCGAGTCCAACCTCAAAGGGCGGGATAAAAAGGCGGCCGGCGAACTCGATGGGAACGAGTTCGGCCGGGTCGAAGTGTGCATGCCTGCGGTCGGTGGCTATCCCCAAGTCGGTCTGGGAGAACCTAGACAAAAACTCGCCGGCGTTGGTCCTCTCCTGGTGTCATTTGAATAATCGAAAACACGATGGCGGCCAGCATCGCGCCATCCGTGAAACCTACGGGAAGGCTGGTCTTGGCGACAAGGGCCTCTACTTCTCATCGCCGAAGGCCGGGCACGAGTACGACCTCTATCATTTGAATGAGATCATGACGTTCTTCGACAAGTTCTGTAAGTAGAACGCGGCGATCATCGCTTGGCGGAATCGGTAAGGCCGGGCGCCCTCCCTTGCCGGACGTGGGGCGAGTCTCCCACGTGCTTCTAGCCGACATGAGTTGCCGGGCTCCAACCCGTCGCAAACGGGGGCTAGCGGTCGAGAAAATTTGCGTTAGAAAAGTGGTTTGGATGTCCGTTATGGAGGATGCTACTGAAAAGGGAGAACCCATTCAGCCCCAATTCCTATTGCAAGATAATTGATCTGACCCCTAAATCCGTCTTGTGATGATTCGCCTTCCGCATTTGATGCAGAAAGGGTGGATGCTGCCAAAGGTGTGCTTCGCTGCTATATCCGTGGTCGTGTCCGCACCGCTGTGCGCAGAATCCATGGAGCTGGCGGGTCCGATTCAAGAGATCCTCGCAGATCGCTGTATCGATTGTCACGATGCTGATGGGAAGAAGGGTGGGGTGAACCTGGAGGGGATCATGGGTGATTTTGATCCGCGGGGAGATCTTGATCTCTGGGTGAAAGTCGAGGCGGCGATAGCAAAGGGCAAGATGCCGCCCCCGAAAAAGAAACCGTTGATGGAAAGCCGGGTGAAGATTTTGGCGGATTGGTTCGAGGCGGAGTTTATCTTGCCCGGTGGAATTCAGCATGCCGGGTCGAACTATCCGCGACGTCTGACGCGCGAGGAACTGCAGAACACGCTCGAGGATATTCTTCACATCGACTTGCGCGAGACGGTGACCAACAGCCGGCTGCATGTCATTCCGGATACCATCATTGAAAAGTTTTTTGCGGCTGGCGTCTATGGCGATTCGGGGTTTTCCAACGATGCGGTAACGTTGGGTAAAGGGCCGGCCGACATCCAGGCCATTGCCAGATGTCTTTCGCTGGTTCTGTCCCGCGTCGTATCGGATGAGGAGGCAATGACGCACCTCTTCGGAACGGCGAAACCTGCCGGCAAGATCCCTTTGGAAGAGGCGCGGCTGATCATCGACCGGTTCGGACAATCGGCGTTCCGGCGTGCACTGAGCGCGGACGAATCCGATGCCTTTGTCGGGGTCTACAAGAAAATGGCGGTGAAGCGATCGGCCACTGATGCCATCAAGTCGTCGATGCTTGCTATTCTGTTGTCGCCACCGTTTTTTTACCGTTTCGAGAAATCCGGAGTCGGCCAAACGCCTGTTGTCGGCGAAGAACTTGCAGTTCGACTCTCCTACTTTCTCTGGTCCGCGCCTCCCGATGCAATACTGCTCGAGCTCGCGGACAAAGGGGAACTGCACAAGCCGGATATTCTCAAGGAGCAGGTTGGGAGGATGCTCGCTGATCCGAAAAGAGTCGCGCTCGCTGAGAACCTCGGCGGCGAATGGTTTGACTACAAGAAGTTGCGCCAGCATAGCGCGGTCGACAAACGCAGCGATAAGATGGCCGGATTCTTTCGCACGCAGTATGAGGAGGCGCTGCTATTCTTCGACAGTATCATCCGCTACGACCAACCGATATTTAGTCTGGTAGATTCCAGCTGGGGGTATTCCAATCCGCACCAGTCGGGCATCTATCGCCTGAAGACTGCGAAAAAGACCTTCGAGGTAGAGAACCCCTTGCCTCCGGTTAGTATCCACTACCGGAGCGCGGAGCGACAGGTGGAGGAGGGGAGATACGAATACCGGCATACGCCCTTGGACTTGGTCGATTTGAGTGGGACTGACCGCGGTGGGTTTATCACCATCGGCTCGACATTGAGTGCGACTTCGACCGAAAACCGCACCAGCCCGATCCGCCGTGGAGTCTGGGTGATGGAACGGATCTTGGGCGAACATTTCGAGCAGCCCGAAGATGTCCCCGATTTGAAGGAGACCCAAAAGAAGGCGACGGATCAGAAGTTGAAACTCAGCCACGGCGAGATTTTAAAAATGCACTCGTCGCAGGCGGGATGCGCGTCGTGCCACAAGTACATCGATCCGATCGGCTTCGGCTTGGAGGGTTTCGATCAATTGGGAATGAACCGCACGGTTATCGACAGCAATCCGGAGGGCGAAAAACTACACTGGACGTCAGAGCAGATACCCAAGGCATACGCCGACAGATCTTGGGATCTGGCCAGGCCGATGATGGCCGGGGCCGAGGTGCGTGTCTATTTTCAATGGGTGCGCGGCGGGCATCGTTTGGATATCAAAAATGTGCGGCTCGATGCGGGCGATGTCCATTTGGTAGATGCCCACACGGGATTTAGCGGCGGCAAGAACAACAAGAACGTGTGGATTTTTACCATCCCTGACAATGCCCCGGCGAGCGGTTGGCGTCTTACAGCCGAAGTTCAAGGTGGAAGCGGAACCGATTCGAACGGGACGATCACGGTGTCGCTCCCAGGCGATCGATCCCCGGGCCATCGGATGCCCAACGGCAAGAGCTTCGCTTCGCCCAATGAGTTGAAAAAGCTGCTGTTGTCAGACTACAGGGAACAGGTCACTGACAATGTGATCCGGCGCGTTCTCGCCTATGCTTTGGGGCGCAAGCTCGAACCGATTGACCGTCCGGCGATCCAGAAAATCAGGGCGTCGGTCGACGCAAATGACTACCGTATGACGGCCTTGATCGAGGCGGTCGTTCTCAGCTACCCGTTTACACACAAAGAAACACAATGAGTCACAGCAAAAGATACCTCATCCCCCGGCGAAGTTTTTTGAGAGGTGCCGGTGCCTGCTTGGCGCTTCCGGCGCTCGAGATTATGGCGCCGCTCCGCGCCCAAGGCAAAGCGGCTGACTCCAATATCCCGCGCCGGTTGGGAATCTTTCACAAAGGTAACGGCATCGACCCGGCGGGCTGGGAGGCGACCGGGACCGAGACCAATTTCACGCTGTCGAAGAATCTCCAGCCCTTGCAGCCCTTCGTTAAGGACATCGTAGTTCTGTCGAACATCAGCAACATTCCAAAGGGGGATCACTACGCGTCAATGCCGCTTTTTATGACCGGCGTAAAGACCCGTAACCCGGGGCAGACCTTTGATCAGGTGATCGCCGATCAGATTGGCACATCGACGCAGTTTAGATCATTCCAACTGTCGGCGGATCCGGTCGATGTTCGCGCGACCAGTTTGAACAGCCTCTCCTACGATAGCGAAGGCCGGCCACTCCCGGTGGAGCGCAACGCACAATTTGCCTTTGACCGACTGTTCCGTGGCCTCGGCGATGCGACCGTTCGAGAAGAGATGAAAAGCGTACTTGATGCGGTGCGCGAGCCGACCTCCTACCTGTTGAAACGGGCGAGCAGCCTCGATAAGACGGTGATCTCGGATTACCTCGATTCTGTCCGCGAAGTCGAACGGGCGATCGATCGTCAGAAAGAAAACGAAAACGTTCGTCCACATCTAGACCAGGTTGGCGATGATGTCCTGCATCTTGACGACTTCCCTTCCAAGATGAAAACCATGACGGACCTCGTCGCGTTGGCGTTTTGGACGGATGCAACACGTGTTGCGTCGTGCATCATGGCGCTCGAAAGCAGCCGACGCATTCACGACTTCCTTGACGTCAAAGCCGACTTCCACTGGGCCTCTCACTTTGGAAACAACAAAGCCAAGACGGCGGAGTTTAACAAGATGAATGCTTGGTATGTCTCACAGTTTGGCAACGCGATCACAAAAATGAAGTCGCTCAAAGAATACGATGGCAGCAGCGTGTTCGACCACTCGGTGCTGATGTTCGGCTCAGGTCTTGGACATGGGAGTAACCACGAAGGATCGAATCTGCCGCTGGTGCTGGCCGGTGGGAGCCATAGCGGTCTCAATACTGGGCGTCTACTAAAGTACCCGGAGCAGCCGCCGCACGCCAACTGTCTGCTGACGCTCATCCAGAATTTTGGGGTGGAGCTGGATCAATACACCAACTCCACCGGTACGCTCGACCGCGTAGGGCGCATTTAATCGGCCGGGCTGCTCACGCGGCCTCGCGGTAGTAGTAGTTCACTAGCCGACACGAGTTATCGGGCTCCAACCAGTCCCCCCAAGGGACTAGTGATCGAGGAAATTTGCGTTAAAAAGTGGTGTCGAAGTCCGTTATCGTTATAGGCTACTGATAAGGGAGAACCGATTCCGCCCAATTCCTAATCCATGAAAAACGGAACGATCAATCGTCGAAACATGCTTCAACGGATGGCGGCCGGTTCTGCGCTGGGGACGTCACTTTCTCCGCACCTCTTGTAGGCGCCGGTCAAGAGTACTGCTAGGAAATTGCTTTTGGCGGGGGGCCTTGAAGCTGCCTTTGGAGCGGAGCGGAGGGGGGAGAAAGGGGGTTGATACTCTTGGGGCTCTTCTTCGTTGTTTCTTAGGACCTACAAGAAGAACGCTGCAGGGCGTGATGGACCCATTATCCAGATGTGGGCCCCTGCAACCCCCACCCCTGACCTCGCACCCTCCACCTTTGGCCTTGAAGACGGCAACCTGATCATCTCATGGCCCACCGCTGCCGGACAAACCTACCAGGTGCAGCGGTCCATGGACCGCGACCGAGGAAATGATCCTTGGAACCGCGGCCGCGCTGGGAGTGGAAGCTATTCAGTATCGTGAGCTCCACCCCCATGGGTAAGTGGTTGGCTTTTAGAAGCTGGTGCTAAGGCCAATTCTCCAGATGGAACCGGCTGCGATTCCGGTTTCATTGACGTCCCAATAGACCGGAACATCAACCGATCCGGACATGGTTAGGCGTTCGTTGATTTGCCAAACCAACGAAGGACGCAGTGAAATCATGGTCGAGCCGGTGTGGGCTAGTTCCCTTCCACGGTATTCATCCATGTTGGTGTAGCTTCCCTGAACCGTGAAACGGAAGGCCACGGAATCTGTGATGGTCTTGCCTGCAGTGAGACTCAGGAAGTAGCTTTCAGCAGGCTTGAAGCCTTGGCTGCTTGTCTCAAGGGGGAGGCCAACATTGAGTTGGGTCGAGAGATTCCAATCTCCGACCTGTCTGGAATAACCCGCGCCCAAAAGAACCTGCCAGGCCCCGGTTCCGAGCTGAAAAACCGAGGGCACCGCAATTCCGACGAGTGGTTGATTCCTTTCGTCACCAGTCGGTGTGATGAAGCCGAGGTTAAGATTAAACCCGGGGATCTGTGAAGGCCGCCAAGTGCCGAGGAGCGAGATATCCGACAGGCCGGAGATATTACTCTTGTCGATTCCGTCTTCCTCAAAGGTTCCATCAAGGATGGGGACAGTTACTTGAAGGACGAATTCATCCGACACACGGTATGCCCCGGTGAGGCTGTAGCGGTGGAAGATCGTTTTGACTTTGTTCGGGTTCGGGGCCTGATGGGACCCTTGGTAGAGATCGTCGCTGATTCGAAGAGTGTAATCGATCGAGAGACTGAAACGGGATGAGTTATTATCATCCATTCCGCCAACTGGCGGAGTGGTGAGTTTTCAGCCGTCTCATCCAAAAGCTTGATGAAGAAAAAGGGCTGAAAACAGGGCGGTAGTCGTTTTGAATTTCATGAGTTTTTAAAAAGTTGTATTGAGGAAAATGGTGATTGTCGTTGGAGACACACCATGGGGAAAGGGCTCAAGACCGGAGAAACCGGTCGAGCGGGATCACTTTCGGATTACGTTAAATCTGAGAAAGCGCGGGAGGCCATCCGGAGGAGGTCGAGAGGATGGCCGGGCAAAACCTTGGTCGGGTTTTACAGGATGATTGAAAAAGCAAGGGAGCTCCAAAGAGGGGATTTCAATGCCTTCCCAAGGATCAAGGTCCGCGAGGGGATTCCAGAGGATTTCTCCGGGGTCGCAGGTTATTCTTTTACAGCAGTTCTGGCAGGGAGACGACCGGGGGTGGCCCGTAAACTCGGCAGCCTGACAGCAGGTGCACTGGTCCTCTTCCGGCGCGGAACATGCGCAGTCCGATAGGTAGAATTCCCGGGAGCATTCGCAAATCCCCAGCGCAGGATGCTGGAAGATGAGAATGATCGATATCAATGCGAGGAACGTCGAAGCTGACAGTTTGCGAATCATTGAAACTTCAACAATAGAACAGCCGCGATGGCCGGTTTACAAGAAAAGAAATGGTTGGGCACAAGGTCGCGTTGCCACTTTGCGCGAAGTCTGACCGGGCCTAACCGGGAGGCCATTGGAGTTGGCGGCCGGCAAGGAGGTGGAGATGGAGATGGGGAACGGCTTCGCCACCGTCGGCCCCGTTGTTGACGATGACGCGGAAACCGTCTGCGGCGTAGCCTTCCTGCCTCGCGATTTCACCAACTTTGAGCATGAGATGTCCGAGAAGTGCCTGATCTTCGGATTTCGCAAGAGCAATACGGGTGAGGGGCTTCTTTGGGATAAGGAGAAGGTGAACGGGAGCCTGAGGGGAGATGTCGCGGAAGCAGAGACAGAGGTCATCTTCATAGACGATGTCGGCAGGAATTTCGTGGGCGATGATTTTTTCAAAGAGAGTGGATTCCTTGCTCATTGGTCGAGAGTGAGGTGAAGTTCGTGTTCCTGGGCGATGGGTTGTTTGTCGAAGCGTTCGAGGAAGCCGGTGATTTCATCGGTGAGTAGCTTGCAGGCTTTGCTCATTCCCTTCCCGCAGTTGAGGATCTCAACGCATTCCTTGAGATTGCAAAAGTGGATCTCTTCGGCGCCGGAGTCCCTTAGGAGTTGGATTTCTTCGGAAAGAAGACGAAAGAAGACGAGTTCGTAGCCATTTCCGGCGTCGCGAGCCGGTCCAATGAGTGACACGGTGACGGGTGGGGCGAGAGCTTTTAAATGCTCGGCAATGGCTTCGCAGCCAATCTTTCGGAGCATGCTGCGCATGCGCTCAAAGAGGTCTTCCAATGCAAAAACCCGGAGCGGACATCGGATTTCGAGGTAGTGGAGAATGCCGTCGCGTATATCGTCGATAAACGGAAAGTCTTTCCGGTTGCAGGCTTCTGCAGCCCGGACGAGTGATTCATCAATCCACCCGGTCTGGTAACCGGCCACTTGTTGGTGTCCGATTTGAAGAGCGGGGAGATTTCCAGCGAGGCAGATCATGCGGATTACTTGAAGAGCTTTCGTTGCATGGCATCCTGCCTTGCTCGTTTTTCAAGAGCTTGAATTTCGCGGATGAACTCCCCAACGTCGTCAAACTGACGGTAGACCGAGACATAGCGGACGTAGGCTACGGGGTCGATGGAGTGGAGTTTGTCCATGACCTTCGCTCCGATGTTGGCGGAGGGGACCTCGCTGTGGTGATCTTTGTGGAGTTCGCTGAGAATATCATCCACCGCTCGTCCGATGACGTCCATGGAAACCTTCCGCTTTTCGCAGGCCTTCACGAGACCACGGAAGAGCTTCTCGCGGTTGATGACTTCACGAGTGCCATCCCGCTTGATGACGCGGAGTTCGGTGCGTTCGACCTGTTCATAGGTCGTGAAGCGGGAACCGCAATTCAGGCACTCGCGACGTCGGCGAATCGAGGTCCCGTCTTTTGAAGAACGTGAGTCGACAACCTTGTCCTGATGATTTCCGCACTGAATACAACGCATGGCTAACTCCCCGAACGACTGGGGATTGCAGAGATTCGTTCCCCCTCGGCACGTCAGGAAGAAAAAATCTAGAGAGATTCTTCCTAAGAACCGATCTGGTGTGGATTCACCGGGTTGCGCAGTTGAAATCTTAAAAAATCCCTTGGTCGGGGACCTTGTCTTTCGATTTCGATACAAAAATTTAAAACTCCATGCACATTGCGGTTTGGGGAACCAAACCGGTATTTTTTAAGCTATCTAAAGTTTCTTACAAATCCACTACGATGAAAATTCTTGTGAAAAAACTCTTGTCGCAAGTCTTTGACGATGGCAAAGAGTGCCCGCAAGCGTTGACCTTTCGGGGATTCGCAATGCGGGTGTAGCTCAGTGGTAGAGCGCGACCTTGCCAAGGTCGATGTCGAGAGTTCGAATCTCTTCACCCGCTCCATTCTTTATCGAGGGCTTGGGAGAAATCCTAAGCCCTCATTTTTGTTCAAGTCCATTTGCCATTTGATATCCACACTGTGCGCAGTTTTAAAGCCAGCATACAAACTGGGCGCTTTTTAGAGGGGGAGCATCTGCTTCGATAGTATGCAGAGGAGGCTTAACCGAGAGGGAGGGGGCTGCTCTTCAAGGGGGAGCGATAGCTCTCTTTTTCGGGTCTCATTCTATCTCGCGCAATAGGGAGATTTACATTTTTTCGAGAAAACTATGGTTTGCAGTGTCAGAGTAGGTTACGGGATTAACTCGGTTCGTTCTATCTTCAGTCCAAATGGCTGAATTTTAACAGCACGAGCCATTTAGTATCATGAAAATGTATGTAGGTAATCTGTCGTTTGACTCGACAAAGCAGGACCTTGAGTCCTTCTTCTCCCAGTATGGTTCGGTGACGGACGTTCACCTTCCAGAGGACCGCGAGACCGGTCGTCCACGTGGCTTTGCCTTCGTGACGATGGACTCACAGTCAGCCATGGAGGATGCTATTAAAGGAGCTGATGGCAAAGATCTCGATGGTAGAAACTTGAAAGTGAATGAAGCCCGGCCGCGTGAGGAACGTGGTGGCGGCGGAGGTCGCTACTAGGTTCTCTCAGAGACTTCTTTTACAAAGGGCGGAGCACGTAATGGTGCTCCGCCTTTTTTGATCTTTAATTTTACAGAGTCTGACCCGATCGGCTGTCCCGGCCATTTTTTTTGCTCTTTAGTGAAGGGCTCCAGGTGCTAGTTTGAACCACATGAAAACTGCTCTTACTTCTTTCGTTTCGTTCCTGCTCTTGGTTGGATTTGTGGGTGGTGATGTGATTCCTATCGGGGCCGGAAAGGCGGCGGCGAAGTTGAAGAAGGATCCCAAGATTGTGGTGGTCGATCTCCGGACGCCGAAAGAATTTTTCGCCGGGCACATCAAGGGGGCAATCAACATCAACATGAACGACAAAAACTTTGCGGCCAAGCTTGGTAAATTGGATCGTAAGAAAACCTATTTGATGCATTGCCGTAGTGGCGGGCGCAGCTCGGCGTCACTTCAGGTTTGGAAGCGGTTGGGATTTGAAAAGGTTCTTCATCTTGCGAGTGGAACTTTGGGATGGGAAAAGGGTGGTCAGCAGTTGGAGGTTCCCAAAGGGCCTGCCAAAACTAAGTAGCACCTTGTCAGGACTTTTGGTTTGGAGAGGGCAGTTTTTTAATTAGGCTGGGTCGAGATGGCTCAAGTGAAGATTGCGATGCGTTGGTTGGCTCCCTTGTTGGGAGTTTTGGCTGGAATGGCAGCCACGGCAGAGGGGATGGACCGGTTGGCTGCGATCACCTTGGGGATCACGGTGCTCACGGCCTTGTGGTGGATGTTCGAGGCGATTCCGATTCCGGCGGCATCCTTGGTGCCGATTGCCCTGTTACCATTGCTGGGAGTATTGGATGCCAAGACGACGGTGGCAAAGAGTTACGGTCATCCACTGATTTTACTTTTGCTGGGAGGGTTCTTTCTATCGAAAGGGATGGAGAAAAGCGGGGTGCACCGACGGTTGGCGATTGGGATGGTGCGGCTTTGCGGGGGACAAAAGAGTGACGGCAAGATAAAGCCCAAATTGCTCATGCTGGGGTTTATGCTGGCGGCGGCGGTTTTGAGTATGTGGATTTCGAACACGGCAACGACCTTGATGCTTTTACCGATTGCCCTAGCGATCTTGGATGGTGGATCTGAGGAGGACGGAGTGAATCCGCTGGCGGCTCCCTTGATGATGTCGATTGCCTATGCGGCGAGTGTGGGCGGGCTGGGGTCCCCGATCGGGACTCCGCCGAATCTGGTCTTCATGGAGCAATATGGCGAGGCGACAGGGAAGGTGATGACCTTCACTGCATGGATGGGATACGGGGTGCCGGTGGTGGTGCTCATGCTTCCGTTGATGTGGTTGTGGCTGAGCCGGAACCAGAAGGGGGAAATTGATTTGGATCTTCCCAAGGCGGGGGACTGGCGTCCTGCGGAGCGGAGAACCTTGATCGTCTTTGCTCTGACCGCACTGGCGTGGATGACGAGGGTGGAGCCATTTGGTGGATGGAGTTCGTGGCTGGGTTTGTCCGGAGCCAATGATGCTTCGGTGGCTTTTGTTGGGGTTCTGTTTCTGTTCCTCCTTCCCGATGGCTCGGGCAAACCAGGGGAAAGGGGAAGGCTGCTCGATTGGGAATCCTGCAAAGGTATGCCATGGGGGGTGTTGTTGCTTTTTAGCGGAGGAATTTGTCTGGCAGCTGGAATCAAGGATTCGGGGCTAAGTTCCTCAATTGCAGACTCCTTGTCCGGAGTCGGATCTTTGCCGGTGTTGGCGTTGGTGCTCACGGTGTGCCTTTTGATGACGTTTTTGACCGAGCTCACGAGCAATACCGCGAGCACGATTCTAATTATGCCGATTTTGGCGACGGTCGCTTTTTCGAATGACATCGATCCATTAGTGGTGATGCTACCTGCTGCCTTGAGCGCAAGCTGTGCCTTTATGCTGCCGGTGGCGACGGCCCCAAATGCGGTGGTCTTTGGTTCGGGGCATTTGACGGTGCCGAGAATGGTTCGTGAGGGATTGGTCTTGAATCTGATCGGAGTGGTGGTGATTTCCTTATACTGCTGGATCAGATCGTAGATTGGCGGCCGCGGGCCATTTTTTCACAGAGTTGTAACACTTCGGTATCCCTGATTGTACTGCAATAGGGTGGATTCAGAGAAAGACAATGGAGCATCGTATGGTTTTTGATCGAGGCACCCGGGATGACGAAATCAAGGGTGGGTCTCTGGGTGGGGAGGATCGTTGGAGATTACAAGAGGTGGTCAGTGACGAGGTTTATTGTGCGGATAGGCGTCCAAGCTTCATGGACGCCGGGGTCGTCAACAGGGATGAGTTATGCCAAGTTGAAACGGATTATTGAGCTCACGAAGTTATTCTAGAAATCACAACCGAACTAATCAAACGATGGCTTAGAGCTGGTAGCACATGATGCGATTTTGCTCGCGGAGGTAGAGCTTGCCGTCAGAAACGACGGGGTGGGCCCAGGACTCGGACTCTTGATGAGCTGGCATAAAACTGCCCTTGAATTGATAGCCTTCTGGGGTGGCTTTGACTAGGGAGAGATGGCCGCTTTGGTAGCGATAGATGAGATGACCATCGACATAGGTGACGCAGGCGGATCCATGTCCAGGCCCTTTCTCGGGTCCCCATTTCACTTCTCCGGATTTCATTTCGACACAGATGGGGTCACCGCCATTGTGCTTGTGGCCACAATAGATGTGGCCGTCGATGAGGACCATGCCGCCGTGGTGGTTTTGGAGGATCTTGGGCTTGAGGAAGTAGACTTCTTCTGCAATCGCTCCGCTCCCTTTGGAGACGAGTTTGAGAAGCGCTGATCCGGTGCCGTATCCGGTAGAGCAAAAGATGTGGTCACCGTCGGTGATGGGGGTTGGGATGTTGGCCGTGCTATTGGCGACCTTGTTGTAGTTCCACATGAAGCGTCCGTCTTTGGCACGGACTCCGATGACACCACGCCCGGTCATTTGGACGTATTGTTTCACGCCACCTCCGTTGGAAATGACAATAGAGCTGTAACCCGCGCCGTCTTTTCCTTTCTTTCCGACTTTGCCGAGCTTGGTCTTCCACTTGGTGGCACCGGTCTGTTTATCGAGAGAAACCATGAAGGCATCGTCGGCGCCCGGGGTGCAGACGACATGGTCACCATCGACGAGAGGAGATTCGGAAAAGCCCCAACCCGACATCATTTTTCCGTTCCATTCCTTTTTGAAATCCTTGGACCAGAGACGTTTTCCTTGAGTTGAAACACAAGCGATAACGCCGTTTGATGTGGTGACGTAGAGACGGTCGCCATCGACGGTGGGGGCGGAACGAGCTCCACCGTATCCGTGTTCCGGGACAAAATCAGTGACGGGCGTTTGCCAGAGGAGCTTGCCGTCCTTGATTGAGAAGGCGCTGACTCCCTGACCCTCTTTGTCTCCCTTGAAGTTTCCGGTGGTGTAAAGAACGCCGTTGGCGATGGAAACCGAAGAGAATCCTCTTCCACTACCCTCGACGTTCCAAAGGAGCTTGGGCACGGAGTTTTTCCAGCTATTGACGACGCCAGTTTCGGCGGAAAGGCCGGTGCGGTCGGGGCCACGCCATTGGGGCCAGTCTTTGGCTTGAGAGACGGTGGGTAATACCCCGAGACAGAAGAGAGAGAGGAAGATTTGTCTTTTCATTGCGTCCTTTTACTCGAAAGAGTCTGGATGCAGCGAACATTTTTTCTGCCGGTGTGTCGCCTGCGGTTGAGATTTCGAAGGGGCGACCGTCTGGAAAATGGGAACGAGGACTCGTATTTTGAAGAATCCCAAAATAATTGATATTTCGAGGGTAAACAAATTGCATATACGCCCAGCCTGTCCCGCAGTGTCTGGAATCAGGCGATCAGTCTGGTGTGACGTGGATTGAGAGGAATTTAGAGCGGGAGCCGGGAATTAGAAAGACCGGGCCTACTTATTCACACCGAAAATGACCCAGCCTGCAGTTCGGGATTTGAAAACCGCCCTCCTCGGGGCAGAGTTTGTCCGATGTCCGATT